>FWPV01000720.1_pt1 | contig 101020 bp, 99 predicted proteins | sample 2228371 | NCBI WGS metagenome assembly FWPV01 (sample SAMEA103939776, study PRJEB20133) | metagenome
GCCCTCAACGTAAATACCCATCTGGACGACTTCAACCTGATTGTGCCATGTGGCCTCAAAGACAAGGGTGTAACCTCGCTCCAGAAAATCCTGGGACGAGCGGTTAGCATAGATGAAGTGGTGCCTCGGGTCATTGAAGCCTTCGAGCAGGTTTTTCCAGCTTTCGACCTAAAGGCCAACAGCGCAAAGGAACTGGCATGAGCAATCTCAAAACCGTACAGCTCGAGGACTTTCAAAACGGTGGTCTGATCGAACTCAAGGTCATCCACAATGGGGTCGCTACCCAGCGCAGCGAACCCATAGACCGAAACAAGCCTTCCTGGCTGCGGGCTACCGTTCCTACCGGCCCCAACTATGTACGCCTCAAAGAGCTGACCAAGCGGCTGCGCCTCAGCACGGTCTGCCAGGAGGCCCTGTGCCCTAACATCGGCGAGTGCTGGGGCCACGGTACCATGACCATTATGGTGCTGGGCAGCGTGTGTACCCGGGCCTGTAAGTTTTGCGCGGTGGACACCGGCAACCCCAAAGGCTGGGTTGACCCGCTGGAACCTCTGCATGTGGCCCAAGCGGTAGCTGAGATGGGCCTCAAATACGTGGTACTGACCTCGGTAGACCGGGACGATCTGCCCGATGGTGGAGCTTCACACTTTGCCGAGGTGGTGCGGCAGATCAAGCATCTCGACCCCTCGGTCAAAGTTGAGACCCTCACCCCCGACTTTCAGGGCAACCTGGCCGATGTGGAAACCGTTCTGCAAGGCGGCCAGGACGTGTTCGCCAACAACCTCGAGACCGTCCGACGCCTGACCCCTCGCGTCCGCGACCCCAGGGCCGGCTACGATCAGACCCTGCGGGTGCTGGAGCACGCCAAAAAGGTGCGCCCCGAGGTGCTGACCAAGTCCAGCCTGATGCTGGGCCTAGGCGAGAGCGACGAAGAAATTCGCCAGGCCATGTGCGATCTGCGCGCGGTAGGGGTCGACATCGTGACCTTCGGCCAGTATCTGCGCCCCACGCAGCACCACCTGCCGGTTGAACGCTACGTAACGCCGGAAGAGTTTGCCAGATACCAGGAGTGGGGTTACCAGGAAGGCTTCCTCGAGGTCTTCAGTGGCCCGCTGGTCCGCAGCTCCTACCGGGCCGAAAGGGTGTTCTTCGAAGCCAAAGGCGCCGACTAGCTTGCCATGGCGCTCCCCGCAACTACCCGCCGAACAAACCTGCTAGCCTGGGGTGATGCGATTTGCATCGTGCTATTCGCAGTAATCGGCCTCAAAACCCACGGTGAGCCTTTTAGCTTTTCCGGCATCTTTCGCAACGCACTACCCATTCTGCTGGTCTGGTGGCTAGTAGCACCGTTCCTGCGCACCTACACCCGACCCACCTGGCAAAATCTGCTCTACACCTGGGCGCTTGCCGTTAGCACCGGGGTCTGGCTGCGCTTCATGGTGCTGCAAAAGCCCTTCGATACAGGATACCTGGTCTTTTGGGCCGTTGCCCTGGCTGCGACCCTGGCCCTGCTGCTGGCCTGGCGGGGTTTGGTCGCCGTGCTGATGAATCGGCAAAAAAACAGAACCTGAACTGCACATTGGCCCACTTTACCCAGGTGCTACACTGGGCCATGCGAATCAACATTCCAGGCACTTCGCCCTACGAACCGCTGGTGGGCTACAGCCGAGCCGTGCGGGTTGGGCCGTACATTCATGTAGCGGGGACCACCGCAACCGATGCTGGGGGACAAATTGTCGGACTGAACGACCCTTACACCCAGACCGTGCAGGTTTTACGCAACATCGAAGCGGCTTTGAGGAAAGCCGGGGCTGGACTAAAGCACGTGGTTCGTACCCGCATTTATGTGGTCAACATCGAGCGCGACTGGAGGGAAGTGGGCCGAGCGCACGGAGAGTTTTTTGCCCACATTCGGCCAGCCACTACGATGCTCGAGGTGAGCCGCCTGGTTGAACCCGAGATGCTGGTTGAAATCGAGGCCGACGCAATTTTGTACTGAACGTGTACAGTGTGGTTTATGCACCTGATTTCCATCAATCTGGGCAAACCCCAGCCCATGCAGATTGGCGACCACACCACCACCAGCGGCATCTACAAAGAACCTGTTGAGGCAGCCCAAATTTCCACTTTAGGGCTGTTGGGCGACCACGTAGACGACCAGGAGCACCACGGCGGCCCCGACCAGGCGGTCTACGTGTACAGCGCCGAAGACTACGACTGGTGGATGGATCAGTTGGGCGAGGCTTTGCAACCCGGTACTTTTGGCGAGAACCTGACCTTCTCGAGCTTCGGTAGAGAACCTTTACGCATTGGCGACCGTTTTCAGGTAGGTCAGGTCCTGCTTGAAGTATCGGCACCCCGTATTCCCTGCGCCACACTGGCCACTCGCATGAACGACCCCCAGTTCGTCAAAAAGTTCCGCCAGGCCCAGCGTCCGGGGTTTTATGCCAGGGTGCAGCGGGCCGGCCTCGTCCAGCGCCACCAAGCCATCCAGAAAATTGCCGCTCCAGTTCAGAACGCTACACTGGTCGAAGTATTCAATCTCTGGTACGACAAAACCCCCGATGCGGCCAGACTTCGCTGGATTCTGACAGCCCCCCTGGCCGAACGAGCCAGGGCAGTCTATGCCCAGCGCCTACAGTCGCTGGAACTACCCTGACTGCGGGCTCGAGTAGCTGCTCCAGACCAACCAAGGCCGCTAACGCAAAGGTCAACTAATATTTGAGGGATAGAGGACGGTGGAGGTGTACCGGTTGCGTCAGGGGATTGAGGAGATCTTCCGGGGATTGCAGCAGGAGCTGGGGTGGAGGGGTGACCGGCACTGGCGCCGAGCCAAGGTGTTGGGACATCAGGCTTTGGGACTGGTGGCCTATGGGCTCATCGAGTGTCAGCGAGAGCAGCTGAAGTCGAGTTTCTACCAATGCCGACGGAGACTGATCAGGGGTAAGCTGAGATTGGATTTGAGCCCGTTGTGGGCGGAGCAAATCAAGGCTGCGTAAGTCCAGTGACAATCTTTTGAACCCGGACATGTTCATAACAGAAAACGGGGCTAGAGGCCCCGTTTATTCTCGAGCTGTACGAGGGGTTTTGGGCCAGGGTGCGCTAGGACGAGGGTTATGAGGCCCCCCTAGCGTCTCGGCCTGCTACTAACTCCAAGGCTCTCAGGCCTTGGCTTTACTCACAAGCTCAGCGAAGGCCTCGGGCTGGCGCACGGCAAGGTCGGCCAGAATTTTACGGTCAAGTTCGATTCCGGCTTTCTTGAGGCCGTGCACAAAAACGCTATAGCTCAAACCATGCTGGCGAACTGCAGCATTGATACGCACAATCCATAGACGACGCATATCGCCCTTGCGCTTACGACGGTCGTTGAAGGAGCGCATAGCGCCGCTGAAAAGGGTTTCGCGGGCCTTACGAACGCTCTTAGAGCGCAGTGCGTAGAAGCCCTTGGCCCGCTTGAGAATGGCTTTGTGTTTACGGCGACGGACTACACCAGTTTTTGCGCGTGGCATGCTGTATCACCTCTCCTTAGACGTTGTAGGGCATAAGTTGGTGAACTCGGCGCTCTTCCCCTTTGGAGAAGGTGAAGTCACGCCCTTTTTGACGGCGACTACTGCCCGACTTGTGCCAGTTGAGGTGGCGTTTTCCCGGCTTTTTGCCTACAACTTTGCCTGTGGCCGTGATTTTGACACGGTTTTTGGCGCCCTTGTGGGTCTTCATCTTGGCCATGTTTGCTCCTGTATCAGCTACCTGAGTGCCTCTGCAAGAGGACTTTTCAAACTCGGCAGCCTTGCAAGTATAGCATCCCTTGGTTCCGTCTGCCAGTCTCCGAAAAGGGGTGTGTCCCATAAACAACCGAAGGGACAAAACTGAGGCATGAGCGAGATACAAGAGCGCTTGATGAGGCTGATAGCCGAGGCAGAGGTCAAGCGCAAAGGAAAGAACCTGGCCGATATTGAGCAGTTGGTGATTGGATACAGGGAGCAAATACAAAAGGTACTGATGCAGGGTTTGGTGGAAGAGTGTCAGGAAGCAGGGGAAGCCACAGGGTCAAAAAAAGCTGTCCCCGATGCCAGAAGAGCCTGAGGGGTTGCTATCGGCACAGGGTCGGGGTTGGGAGTTTGTGGGGAGAAGAGAAGGTTCGGCGGTATCGGTACCGATGTGGATGTGGGTATCAAGGGTATGGGGATGAGAGTGGATACTTTCCTGAAACCCTGAAGCGGATGCAAGACGCAGCGGTGCGGGTTTCCTACCGTGAGACGGCGGACTGGTTAGGGCAGTGGGGGTGGGGGTCAGTAAAAGTCAACTACAACGGTTATCTTAAGCCCTGGAGGTAACCCAACAAGCGCTGGGTAGCCAGCATCTGCAAAGGCAATCCAGCTTAGCTCTGGCCGGCACGGAAGCGGAGCGGGGGAGGCGTTGGTGTATCGAGGTGGACGGTTGCCTGGTGGCTACCAGGGTCAAAACAGGGGTTGAATGGCGTGAGGTCAAGCGTGCGGTGTTATAACCCATGCGCTGTCCCGATCAGCGCTCTAGCCTTGGCTGAGGATTTCGCCCCTTTGGTACATGGCCTGCTGCGTCAGGCTGGGGTTCGTCAATCCGATCGCCTCATCGGTATCAGTGATGGAGCGGCCTGGGTCGCGGAGTTGTTCGGAGATCTGGCGGTCAAACGACATATTCTGGACGTGTATCACGCCAGCACCTGCTTCGAGGCCCTGATGCTGGGGTTAGGCTATTCGGACTGGCAGCGTCTCCAGCAACGCAAAGCCCTGCTCAGGGGTGAAATCAACCTGCAACAATGGCTGAACCTCAACCTCAATATTCCTGGCCTGGATCCCACCCACGCCCTCAACGAGGCCAGCCAAAAAGCCCTCAACTTCCTGCAAATACAGGCTCTGCTCAACCACAGCAGCTATCCCTGGTTCAAAGGAAAGATCGCTGGGGCTCACTGGGCCGTCTCAGGCGCTAGCGCCAGAGCCTTTGCCCGTTCCCAGTTCTTCGCCCTCAACCCCACCACTGGCTTCGACGCCCTCCGTCATGTCGCTTTTCCTGCGGCTTAGAGTTAGCTGGTTATTCTGGGGACACACCCCATCTTTGCCCACAACTTTAGGCGGCTGGCCAGTATTTTGTAGGTGGCAACTTGGGTTACTTTTTACGTAAAGCCTGCTATCAGGCTGGCAAACGCTTGATAAGCTCGAGTTCCCGCTCCCGACTCATGCCGGCCTTAAGGGGCTCTGTACGCGCCATGTCCCAGTCCAGGATGTCCTGCACGGTTTGCAAGAGTGGGCGCATTGTAAAACCAGCGGCCTGGGCTCGAGCATTTTGGGTTTGAGTGAGCCCGCGCACAGGCGCAAAGGAGGGAATCCAGGCCGGGAGGTCAACCCAGGGGGTTACCTGGTTGTCTAGAAGCCACTGTTCGTCGGCCCAAACCACTTCAGCCGATCTGGCGGTGGCTTGCATACAGGCTTCGACCAGGTGTCCCCAGGAGACCGGTGTTGAAGCTCCGTTGTAGGTTCCACTCAAACCGTTTTCCAGGGCCCGCACTACAAAGCTGCCTAAATCTCGAGCATCAACAAACTGCAGGCAGTAATCGGGCTTGCCAGGAACCAGTACCTTGCCTCCACCAGCAAAGCGGCGAGGCCAGTAGGTGAAGCGGTCGGTGGGATCGTGTGGACCTACGACTAGGTGTGGACGTACGATCAAGCTTTTCTCGCTAAATGCCCTTTCTACCTCACGTTCACAAAGCACCTTGAGGCCGCCATAAGTCTCGCCGGTCACTTCTTCTGTGGTGGGATCACTCAACTCTTGCAGCGGCGAGGTTTCGTCCAGTGGCTGGCTGGATTCCTTGTAGACCGAAACGGTGGAGATAAAGGCGTAGCACCCAACCCGACCCTTTAGAACTTTGATCGCTTCTTGGACTTCGCGGGGAATGTAACCATTCACATCTACCACGGCGTCCCAGTTACGGCCCTCGAGGGCTTTCAGGTCGCCGTTTTTTCGATCTCCCACCAGGGATTCGAAGCCGGGAAGGGGGTTGTTGCCACGGGTGAAGGTGCTGACCTTGTGGCCCTGCCAGAAAGCAGCTTCTGCAATATGCCGGCCCACAAAGCGGGTTCCGCCCAGAAGCAGAATATTCACAGCAAAACCATACCAGATTCGGTGAGCTCGGTGCTGAATGCCGGCCCAGCCTCGCCCACGCGCGTCATGCTGTGATGTGGGCTAAGCGTGGCCTGAGGGCTGCGAACCAACCCAATCCGGTATGGACAGCTTCTTGGCCCGGCCCAACTAGCGTTTTTGGGCCTCGAGAGCAATTTCCTCGCCATTGCGCACAATTCGCAATCGTCCTCCGTTCTTCAGCACACCGAACAAAAGCAGGTCGGCCAGGGGTTTTTTGATGCGCTCCTGGATGATGCGGGACAGTGGGCGGGCGCCCATCAGCGGGTCGTAGCCCTTCTCGGCCAACCAGCTCAGGGCTTGGGGACTGACTTCCAGACCAACCTTGCGCTCTTTGAGCTGGTCCTGAAGCTGCCTCAGGAACTTGCTCACAATCTGTTCCATGACTGCGGGGGAGAGTGGGTCGAAGTGCACGATGGCATCCAGCCGGTTGCGAAACTCCGGGCTAAACATGCGCTTGAGGGCCTCGTCGCTGGCTTCCGAGCGAGTGCCTCCCATAAAGCCGACCCGCCGCTCGCTGGCTTCGGCAGCTCCTGCGTTGGTGGTCATGATCAGCACGGTGCTGCGAAAGTCTACGGTTTTACCGTTGTGATCGGTGAGCTTACCGTAATCCATGACCTGCAACAGGATGGCGTATAGATCCGGGTGGGCCTTTTCGATCTCGTCCAGAAGCAGCACACAGTGGGGGTTTTGCAAAACTGCGTCGGTCAGAAGGCCACCCTGGTCGAAGCCCACGTAGCCAGGTGGCGCTCCGATGAGCCTCGAGACCGAGTGCTTTTCCATATACTCCGACATGTCGAAGCGCAGCAGCGGGACTCCCAGCGAGGCAGCGAGCTGGCGGGCCAGCTCGGTTTTGCCCACTCCGGTAGGGCCAGCGAACAGATACGAGCCCATCGGTTTTTGCGGGTCGCGCAGGCCAGCTCGTGACAGCTTGATGGCGCTGGCTACCTCTTCGACTGCTTTATCCTGCCCGTAAACCGCACGCTTGAGTTCCTGCTCGAGATGGGCCAGCACCACTTCGTCATCGTGGCTCAGGTTCCTGGCCGGGATGCGGGCAATGCGCGCCACGGTGGCCTCGACTTCGGCTGCACCAATGCGGTTCTTACGCTGGCCGGGGGGCAACAGGGCCTGGCTGGCTCCGGCCTCGTCGAGCACGTCCAGGGCTGAGTCGGGCAGGCGGCGCTCGGAGAGGTGGCGGGCAGCCAGCTCCACCGCGCGCCTCAGGGCCTGCCTGGAATAACTGAGCTGGTGATGGGCCTCGAGCCGCGGCTTGAGCCCCTCCAGAATTCTGATTGTGTCGGCATGGCTGGGCTCACCAATGTCGATCTTCTGAAAGCGACGGGCAATGGCCCGATCTTTCTCGAAGTGCTTGTACTCGGCAAAGGTGGTGGCCCCGATGCACTTGAGCTTACCGGTAAGGGCTGGCTTGAGCAGGTTGCTGGCATCCACGGTGGAGCCGGTGGTGGAGCCGGCCCCCACGATGGTGTGGATTTCATCAATGAATAAAATTGCGTTGGAGTGAGCCTCGAGCGCTTTCATTACAGCTTTGACGCGCTCTTCGAAGTCGCCCCTGTAACGTGTGCCGGCCAGCAGGCTGCCCATGTCCAGGGCGAAGATCTCGGCACCGATTAGTTTTTGGGGTAGAGCCGGTCGGTGGGTCTGGTTTCTCCCGTGCGCCACGATAAGTTGCGCCAGTCCCTCCACCAGGGCGGTTTTCCCCACACCGGGGTCGCCGACCAGAAGGGGGTTATTCTTCTGACGGCGGGAGAGGACGGTTAGCATCCGCTCGAGTTCGGCTTCACGTCCAACCAGAGGGTCGAGTTTACCTTTTCGGGCGCTTTCGGTGAGGTTGGTGCAGTAGGCTTCCAGCGGGTTTTGCGCGATGCCAGCAGTGTCTTCGCCGACCTGTACGGGTTCGATGCTCTGGGTGCCGCTGGGCAGGGCACCCCTCGAGATGGCCGCGGTCAGGTCGAGCCGGGTTATGCCTAGCTGCTCCAGCAGGGCGTAGGCTGCCGATTGCCGCTCGTCCATAATGGCGACCAGAACGTTGGCCCCGTTGGCCTGGTCGCGCCCGGCTGAGCGCATCTGCAAGACTGCCCGTTGAATCACCCGCTGGAAAGCGGTGGTGGGCTCGGGTTCGGCCCCCACAATGCTGTCGAACTGCGAGAGCGATTCCTCCAGCAATAACCGCAGATTGACCAGATTCACCCGGCAGTGGCGCAGCACCCGGCTGGCGTCGGGGTCGTCGAGCAGTGCCAGCAGCAGGTGTTCGAGCCCTGCGTACTCGTGCCGCCGCTCGAGGGCAATTTCCAGTGCACGGCGAATGGATTGTTCCAGGGTGGGGGTGAGAGGGGTTTCCATACCTGCAAGCTCGAGTGTAGCAAGATGGAAGGGGCCGATTGTGCATTTGGCTCTTTAGCGGCCTGAATGGCAGCTACACTGCTGACCACTGGCCTTGGCGAAAGCCTCGCGTCCCTCGGTGAAGGACAGGTAGGCCAGCCCCAAGGCCCCCAGGCTGTCCACAAACCAGATGCCGCTGAGGGTGTAGATAAGGCTCGAGGCCAGCAGCAGGCCCGACATGTACATGCAGACCCGCGCACACTGGGCGTCGGCCAGGATGGCTTCCGAGCCGAGGGCTACTCCTGCCCGGGTCTTGTAGCGGATGAGGGCCCACATCAGCGCGATGGATATTACCGCAATCACCACACCAGCCAGGGTGGTCTCGGGCCTGTGCCCGGTCGCCAGGTTGTAAGTAGCCATACTGACCAGGATGACCACCAGCCCGTAGAAGCCTGTTCCGGTGATTTGAAGCGCGGTTTTCTCAAAGCGCCCCTTTGGAATGCCTGGGTGCAGCCATATGCGCAGCACCATGGCCAGAATCCCCAGGCCCGAGATCATTTCAATAAAGCTATCCAGGCCAAAGCCAAACAGGGTCAGCGATTCGTCGGCCAGACCAAACCAGACCGAAGCCAGGCCCTCGAGCAAGTTGTAGGCGATGGTGAAAATGGCGAGCCAGAAAGCCAGCCAGTACCAGCGGTCGGTCTGGGAGGTCAGGAACATGGCCTCACATTACCCCCGCGCGAGAGTGCTTTTTGTATGCCTGGCACCTTGGATACTGCAAAGCCAAAATCAGGTAACCCTGCTCCTACTCGGGCTCCATCGTACATTGCAAGGGATGGCCCTCTGCGCTGGCGGCGCGCATAACCTGCTCGACCTTGGTCTCGGCGATTTCAAAAGGATAAACGCCCGCTACCCCCACCCCGGCCTGGTGCACCTGAAGCATGATGCGGGTGGCCTCGAGTTCGCTTTTTTTGAAGTAGCGCATCAGGATGTCCACCACGAAATCCATGGGGGTGTAGTCGTCGTTGAGCAGCAGCACCTTGAACATCGGTGGGGTGCGGGCTGCCGATTTGGGCTGGGTACGGGGTTTAGTGGCACTGTCGCTCACAACTTTTCAGTGTAGCAAAACGGCACGAGCATCTGGCGACCCTGGTCACGCAATCCACCACTAGTTACTACCCTGTGAAGGTGCATTATGCCGGATTCAAAAAGATAGTCATTCAAACCAAAAAATTTAGTGGCCAGTTTGCGCCGCGCGCGGCGCAACTTGAATCCTGGAGCCCAGCCCACCCCTCGCTGCCTCCTTACGGTCTGCGAAAAAAGCGTCTCGGCGAAACAATCATCTCCACAAAGAAAGCGTCTCCCTTCCAAGGGGCGGTATCGCCCTCCGCTACGCGGATAACTTCCAAGGGGCGGTATCGCCCTCCCATACACGGATAACTTCGGTCGGTCACCCCTGCGCCACGCCAGGGCACGGCGTGGGCGAGGCTGAGCCACCCTTCGCCGCCGAACTAACCAAATCTGGTCAAAATTTCGCAGGCTGCTGGCCAAATAGCATTTTTTGTATCCGGCAAAACAGCTCTCTCTTTTTAGGCGGTGAATCGGTAATCCTTTACCGTGCAGTATCGCCCCCCGCTACTGGGATAAGTTTGGTCCCTTTGTTCCTTGCTACCCCACGATGAGGTCAGGCTCAAGAGCCCATGGGTGCTGAACCAGCCGAGTCTGCTTTTACCGTTTGCGCTTTCCGCTCCCTCCCAGCAGCCCGCCCAGCACCCCTCGCACAATGCGCTGCCCTTCGCGGCTGGCCAGGAACCCCACCGCGCCTTTGGCCAGGTCACCCAGCAGGTTGCCCCCGGCAGGCTGGGCTGGGGTCTGAGCCTGGGGGCTTTGGGGGGCCGGTTGCGCGGCCTCGGCGGCCCGGGCTCGCAGGATTTCGTAGGCCGACTCGCGGTCCAGGGTCTTTTCGTAGTGGCCGTACACCGGCGACTGCCGAATGGCCTGCTGACGCTCTTCGGGGCTGATGGGAGGTAGTTGGGTGCGGGGTGGGTAGATCAGGGCCCGCTCGACCACGCTGGGAATGCCCTTCTCGTCGAGGGTCGAGACCAAGGCCTCGCCCACGCCTAGCTCTAAAATCACGGTGGCGACGCTTAGTTTGGGGTTGGGACGGAAGGTCTCGGCGGCGGCCTTAACCGCCTTCTGGTCGCGCGGGGTGAAGGCCCGCAGGGCGTGCTGCACACGGTTGCCTAGCTGCCCCAGCACCTCGTCGGGAATGTCCAGGGGGTTCTGGCTGACAAAGTAGATGCCCACCCCTTTGCTGCGGATGAGCCGCACTACCTGCTCAATTTTCTCCCGGAGGGCCTTGGGGGCCTCGTTGAAGAGCAGATGGGCCTCCTCGAAGAAGAAGACCAGCTTGGGTTTTTCGAGGTCGCCCACCTCGGGTAGCTGCTCGAAAAGCTCCGACAGCATCCAGAGCAGGAAGGTGCTGTAGAGCTTGGGCGACTGCATCAGTTTCTCGGCGGCCAGGATGTTGATGACGCCCTTGCCGCCCTGGGTTTGCAGCATGTCGTCGAGCTGTAGCGCAGGCTCGCCAAAAAAGCGATCGCCGCCCTGCTCCTCCAGGGCAATCAGGCCGCGCTGGATGGCCCCGATGGAGGCCGCCGAGATGTTGCCGTACTCGGTGCGGAATTTCTCGGCATGGTCGCCCACGTACTGCAGCATGGCCCGCAGGTCTTTCAGGTCCAGGAGCAAGAGCCCGCTGTCGTCGGCAATCTTGAAGACCAGCGTGAGTACGCTGCTCTGGGTCTCGTTGAGGTCCAGGAGGCGCGAGAGAAGCAAGGGCCCCATCTCCGAGACGGTAGCCCGCACCGGGTGTCCTTGCTCGCCAAACACATCCCAGAAGACCACTGGAAAGGCCTCGAAGCGGAAGTCGCTCAAACCCAGCTTCTGCACCCGCTCCACAATGCGGGGGTTCTCGCTACCGGGCTTGCAAAGGCCCGAGAGGTCGCCTTTGATATCGGCCATGAAGACAGGCACCCCGATGCTGGAAAGCTGCTCGGCCAGCACACGCAGGCTCACGGTCTTGCCGGTGCCGGTGGCCCCGGCAATCAGGCCGTGGCGGTTGGCCATCTTGGGGTACAGGAATACTTCCGATTCACCTTTTGCAATCAGTAATGGTTCAGCCATAGGGTACTCCTGTCCTATCATACCGTCTGGGCAAAATGGGCAGGTAAGCCCGATGAACCCGGAGCCATCAAAGGTCGTGTCACAATTGTCGAGTGCCCAGGAAGCCATTGCACAGCCCGTGGTCGCGCAGCTTGCAGACGGCCATCTGGCGGCGGGAGTGGAGCAAGCTCTACAGGCTGGTGGAGGCCGAACTTCCGGCCCAGGCAGCCGAGCGCATCGCCAATCCCCCTACCTTCACCGACCCCGACGAGGCCCGCCTCGAGCTGGAGGTGGTGCTGCTGTCCTGGGCGCTCCCCGATTTTGCCTACCTGGAAGCACTGAACTCATGGCTGGGAAAGAGCGTTTTTCTGGAGCCCGACACCCCATACCCCTGGCTTTCGCGTTGGCCCGGCGACCTGAAGCCGCCACCGGCTGAACCCCCAGCCCTCTGGAATGAACTTTTGCTGTGCTTGCGCCAGCCCAATCCCGATGGCTTTGTGGCTGCTGCCCTGCTGCAGCTGATGGCAACGGCTCGAGCCGTGGTTCGTTACCGTGAGCGTTTGCCTCAGTAGACCCGCCCGCCCAGCGGAACGTCGCGCTCTGCTGACAAGAGCACCACCCGTCCCTGTTCGTCGGGCAAGCCCAGCACCAGCACCTCGGATTTGAAGCCGGCAATGTGGCGCTCGCCCAGGTTGGTCGCACAGATGACCAGCCGCCCCACCAGGGCCTCGGGGGTGTAAAGCTCAGTGAGCTGGGCGCTGCTTTGCTTTACGCCTAGCTCTCCTAGCTCTATCCACAGCTTGTAAGCCGGTTTGCGGGCTTTTTCGTGGGGTAGGGCTTTCTGGATGCGTCCGACGCGCAGCTCGAGGATTTGAAAGGCTTCGTAAGGCGTCATGCGGTCAGCATACAAGAGGGTTCTGGGCATAAGAAAACCAAAAAGGCGAACATCGTTCCTGCTCACCTTCTAATCCGGGCAGGGTTCGGTATACTCTGGGCTGTGCAACGCTTGCTCGACCAGGCTGCGGTTCTGATTCGGAATGCACGTGAGCTTCCGCCCGAGCGGGCTATGGTTTCCCTGAAGGAGTCGGTGGGCTTGCTGGAGGCGGTTCGCCCTTCCAAAGAGCGGGACGGCATGATGGCGCTGGCCTACTTGCGGCTGGCCCAGATGCAGCGCCAGCTGGGCAAGCGCAACGAAGCCGAGCGCGCATACATGCTGGGCTACAGCTATGCCCGCAGCTCGAGGGAAGAGCGGGTGCGCCGGCTGGCCGAAAAACTGAGCGAGGAGTTCACAAATAACGTTCAGGGGTAAATGCCCTTGGCTAGCGGGCTATTTTGAAACGATAGGAAAACTCTGCTTGCAACTGGGGAGGAAAAACCATGGGTCAGATGCTGGGCGATATCGCCGCCGCGCTAATTGCTCTGTCGGGTTTGGCGGTCATCATCGGGGTTATTCTCATCAAGCGGGGCGATCGGGTCTGGCACCCTCGAGTCATGCTCACCGCTACAGGACTGGCGGCACTTTTTCTGGTTTTTTACCTGCTCAAGTGGGGGCTCTACGGAACCACCCGCTATGTGGGGCCCGAGGAATGGCGCGGGGCCTACTATGCTCTGCTGATAAGCCACACCCTGCTGGCTGCCATTAATGGGCCACTGGTGCTCTGGCTGCTCTACAACGCTTTCAAGCAGCGTTTTGCCGTGCACAAAGCCTGGGCCCGCTGGACGGTGCCGGTGTGGCTGTACGTCGCCATCACCGGCTGGGTAATTGACCAGGTGCTCAAGCGCTACGGCGAATCGGCTGGAGGCATTGGGTTTTAGAGCGGTTATCGGAAAGACTACTCTAACCCTGGGGAGCCTGTAGAAGTACAGGGCAGATGCCAGGATGTGATACCAGATTCGGTTAGTACGTCACCCTTCGGTGACGAACTAACCCGACTGAAGTTATCTGCGTAGGGGAGGGCGATACCGCCCCTTGGAAAGGATACGCTTTTTTCGCCGAGACGCCTTTTTCGCCGACCAGGGGGAGGGGTGCAGAGCGAGGGGTGTGCTCTGGGATTCAAGTTGCGCCGCGCGAGGCGCAACCAAGCCTCTAGATTTTTTAGTTTGTATGACTGTCCTTTTTGAATCCGGTATAAGGGCGCGGTCAAGATTTCTTGCCCCAGGCCTCGAGCACAATTCGACCCTCGGCTACCCTGGCTCGTTCAGGGCCACGGGTGCTTTGGGTGCCATCGGGAGCCTGGGCCACGTAGCTGGCGATGCGAATCTGCTTGGCTTCCAGGGCCATGGCCCAGATTGTGGCCCCTTCCTGCCCGGTGGCCCCGGCATGGGCCAGTCCACGTAACTTCCCCACCACGATGATGTCTCCGGCTGCTACTATCTCGGCTCCGGGGTTAACATCGCCCAGAATCACTACCGTGCCGGGCGACTCGATACGGGCTCCGGCCCGCAGGGTCTGGTCGATGACCTCGGTGTAGGGAATGTATTTTTCGCCCCGCTGGGGTCTTAGTTGCAGGCCCCGCTCGCGCCCCAGCTCAATCAGGGTTGCAAGCACATCCTGGTTCACCCCTCCGGCTACTTCTACTTCCAGTGGTAGCGGGGGCAGCTCGGCCAGGGCCTTGCGCAACATTTCCGGGGTCTCGTTGCCGTCGAGCCGGAGCGAAAGGGCGTTAAGCGTGGCGCGCAGTCGCATGCAAGAGAGTTATACCAGGCCTGAAGGTAAATGTCGAAGAGCCAAGCGCAAAAGGCGTATCTTTTCAGCGGTTGGCGATATGGATGGCCTGGCGGTGCAGGTGCTCGGCGGCTTCCATAATGCCCTCGGACAGGGTGGGGTGGGCGTGCACGGTCAGGCCCACATCGGTTACGGTGGCCCCCATCTCCAGGGCCAGGCCCATTTCAGCAATCAGGTCGGAGGCACTCGGCCCTACGATATGGGCTCCCAGGAGCAGGTCGGTCTCGGCGTCGCCGATCAGCTTGATGAGTCCGTCGGTGGCCTCGAGGGTCATGGCCCGGCCCGAAGCCGCGAGGGGGAACTTGCCCACTTTGACCTTGTAGCCTGCCTTGCTGGCTTCTTCCTCGGTCAGGCCCACGGCGGCCCACTCCGGGCTGGTATACACCACATTGGGGATCTGGTAGTCCATCACCGCATTGCCACCGGCGGCATTTTCGGCAGCAACCAGACCTTCCTTCATGGCCTTGTGGGCTAGCAAGGGGGGTCGGGTTACGTCGCCGATGGCGTAGATGCCCGGTACGTTGGTCTCCATTTTCTCGTTGGTCGGTACATAGCCGCGCTCGTCCACCTTGACCCCAATGGCCTCCAGCCCCAGCCCTTTGCCCCGAGGCCGCCGGCCGGTCGCCACCAGAATTTTGTCCACCACCAGGAGTTCTTGCTGCCCGGTCTTCACATCTTCGAGTGTGACGTGTAGACCGTCTTTCTTCTTTTCCACCTTCACCCCTTTGGTGTGGGTGCGAATGGCAATGCCCTGCTTGCTCAGGATTTTGGCCAGCAGATTGGCGGTCTCGGGGTCGGCGGCGGGCAGAATCTGACCCATGAACTCAATCACTGTGACCTCGGCCCCCAGGCGCTTATAGACCTGGGCGAACTCGAGCCCAATGGCCCCTCCTCCAATGCAGAGCATCCGCTTGGGGAAGCGGTCCTCAACCCGCAGGGCGCCGGTGGAGTCGATAATGTCTTTCTGGTCTACCTCGAAGCCTGGCAGGGTGTTGGGCTCAGAGCCTGTGGCCACGATGATGCTTGTGCCCTGGATACGCTCACCGCCTACCTCGATGGTGTTTTTGTCCACGAATTGGGCCAGGCCGGTTTTGAGGTCTACCTTGTTGCCCTTCAATAGCTGCGAAACCCCGCCGGTGAGCTTCTTCACGATGCCGTCGCGCCACCCTCCCAGCTTTTTGGTGTCTACCCTGGCCTCTTTGACCTCGAGGCCAAAGGCGCTTCCATGCTTAATGCCCTCGAGCTCTTCGGCTGCGTGCAACAGGGCTTTGGTGGGAATGCAGCCCACATTCAAGCAGACCCCACCCACCTGCGCGGCTTCCACGGCCAGCACCTTCTTGCCCAGCTGGGCTGCCCGGATGGCGGCATGGTAGCCCCCGGGGCCGGTTCCGATGACGATTACGTCGTAGATGGTTGACATAGTCACCCCATTCTAGTGAGTGGTTGAACGAAAAACAAAGTCTGCCCAATGAAAAACTACAGGGCCTCCAGGAACAACCGCTCTGGTTTTTCCAGGAGCCGGATCACCTCTTTGCAGAACCGGGCAGCCTCGGCCCCATCCACCAGGCGGTGGTCGAAGGAGAGGGAGATGTACATCATATGACGCACCACCACCTGGTCGTGCTCGTCCACCACCGGACGCTTCTGGATGGAGTGGATGCCCAGGATGGCCGCATCGGGCACGTTGATGATGGGAAAGCTGAAGAGGGCCCCGATACTGCCGATGTTGGTCACGCTGAAAGTGGAGCCGCTCATATCCTCGGGGCTCAGCTTGCCGCTGCGGGCCTTTTCGGCCAGGCTACCGACCTCGAGGGCCAGATCCAGCAGGCTCTTCTGATCCACATCGCGCAGCACGGGTACCACCAGCCCGTTCTCCGCTGCTACGGCCATGCCGATGTTGCAGTAGTTCTTCAGTACGATTTCCTGGCTGGCTTCATCCAGAGAGCTGTTGAGCGCAGGGTATTTCTTGAGGGCTCGGGCAATTGCCTTAAAGATGAAGGGCAGGTAGCTGAGCTTGACCCCCTGGGCTTCGGCATCGGCCTTGAGGCGGCTCCGCAGGGCCACCAGTTCGGTCATGTCCACTTCGTCAACCGTGAGGGTGCGCACGGTGTAAAGGTGCGAGGCCACCATCTGCTGGGCAATGGCACGCCGCAGGCCGCGCAAGGGAAGGCGGGTTTCGCGGTTCTCGTAGCCTTTGGGTGTTCTGTACGGTACCGGAGAAGGCAAAGAGCCAGGCGCAGAAGGCGCGGGAAGGCTGGGAGAAGGTTTCTGGCTCTGGGCCCTGTGCCCGACCTCCGCAAAGGCCTTCACGTCCTCGAGCCGGACACGGCCATTGGGGCCGGAGCCGGGAATTTGCGCCAGATCGAGGCCCAGCTCGCGTGCCAGCTTGCGGGCCGCGGGCACCGCGATAATGCGGCCTCGAGGGGCTTCGGCAGTGCCCTGCGTGGCCGGCGCCGCAGCGGGCCGGGCGAAGGGGTTTTTGACCTGCTCCTGCTTGCTGTCGGGTTTGAATAAGGAGAGGTTGGCACCATCGTCTTCTTGAACCTGCCCAGGCTCCACGATGGAGCGTTCCTCCTGGGCCTGCACACTGGGCGCCGGGGCAGGTTTTTTGTCGGTGATGGGGGCCGTTACCTCGCCGGGTTCGGCGATGAGGGCGATGGGGGCGTGGACGGGCACCACATCCCCTTCTTCCACGAGCTTTTGCAGGAGCACTCCCTCCTGGGGACTGGGCAGCTCCACCGTCACCTTGTCGGTCATGACCTCTACAAAAGGCTGGTCTTTTTTCAAAAAATCGCCTTCGCTCACCAGCCAGCGAAGAATTTCGCCTTCTACAACAGATTCTGCGAGTTCGGGTAAAACCACTTCTCTGGGCATGAGTCCTCCCTAGTAGTCGAGCAGGCGCTTGGCGGCATTCAAGATGCGTGTCACGGTGGGCATGTAGAGCTTGTCCTGGGCCAGTGGATAGGGGGTATCAAACCCAGTCACCCGCAAAGGGGGAGCCAGCAGCTGGTCGAATAGCTCCTCCGAAATGGTCGCAGTCACTTCGGAAGCGATACTGGCCATGCGCGGTGCCTCGGAGATCATCAGCAAGCGCCCGGTTTTGGCTACCGAGGCCAGCACGGTTTGTTTATCCCAGGGCATTACGGTGCGAAGGTCAATCACTTCTGGATTTACCCCGGCGGCGGCCATTTCTTCGGCGGCCTTCTGGGTCTCGACCATCGGCCCCCCGTAGGAAACAAGGGTAATGTCGCTGCCCTCGCGGCGGATCGCAGCTTTGCCGATGGGAATCAGGAAATCGTCGCCGGGTACTTCTTCCTTTACCGCGCGGTAAAGGCGCTTGGGTTCCATGAAAACCACCGGATCGTCGTTGCGGATGGCTGCCTTCAGAAGTCCTTTGGTGTCGTAGGGTGTGGAAACCACCACCACCTTCAGGCCGCCGGTATGGGCGAAGTGGGCTTCGGGGCTCTGGGAGTGGTGGTGCCCGCCCTTCACCCCGCCACCGGTGGGCATCCGAACCACCATGGGGGCGGTGAACTGCCCGCCGGAACGGTACCGGAGCTTGGCAGCCTGAGAGAAAAGCTGGTCAATGCCGGGGAACACATAGTCGGCAAATTGAATCTCGGCCACCGGTCGCATCCCGTGGGCGGCCAGCCCCACCGCGGCCCCCAGAATGGCCGCTTCGGAGAGGGGCGAGTCTATGACCCGGTCGGGACCGTATTTTTGCTGCAAGCCCTCCGTAGCCAGGAAAACCCCACCCCGTTTGCCGACATCTTCACCCAGAAGCAGTACCCGCTCGTCGCGGCTCATCTCTTCGTCCAGGGCGCTATTGATGGCCTGGATCATGGTCATTACTGGCATATGGCTCCTTCGAGATTGTTTGAGGCCGTAGGTATGTGTGCTTTGGCGCTCGAGCTTTTTCCTGTGTGGTCAATCAGCGCAATTCATCCGCTACCAGCCGACGCTGCTCTTCTAAATGCCATGGGCGGGCGGCGAACACATCGTCGAACATCTCGAGGGGGTCGGGTTCTCCGGCCTGCATGGCCTCTTGCAGGGCAGCCTCGAGCTCCTTGGCGATTTCCAGCCGCAGCTCGTTGGCCCACTGCGCGTCCCACAGACCCTGCTGCTCTAAAAAGCGCTGATAACGCAGCAAAGGGTCGTGCTGACGCTCGGCGGCCAGCTCTTCGCGGGAGCGGTAGCGGCTGTCGTCGTCGGCAGAGGAGTGGGCCCCGAAACGGTTGACCACCAGTTCCACCAGGCAGGCCCCATGCCCAGCCCTGGCGCGTTCGATGGCCTCTTGCATCACGAAGTAGCTGGCCAGCACGTCCAGGCCGTCCACATAGTAACCAGGAATGCCGTAGGCGTGGGCTTTGATAGCAATGTTCTGGGAGGCGGTTTGCCTGGAGATGTTCACGCTGATGGCATAGCGGTTGTTCTCACACACAAACACAGCCGGAGCTCCCTGCACAGCGGCAAAGTTGATGCCGGCGTGCCAGTCGCCCTCGCTGGTGGCCCCGTCGCCAAAGGTGCAGACCGCAACCTGCCCACTGCCGCGCAGTTTCATGCTGATAGCAGCCCCTGCCGCAGGCGGAACATGGGAAGCAATGGCCGAACAAACGGTAAAAACATTGAGTTTTTTGGAGCCGGGGTGCGAAGGCATCTGGCGGCCCTTGGCCGGGTCGGCAGCGTTGCCCAGGGTCTGGCCAAAAATTTCCACCAGTGGTACGCCCATGGCCATGACCAGGCCCATATCGCGGTAGTAAGGAAACAGCCAGTCGTGGCCTTTTTGCAGGGCATGGGCAATGCCTATCTGGGCTCCCTCATGGCCTGCGTGGGGGGCAATAAAGCTGGTTTTTCCAGTACGAATCAGAATCACCAGCTTTTCGTCCAGTAGTCGAGCGGCCAGCATGTCGCGGTAAAAGCGCTGAAGTAGTTCGCCTGGCAACCCGTGCTCGAAGGGTGCGATCCAGCGGCCCTGTTCATCGACCAGCCGGATGGGTTCGCTGCTAAAGGGTTGAAACCGTATTTTCTCCTGAACCATGTTTCCTCCCGGCCTACTGGGATGACCAGCCAGCCTGACCTGCCAAGCCCTGGATAAGGGCTTTTTTGTCCGTGGAGCCCTGGGTAAGGATGCCCACGGGGAACCGCCCGGCCCAAGCAGAAAACCTCCGCCTTGGGAGGTTTGGGTCTGCAACTGGATTTTGGTATACCGGGCTCGAGGTTCTGGGGGAGCCAACTATGACAGAGGGCGTCTGGCTCTTACCCATACCAACCTCGTGGTACCCAGATTATAGCTGGTTTTGCCTGGGGCCAAATGGGGTCAGGTTAGCTATAGAGGCCCCAGGCTCCGGTAGACTCGAGCTGTCTGGTGTTGTGTTGAGGTGAAAACCCTGTGAAGCTTCGCATCTGCCTGATCGGAAAGCCCCGCCTGGCCTATGCCAAAGACGGGCTGGGGGAGTATGGGCAGCGGCTGGGGCGCTATGTCCGGCTCGAGCTTATCTACCTCAAAGAAGGTACGCCAGCCCAGGAAGGCCAACGCTTGCTGGAGGCCTCGGCGGGGTATAAACGGGTAGTCCTGGACGAGCGGGGCGAACTGCCCGACACCCTTGCCTTCAAGGCCCGCCTCGATGCCTGGGAGATGGGGGCGGAAAAAGGGGTGGCCTTCCTGATTGGGGGAGCGGCCGGCCACGCCCCGGCGGTGCGCCAGGAAGCCGACTGGCTGCTGGCCTTGTCCCGCCTCACCCTCCAGCACGAGCTTGCGCTGGTGGTGCTGCTCGAGCAGCTTTACCGCATTCAGACCCTCAAGAAAGGCGAGCCCTACCACCGCTAGGGGCTGCAGCGGGGGAAGAGCTGGGTCGGGCGCAGCAAGGCTTGGGGAGCTACGTAGGGCTCGAGCACCAGCTCGAGGCCGCTGCGGCCCACGCTGAGCAGGGCCACCTGGCCCCCTTCGGTGTACCAGGCGAACAGGTCGCCGGCGTCGGTCTGGCCGTTGCTGTTCACGTCCTTCCAGCCCTGGAGCCGGTACTGGCGGTCGGCGGGCAGGCCGGCAAAGCGGAAAGGCGAGGTCAAGACGTCCTGCTCGATGGGGATTTCCTCGGCGCACAGGATGGTGTTGCCCGATACCCCGTAGAGGGTGAGGAGGGTTCCCTTGAGGGTGGCGGCAGGCGGGGGTGGAGCCTGGGGTGCGGTTACGTTCAGGGTGAGGCGGGTTTCGGCAGAGACTCCTCCTCCGCTGCCACCCACCACCAGGGTATAGCTGCCAGGGCTTACGCCACTGCCCACGCTCAGGCTGAGGGTGCTGTTGGCGCTGGTGGGGTCGGGGCTGAAGCTGCCCGTTACCCCGCTGGGTGAGCCGCTCAGGGATAGGCTCACCGGGCCGCTAAAGTTGACCCGGTTGACCCCGATGGATACCGTGGTGCTTTCCCCTGGCCGCAGGCTAAGGCTGGCCGGTGCAGCGCTCAGGCTGAGGGCCGGGGCTGGGGCAGCCAGGCGGTCCAGGGCGGCTTTTGCATCCATCAGACCGGCCCCGCAATCGCTGCTGCTGGGCCGGTTACACTGGCTGGCACTCAGGGGCCGGGCGGTCTCCTTGAGGATGGTCAGGGCCTCGGCAGGGGTAAGGCTGGGCTTACGGCTTTTCATCAGGGCCAGTACCCCGGCCACGTGGGGCGCGGCCATCGAGGTGCCTTGCTTGAAGCCATAACTGTTGTTGTTTATGGTGCTCAACACGCCGTTGGCGGCATTGCTACGGGTATCGCCTCCAGGGGCCATCAAGTCAATGCGGGGGCCGTAATTGGAGTAGTACGCCCGGTTGCCGTTCCGGTCGGTTGCCCCCACGGTAATCACCCCGCTGCAACCGGCAGGGGTGAAGGTGCTGGCCTCTACATTGGAATTCCCGGCGGCCACCACGATCATCTTTCCGGCGGCCAGCACATCGTTGATGGCCTGTTGCATGGTCGAAGCGGGGGCACAGCTCACCGCCCCTCCCAGCGACATGTTGATGATGTCCGCAACATTGGTGTTGGCGGGAACCCCCGCCACGCTGAGGCCGGCGGCCCAGCGCAGGGCATCGGCCACGTCGGCCAGGGTGCCCCCCTCGCTGCTCAGGGCGCGAACGGGCACCAGCCCTACCCCCCAAGCTACCCCGGCCACGCCGGTGTTGTTGTGGGTGGTAGCCCCGACGGTTCCGGTCACGTGGGTGCCGTGGAAGTCGCTGTTGCTGCCGCTATCCTCGGGGTTGGGGTCGCGGCCATCGCCATCGCCGGCGATACTGGCGTCGCTGACGAAGTCGTAGCCGGAAAGCAGCCTGCCGGCCAGGTCGGTGTGGGCCGAGAAAATCCCACTGTCAATGACCGCCACGCGAACCGAGTTACTGCCGGTCTCGAGGTCCCAGGCTTCCGGTAGTCGGATGGCCCCGTAGTGCCACTGCTCGGGGTAGCGGGGGTCGTTGGGGGTGAGGAAAGGCTTCAGGATGTAGTTGGGCTCGGCGTAGGCTACGTCGCTTCGGGCCATGAGCGCGGCCACCGTGGCCAGGGTGCCGGCCTCGTCCAGGGGGGCCTTGTAGAGGTGGGTATTTTCCAGGCTCAAGGAGCGCAGCCGCTGAAGGCGCACGCCCCCCACCGAGAGGGCCTCGAGGGATTGCAGGCTCACCCGCGGCGCAAAGCGCACGATAATCTCTCCCGGCACAAAGCGGGCCGTCTGGGTGCTGGTAGCAGAGACCAAACGGACGGTTCCGCTAATGCTGTTGCTGCCGGGTGGGGGCGGGTCACTTACACTAACGCTCACCGAGGCGCTTTTGCTGCTATCGGCCTGGCTGGTCGCGCCTACGGTTGCGCTGCCTGGGCCCACCGCTGTCACCAACCCATTGCTAACGGTCACAACACTGGGGTTGCTGCTGCTCCAGGTGACGGCGGTGTTGGAGGTATTGCGAACCTGGGCGCTTAGCTGAAGGCTTTCCCCAACCTGCAGGCTGAAGGGGCCAGGAGGATGGATGCTGACTGATATAGCCGGAGGAGGGGGGGAAGGGTTATTGCAGGCAGAAAGAAAGGTAAAAGCCAATACCAGCACTGAAAGCAATCTGAACATGTCTGTAGCATACCCTGCGCCGGCGGGCTGGCTATGAGCGATGGGTAAAGATTTCTCAATTCGCCCCAGCCGCCTGGTGGCCTAGGCCAATAGGGGCATAGACCGCCACCGCCGAGGCCAGCAGCACAGCCCACACCAGGAGGGCTACCGGGTAGCCCCAGACCCCCAGCACAATCCCCATGCCCCACTGCAACAGAAAGACCCCAATAAAGCCCATGAAGTTGATGGCGGTTACCGCCCGCCCGGTGAGGGCGGTGGGGAAGAGCAGGCGGGCCTGGGAAAGGGTAAGGATGTTGAAAGCACCGCAAAAGCCCATCAACACGTAGCAGGTATATAGCCCAAAGGGGGGCATGCCAGGCCACAGGGCCAGCAAAGCCGGCCCCAGGGTAAAGCAGACCCCTGCGACCAGCAGCACCCGGGGCAGGCCAAAGCGGTCGGCCAGCGGGCCGCACAGGAGGAAGCCCAGCACTGCTGCCAGGGAAAAGGCGAACAGCAGGCTACCGACCTCGAGGCTTTCCATCTGCCGCACCTTAAACAGGAAATCACCCCCCCACAAAGTCTGCCAGGCCAGAAACCCACCCCCCAGCACGAAGTTGAGCCAGCCCATGCGCCAGAACAGGCTGCTCTGCCAGATTTGCGCGGCGCTCCCGGCCTGGGTGCTTGGGGGCAGCGCGGTTCCTTTGGGGGCGTTGCGCACGCCGAGGGCCACCAGCGCCGCCACCGCCACAATCACCAAGGCCCCCCACTCGAACACCCCGCGCCAGCCGATCTGCTCCTTGAGCCAGGCCAGCGGCGAGGAAGCGGCAATAGCCCCAGAAGCCCCTATGGCTACATACAGGCTGCTTACGCTGGCGTAGCGGCTGGCCGGGAACCACAGCGAAAAGGCCTTCAGGGCCCCCATCAGGGCCGCAGCAAAGCCGATGCCTAGAAGCGCCCGCCCTAACGAGAGGGTGAGGAAGTCCTGGGCGCTGGCAAAGAGCAAAGCCCCCACCGCGCCCAGCAGCATCAGGCCCGGATGCACGAAGCGCGGCCCGAAGCGGTCGAGCAGGCTGCCCAAGGGGAGCTGAACCAGGGCAAAGGTGAGGTAGAACAGGCTGGTCATCAGGCCGAGCTGGGCCGAGCTGAGACCCAAATCCTGGCGCAGGTCGGGCGAGATAACCGCGTTAGCCGCGCGGAAAAAGTAGGAGAGGAAGTAGGCCAAGAGCAGCAAGATGAAGATACGGGCGGCAGCCGAGGGCATGCCTCTATCCTAAGGGGTATGAAGGCAAACCCCTCTGCAATGTGGCTCGAGCTTTTGGGCGGCTTACTGGTGGTGTTGGGGTCTTTGCTGGCCTGGCTGGCCCTTACCCTGGCCCATCAGACCATAGACCCCAATCTGGAAAAAAACCTGATGCGCATCCGGGTAGACTTCCCCGGCTTTCTGGATGGAATAGCCCGTCATCTCTCGGTAGCAGGTGCGTGGCTGGCGGGGGCAGGAGCAGTACTCTTCTTTGGGGCTGCCTATCTGGTGCTGCTTTTCCGGGTGGTACTTGGGCTGGCGGCATTGTTTGCTCTGGGGGTGTGGTTCTGGCTAGCGTTTTAGGCTCAAAAGTACGGTGCTCCCCCCCTCGAACTGGCTCTTGACCAGCCCCACCCCCTGGGCATACCAGGAAAGGGTCTTGATGGTGTTGTTTATGGGCATCCTGCGCCCGGCAATGGTCATGCTTCCCTTTATAGACATGACACTCTCAACCTTGAGAGCGTTAAAACGCCCCGCCGGCACGGCGACGGTTTCCTGACCCAGCACCTTGTTGGTCGCCACGACACTTTGCTCAACCTGCATGGCTATGTTTTGTTGTTTGGCCTCGCCGCTCACCTCGTAGCTGTAGCTCCAGGATGTGCCCGCCCGCATGACCTGTGGAATGACCACCCCGCTGGCCTTGCGGGTCTTGAGGTTCATCTGCACACCCTGATTCCCCTGGGGCTGGACGTACTCGGGCTGGGTGAGGCCTTTGCTGTCGCAGGTCCAACGGGCCTCGAAGCTAAAGCCGGTCAAAGCCTGGCGTTGAGTAAAGCCATTGGCGCTGACATTGACGATGCTAACGCTATAAATCGAGTTATTGACGCTGGACTGGTAGGTCCAGACCCAGCCCTCGCGCACCGGGAAGTAGGGGTGGTCGCATTTGGCCCAGACTGCACTACCCAGAGCCAGCACCGCAAAAACCCAAATCAACTTACGCATACTTCACTCCTCTTTGGCATGATAGACCAGCGGGTGTTATGTGGGCGTTATAGGCGATGTCAAGCGCATCCGGGGGTTTTTTCGCTAATGGCGACGCTGAATTATAACCAAATGAATCGTACGCCGGCCTTGACACCGTTGTAGTGCCTAGGGGGTCGCTGCTCCTTTCAGTCTACGTCCAGCTGCATCTTCATCCAGGGCGCAGAGTTGTGGAAGTTGGCCACCGCGCTGCCGGGTGGCACCAGCGTGTCGCAGGCGACCCGGATGTCCTCGGGTAGCTTCATGTCCAGTACGGGCAAGAGGTGTTCCAGTTGCGCTACGCTCTTTGGCCCGATGATGGGGGCGGTAATGCCAGGCTGGTCCTTGGCCCACAGGATTGCAAGCTGGGCGGGGTCGTATCCGGCCTCCTGGGCCAGCTTCACGAAGCGGTTGCCCATCTGCACGGCTTTGGGCGAGACCCGCTCGGCGTAAATTCCCCCGCGCAGGCTGGCTCGTGAATCCTCCGGGCGAATGTCGTTGGCATAACGCCCGGCCAGCATGCCCATGGCCAGGGGGGACCAGGGCAGAATGGCCAGGTTGTAGGTCTGAGCCATAGGAATCAGTTCGTTCTCGATGCGCCTGTCCAGCAGGTTGTAGGGAGGTTGCTCGGACACGAAGCGCACGTAGCCCTTCAGTTCGCTGACCAGAATGCCCTCGAGCACCTTCCAGGCCGGGGCAGTCGAACTGCCAATGTAGCGAACCTTGCCCTGCCGCACCAGGTCGGTCAGGGCCGAGAGGGTCTCGTCTATGGGCATATCAAAAACCGGGCGGTGCAGCTGGTACAGGTCGATGTGGTCGGTTTGCAGCCGCCGCAGTGAGTCTTCGCAGGCCCGCATCAGGTGCAAGCGCGAATTCCCCCGGTCGTTGGGGCCGGGGCCGGTTGGGTAATGGGCTTTGGTAGCAATGAGCACTTCGTCGCGCCTTTTACTCTCCTTTAGCACTTCTCCGATGACCCGCTCGGCCTCGCCCTGGCGGTAGCTGTTGGAGGTATCAATCAGATTGATGCCTGCATCGAGCGCTCGCAGAATCATCTGCTTGGACTCGTCTTCTGGAGTAGGGTTCAGGATGTTGTCGGTGCCCAGCACCAGCGGTGAGACCTTCACGCCGGTTCGTCCCAGATAGCGGTATTCCATGGCTGCTCCTTTTACAGTGGGCCGAGGGTCATGGCTATCAAGAAGGCTCGAGCCAGGTTTTACCTTGCTGCAAACCCTGCGTCTACAAGCACCAGTGAGCCGGTCATGTAGCTGGCCTTGCTCGAGGCCAGAAAGAGTACCACATGGGCAATTTCTTGCGGATCGGCCAGACGGCCCATCGGAACGGTATCGGCCAGGCGTTGCAGAAGTTCGGGTGTGATGGGCTCTTTGCGTTCGGACTGGAGCATGGGGGTGTTCACCTCACCCGGACATACCGCGTTGATGCGGATGCCATCTCTGGCATGGTCGAGGGCCAGTGCTCGGGTCAGGTTGTGCACGGCCCCCTTGCTGGCACAATAAGCGGCTACCCCGGCGGCCCCCAGGTCGCCCCAGATGGAGCCAAAGTTAATTATGGAGCCCCTACCCCGAGGCTTCATGGCCTTGATGGCGGCCCGGCACATGAAAAAGGTGCCACTCACGTTTACCGCCATAATGCGGTTCCACTGTTCGTCGCTGGTGTCTTCGCCACTGGCCCGCACAATGATGCCTGCCGCATTAACGAGCACATCGAGCCGCCCATACTGCTTGATGGTTGTTTCCATCGCGGAGTTGCAAAAAGCCGAATCGCTCACGTCTCCGACCTGCACCCCAGCCCCGATCTCCGCTGCGATTCGCTGGGCTGAAGCTTCGTTCCGATCCACAATCATGACCTGAGCCCCGGCGCCGGCAAATGCTCGAGCGGTGGCCTCCCCCATGCCCGAAGCGCCTCCCGTAACGATTACGACGCTATCTCTAAACTCCATACCTTCTCCTTATTCGACCACCGCGATTGTATTGATTTTGCGTAAGGGGGGTCAACGCATGGGGACGTTATCACCCGTTGCCACTGGTATACTTCCAGCGGAGCAGTTTTTATACGAACGACTTGGTTTGAGGAGGTCTAATGGTTCAAATCGCAGTGCCCAAAGAAACCGCCCCAGGTGAGCGCCGGGTAGCGCTCACGCCGGAAGTGGTGGGCCGTTTGCTCAAGGAAGGCTGGGCTGTGCGCCTCGAGGCCGGCGCAGGTGCCGAAGCCTACTATCCGGATGAGGCGTACCGCAATGCAGGGGCCGAGATCGTGTCCAGGGATCGGCTTTTTCAGGGTGCGCAGGTGGTTTTTACGGTACAGCCGTTGGAACGCCTGGATCTGGTGCAGCTCGAGCCCAACACCATTGTGGTGGGTTTGATGTACCCCCACCGTAGCCCTGCGCGAGTACAGGCCATGGCTTTGGGGAAACTCTCCGCCCTGGCGATGGAACTTGTCCCCCGTATCACCCGGGCCCAGAGCATGGATGTGCTTTCTTCCCAGGCCACGGTGGCCGGATACGTGGCCGCCTTGCTGGCGGCCCAGTCCAGCAGCCGGTTTTTTCCCATGCTCACCACTGCTGCTGGCACCATTCGCCCCGCCAAGGTCATGGTGATGGGGGTAGGGGTGGCGGGTTTGCAAGCCATAGCTACGGTACGCCGCCTGGGGGCCAACGTCTGGGCCTACGATGTTCGCAGAGCAGCTGCCGAGCAGGCCCTGTCGCTGGGGGCCAAGGTCATCGAACTGCCCATCAGTGCCGAAGGTGAAGGGGGCTATGCCCGCGAGCTAACCGAAGAAGAAAAGAAGATTCAGCAGGAAGCCCTGGCCAAAGAGGTGGGTGGCATGGACGCTGTAATCACCACCGCCCAGATTCCCGGGCGAAACGCTCCGCTACTCATCACCAAAGACATGGCTCTTCGTATGAACCCCGGAGCAGTAATCGTGGACCTGGCTGCCGAGTCTGGAGGCAACTGCGAGCTAACCCAACCAGGCAAGACCGTCGAGGTGAACGGGGTCAAGATCGTAGGGCCTTTGAACCTGCCCAGCGCACTATCGGTGCATGCCAGCGAGATGTACGCCAAAAACCTCTATAACCTTTCCAAGCTCCTCATCAAGGATGGCCAGCTCGCACCCGACTGGAGTGATGAGATACTGGCTGGGGCCTTACTGACCCATCAAGGCGAGATTACCCATGCGCCTACCAAGGCCATGATCGGAGGTTCGTGATGGACTCAACCTGGGCAGCGCTTTATATCTTTTTGTTGGCGGCTTTTACGGGATACGAGGTGATTAGCCGGGTGCCGGTCATCTTGCACACCCCTTTGATGTCGGGCTCTAACTTTATCCACGGCATTGTGGTGGTGGGGGCCATGGTGGTGCTGGGTCATGCCGAAACCCCCCTCGAGCAGGCCATAGGCTTCTTCGGTGTGATCCTGGGGGCGGCCAATGCTGCCGGTGGTTACGCTGTGACCGAGCGGATGCTGGAGATGTTCGAGCGGAAGCCGAAAGGGGGTCAGTAGCCTATCGCTTACGGTCAGTAGCCCTTGTGGCGACCTGGCTATTCGCGTTTGCTATCCGCAGCTATGGAAAACTTTGTTCAGCTTATCTACTTTGTCACGGCTTTTCTCTTTATCCTGGGCCTCAAGCGCATGTCTTCGCCCAACACGGCCCGCAGTGGCGTGGTCTGGGCTGGAGTGGCGATGGTAGCGGCCACCCTGGTTACTTTTTTTGTTCCTGGCCTGCACAACCAGGGTCTCATGATTGTGGCCGTCATTATCGGTACGTTGGTCGCCTGGATTGCGGCCAAGCGGGTGCAGATGACCGATATGCCCCAGATGGTGGCCATCTACAACGGCATGGGTGGGGGTGCTGCTGGGGCCATTGCGGCCGTGGAGCTATTGCGGGGGGAGTTTGGTGAAGCCCAGGGGCTGAAGTTTCTGGCCATTCTAGGCGCGCTCATCGGTTCGGTGTCCTTTACCGGCAGCCTGGTTGCCTTTGCCAAGCTTCAGGGGCTCATGTCAAGCCGCCCCATCCAGTTCCCGGCCCAAAAGCTGGTTAATGCGGCAGTGGGGGTAGGGGCTTTGCTGCTGGCCCTGCTGGTGCTCTTTACGCAGTCGGGGCCCCTCATCCTGGTCTTTTTCCTCCTGGCTCTGGGCTTTGGGGTGCTCATGACCCTGCCGATTGGTGGGGGAGATATGCCGGTGGTCATTTCCCTCTACAACGCTTTTACCGGATTGGCGGTTGGATTTGAAGGTTTCGCTATTGGCAACGCAGCCCTTATCGTGGCTGGTACGGTGGTGGGGGCAGCGGGCACCCTGCTGACGCTGCTGATGGCCAAGGCTATGAACCGCAGCCTGTGGAGTGTGCTGGTCGGCGGCTTTGGGGTAGAACAGGAAGTGGGCGAGGTAAAGGGCAGCCTCAAGCCGATCGACCTCGAGGATGCCGCAGTCATGCTGGCCTATGCCTCGAAGGTTATCTTCGTGCCGGGTTACGGTATGGCGGTGGCCCAGGCCCAGCACAAGCTGCGCGAGGTGGCAGATGTACTGGAGTCCAAAGGTATCGAGGTTAAGTATGCCATTCACCCCGTAGCGGGCCGGATGCCCGGCCATATGAACGTACTGCTGGCCGAAGCCGGGGTGGCCTACGATAAGCTCTACGACCTCGAAGACATCAACCCCGAGTTCCCCCAGGCCGATGTAGCGGTGGTGATCGGGGCCAACGACGTGGTCAACCCAGCGGCTCACCGCAAGGGCTCACCTCTGTACGGAATGCCAATCCTGGACGTGGACAAGGCCAAAAACGCAATTGTTATCAAGCGCGGTCAGGGCAAGGGCTTCGCAGGGGTTGAAAACGAGCTGTTCTTCGCCGACAACACCCGGATGCTCTATGGCGATGCCCAGGGGGTGCTGGGTCAGCTTGTGCAGTCGCTCAAAAAATTGTAATACCAGATTCGGTCAGTTTCGCGCCGCATGGTTCCTAACTAGCCCGACTGAAGTTATCCCTCTATGAGAGGGCGATACCCCCCCTGGAAGTTATCCGCGTAGCGGAGGGTGATACTGCCCCCTTGGAAGGGAGACGCTTGTTTCGCCGAGACGCCTTTTTCGCCGACCGAAGGGAGATGCTTGTTTCGCCGACTGAAAGGAGGGGTGGGGTGCGTAGCGAGGGGTGGGGTGGGATGTGCTCCAGGATTCAAGTAGCGCCGCGCGGCGCAATCAAGCCTCTGAAGTTTTTCGGTTTGATTGACTATCTTATTGAATCCGTTATGACAACTATCTTTTGGAATCCGCTATAACCGTGTAAAGGTATTAAGCCCCCGCCCCTCACTTTGGACGAGGGTTATCCTGCCTGGGGACAGAAAAATTCGGCATCCTTTTCTTGGTTGACAGCCCAGGGGGTCTAAGGTAGACTTCCGCTTGGAAGTTCTTCCAAAGAATAAGTGCAGTCAGTCGTTAAGCTATGGCGATTGATGGAAGCACTTCCACAGAAACAGGAGGAAACATGAAGAAGTGGCTTGTAGGTGCATTAGCCCTGACCCTTACGGTGGGGGGGCTGGCCTTTGCCCAAGGGGTGACAATTCGCGTTGCCGGCGATTCAACCGCAGTGGGCGAGGGTGGCCGCTGGATGAAGGCCAAGTCCGAGGAGTGGGCGCAAAAAACTGGCAACAAAATTGAGTACATTGACTCGCCTGCTGACACCAACGACCGTCTGGCACTTTATCAACAGTACTGGGCGGCCCGCAGCGCCGACGTAGACGTGTACATGATCGATGTGATCTGGCCTGGCATTGTAGCGCCCCACGCGGCCGACCTCAAACAGTTCTTTACCGAGGCCGAACTGAGCCAGTTCTTCCCCCGCATTGTGGAAAACAACACCATCCGGGGTAAGCTGACCTCCATCCCCTTCTTCACCGATGCGGGTCTGCTGTACTACCGCACCGACCTGCTGCAAAAATACGGCTTTCAGCGTCCGCCCCAGACCTGGACAGAGCTCGACCAGCAAGCCACCCGAATCCAGGCCGGCGAACGCCAGGCAGGTAACCGTGACTTCTGGGGCTTTGTCTGGCAGGGAAAAGCCTACGAAGGCCTGACCTGCGATGCCCTCGAGTGGATCTTCTCCATGGGTGGAGGGCGCATCATTGAACCCGATGGCCGTATCAGCATTAACAATGCCCAGGCCATTGCCGCCCTCAACATGGTCCGCAGCTGGGTGGGCCGTATCTCGCCTCCCGGCGTGACCAGCTACGCCGAGGAAGAAGCCCGCAATGCCTTCCAGTCGGGCAATGCCGCTTTCATGCGCAACTGGCCCTATGCCTACAGCTTGGGTCAGACTGAAGGTAGCGCAGTTCGTGGCAAAATTGGCGTGACTGTGCTGCCACGTGGTGCAGGTTCTGGTGGCCGTAACGCTGCTACCCTGGGTGGCTGGCAGCTCATGGTCTCGACCTACTCCCGCAACCAGCGCGTGGCCGCCGATCTGGTCAAATACCTGACCAGCGTGGAAGTCCAGAAAGACAACGCCATCAGCCTTTCGCGTCTGCCCACCCGTCCGGCCCTTTATAACGACCCGCAGGTACTGGCCAAGAACGCCTTCTTCAAAGACCTGCTGCCAGTCTTCCAGAATGCGGTGGGCCGTCCTTCGGGTGTTGCGGGAGCCCGCTACAACCAGGTTTCCGAAGCCTTCTGGACAGGTGTACACGAAGCTATCACCGGGCGTAAGCCTGCGGCCCAGGCCGTGCGAGACATGGAAGCGGCCTTCCGGCGCATTCTGCGCTAGACCGTTGGGCACAGCCTTTATGGCGAATGGGGTCGGATATCCGGCCCCATTATTCACTAACAAGGCTTATCTGCAACGCTTCTGTAAACAGTTGCGCCTGATGAATTTGGAAAATGGCGACTGGAACCGATATATTGTCGGTGTCTTAGAAAAAATCGCCAAGCTGCCTGAGGTCGGCTGGGTGGAGGTGGATATAGATGCTCACTGTGCGACAAACTCGTTTAGCCTGGCTGCTGGTCTTGCCCACGCTGCTGGTAGTGGCGTTTGTGGCAGGCTATCCGCTGGCCCAGGTGTTTTACTACTCGTTTCACCGGGCCGATATCTCTTTTGTAGAGCCTACGGAGTTCGTGGGTTTCAAGAATTACCTTTTTCTGCTGCAAGACCCCGACTTCAGGGGTGCCCTTTGGAACACCTTGCGCTTTACGTTTGTTTCGGTTTTTCTCGAGACCGTTTTGGGGCTGGCTATAGCCCTGGTGATTCACTCCAACTTCAGGGGAAGGGGCATTGTGCGGGCCGCCATCCTGATTCCCTGGGCCATCCCCACAGTGGTCTCGGCGAAGATGTGGCAGTGGATGCTCAATGACATCTACGGGGTCATCAACGTGATCCTGGTCAATACGGGCCTGGTTGCCAACAAGATTGCCTTCCTGGCCAACCCCAACACCGTGCTATGGGCTATGGTGGCAGTAGACGTGTGGAAAACCACGCCCTTCATGGCCCTGCTGCTGCTGGCGGGCCTTCAACTTATTCCCGCCGACATCTACGAAGCCGCCGACATAGATGGGGCCAGCAAGTGGCAACAGTTCTGGACTCTAACCCTGCCGCTCCTGACCCCGGCTCTTGTGGTGGCCCTCATTTTCCGTACCCTGGATGCCCTGCGGGTGTTCGATGTGATTTTTGTGATGGTCGGGGTCAATACGGCCACCCGGAGTCTGGCCATCTACAACCGCCAGACCCTGATAGACTTTCAGGATTTGGGCTACGGTTCCACCGTATCGGTGGCCATCCTGGTCATCATCTTTATTTTTGTGTTCCTGTACATGCGCGTAGCCGGAAGGGGGGTGCGCGGTGAGGACTAAAGGTTTGACTTACTACGCCAGTCGTGCGCTGTTCTACCTGCTGGTGGTTTTTATTGTTGTCTACAGTGTTTTTCCGTTCTACTGGGCGGTGATTAGCAGTTTCAAGACCAGCGATGCCCTTTTTAGCTCTAACCCTAGCTTCTTGCCGGTTCCCTTCACCCTGACCCACTACCAGAATGTTTTCAGTGGGGCGGCCTTTGGACGCAACCTGATCAACTCATTGATTGTGGCCGGGGGTGCAACCCTGATTTGTTTGGTGTTGGGAGTGTTGGCGGCCTATGCACTGGGTCGTTTGCGTTTTCCACCCAAGAACGCCGTTCTGTACATTGTGCTGGCCATGACCATGTTCCCCCAGGTTTCGGTGCTCTCGGGCATGTTTGTTTTGCTGCGGGAGACCAACCTGTTCAATACCCACGCCGGTTTAATTCTTTCTTACCTGCTCTTTACCCTACCCTTCACGGTCTGGGTGCTGACCGGCTATTTCCGTGGGTTGCCTCGGGAACTGGAGGAAGCGGCCTATGTGGATGGGGCTACCCCCATGCAGACCCTGATTCAGGTCATGCTGCCCCTGACCGGCCCCGGTCTGGTCACTACCGGCCTGCTGGCCTTTATTGCGGCCTGGAACGAGTACCTCTTTGCCCTGACCTTTACCATAGGCAACAACGTGCGAACAGTTCCGGTGGCGATTGCCTCGTTTGGTGGGGCTACCCCCTTCGAGATTCCCTGGGGCTCCATCATGGCGGCTTCGGTGGTGGTTACGGTTCCGCTGGTGATTCTGGTGCTGATCTTCCAGCAGCGCATTGTGGCAGGTTTGACAGCCGGTGCGGTAAAGGGTTAGCTCTAGCGCCCTTCGCAAGGATCGACCCTCCCAGGGTTTGGAGTCCATGTTCACGTCTGGTCAGTTGCCGCCCATTTGGGCGGCAGCGTCTGTAATATCGGTTAGTTCGGCACCGAAAGGTGCCGAACTAACCCGACCAACGGGAGTTCTCTAGGATTCAAAAAGGTAGCCTCTGGATCTTTTTAGTTTGAATGACTATCTTTTTGAATCCGGTATAAGGTGCGCGAGCGGAAGGCATATGATGGGCAGGTATGACTGCTCAGGAAGCTTATCGTTGGCTTTGGGAACATAGCAGAGAAACCGCCTACCTTGCCTCTTTGGGCAAACTGGCAGCCTGGGATCAGGCGGCCTACATCCCCAAGAAGGGGCACCCACACCGCGCCATGATGCAGGCTACGCTGGCGAAGTTGTTGCATCAGCGGGCCACCGACCCACGGGTCGGGGAGATGCTCACTGTAGTCGAGGGTTCAGACTGGCTCAAGGAGCCGACTAGTGTGGAAGCGGTGAATGTGCGTGAGTGGCGACGGGCTTATGACCTTCAGAGCAAAATTCCCGAGCGCCTGACCGTTGAGCTGGCTCAGGCTACCAGTGAAGGAGAGGCCATCTGGCAAGAAGCGCGCCCCAAAAACGATTGGGAGGCTTTCAAGCCCATCCTGAAGAAAATATTCGCTCTGACCCGTGAAGCAGCGGAGGCGATTGGCTATGAGCAAGAACCCTACGATGCCTTACTCGACCAGTATGAGCCGGGGGCTACTGCGCGGCAGCTAGAATCCACCTTTGGGCAGTTGCGCGAGGCCACCGTGAAGTTGCTCGAGCGCATCAAGGGCAGCGTTAGGCAACCCGATACCAGTCTCCTGCACCGTTATTTTCCGCAAGCAGCCCAGGAGGCATTTGGCAAAGAGGTCATTGCCAAAATAGGCTTTGACCTGGGGGCTGGAAGGCTTGATGTGGTGGCCCATCCCTTTATGCAGGGCATTGGCCCGGGTGATGTGCGACTGACTACCCGCTACGCCGAGGACTTTTTTAATGTGGGTTTTTTTGGCATTGTCCACGAGATGGGACACGGTTTATACGGCCAGGGCTTGCTCGAGGAACACTTCGGTACGCCCATGGGTAGTGAGGTTTCGCTGGGCATCCACGAGTCGCAAAGCCGAACCTGGGAAAACCTGGTAGGGCGCAGCATGGGCTTCTGGCGCTACTTCTGGCCCAGGGCTCAGCACTACTTCGAGTCGTTGCGGGATGTGCAACTGGAGGATTTTTACCTTGCCATCAACGAGGTCAAGCCAAGCCTGATTCGTGTAGAGGCCGACGAGGTGACGTATAACCTTCACATCATGATTCGATTTGAGATCGAGCTGGCCTTGTTGCGAGGTGAGCTGGCAATAGACGACGCACCCGAAGCCTGGAATGCCAAGTACCAGGAATATCTGGGTATCCACTCTGCTGAAATCCGGGATGGGGTGATGCAGGATGTGCACTGGTCGGCCGGGCTGATTGGATATTTCCCCACCTATGCGCTGGGCAACCTTTATGGCGCGCAGTTATTCGTCCAGGCCGAGAAGGATTTGGGCAACCTGGAAGCGCAGTTTGCGCGTGGCGAGTTTGCTCCCTTGTTAAACTGGACCCGCGAGAAGATTCACCACCAGGGGAGCCGCTACTGGCCCCGCGACCTGCTCAAACATGTGACTGGCGAAGACCTCAACCCGCAGTATTTAGTTGACTACCTGAACCGCAAATTTGGAAGGCTATACGAGGTGTGAACCCCCGTGACGGCTTGCAACAAATCCCTTGGTGCCAGACAGTTAGTCCGCTATCAGATAGCGGAGTAACTCGAGCGAAGTAGTCCGCGTAGCAAAGAGAGATACCGCCCCCCGGAAGGCAGACGCTTTTTTTGCTGATCACCGGCAGCGTGTCAAGCAGGTATCAGGACTGAACAAGAGCCTGGGCTGCGACCTGGTGAACCACTGCTCGGAACCGGCCCCAGTCCGACCAGGTGGCCTCGAGTTCAGGAGAGAAATCGGTGGGCAACTGCTCGAGCTTTCTGGCGATTTCCGGCAGATCGGATGGATTGACTTCACGAAAACCACCCATTGATTCACGATAGTTGGGCGTACTGGGGGTTTGATCTGTTGTAAGCAGGAAAACGTAGCTATGGAACAGACGGCCCTCGTTGTGTTGATAGGTGATATGGGCTAGATACCTCTGAATTTGTGCTTTATGACCGATTTCTTTCCAGCTGTTGCGCTCGAGAGCACCCAGAATTGATTCGCCTGGCTCGATGCCTATGGTAGGCAAGCGGCATACCCCGGCAGGGTAAAAGGGCTGGCTTATGGTCAAAATTCGACCGCCGGGTTGCCGGAACACCAGACAGATTTCGGCAACGCGGGTTCTGCTGACAGCCAGATAGGTGTTTGTGCCTAAATGGCGGGTGACCTCGAGGGGTTTACCAAAACGCACGGCCAGCTCTGCAAGCTCCTGGTGCATATCAAAAAACTACCACAACCCCTGTGGCTTTCTTTGCCTGGCTGCTTGGCAAATTAACAAAATAGCGCATTTGCCGACGAACTGGTTTCAATCAAGAAGTGTACGCTATTAATTTTCCCCGATAAGCTGGTGCCGTGTAACGTCTCATATGACCCGTAAGTACCGAGGATAAGTGCTAACTTATTAGCGATGCATTGGTATTCGCAAAAGTGGCTCATCATTCTGAGTGGACTGGTCATTGCTTTGAGTTTGCTGAACATGGTAACCAGGATTGATAGTGTGTGGTATTTCCCAGAGCTGGCGGTCATGCTCTTGGGTCTGTTGGCTATAGGTTTTCTGGCTCTCGAGCGCCAGAAGCACCAGCAAAGCGAGAGCCGCTTCCGCGCTCTGGTCGAAACCTCGCCCGATGGCATCATTGAATTAGACGATTCGGGTACCATTTTGTATTGCAATGCCAGCTATTTGCACCTGGTGGGTGCACAGCGACCCGAACAGGTAATTGGACAAAAGGTGACGCGTTTTTTACATCCCGACCACCGTCTGCTGGAGAACCGCATAAAAAGCCTGGAAGAACTGGCTCAAATCCCATTACTTGAAGAGAAATATATTCGTCTCGATGGAACCGTGATTCCGGTAGAAGTGGGTACAGCCCGCATCTCCATCAACCCCCCCAAGCTGATGGCTATTGTGCGCGATATCAGCCGTCACAAGCAGGCTGAAGAGGCTCTGCGGGCCTCCGAAGCCCGTTTCCGTGCGCTGGTACAAAATAGCTTCGATGTGACGTTGATTGTTAATCCGCAGGGCGACGTGCTGTATGCAAGCCCCAACGCCATCCGGTTAAGGGTCAGACGAGTCGCTTTAGCAGGCAAACCCAATATCTACGACTATCTTTCCCAGGAAGACAAGGAGCGCTGCAAATATCTTATAGACCGCTTGCAGGCGCATCCCGCCGAGATTGTAAAGACCGAAGTCTGTGTACCGCTCGAGCACGGGGGGAAAGGCTGGTTCGAAATCTGGGGCCAAAATCAACTGGCCGATGCCGCGGTGGGTGGCATTGTGCTGAATGTTCGAGACATTAGCGAGCGCAAAGCCTACCAGTCCACTATTGAACACCTGGCCTACCACGACCCACTGACAGGCCTGCCCAACCGGCGGATGCTGCGTGAACAAGCGGATCAATTCCTGGCTCAGTCGCAGCGGGGAGGCCGTGAAGCCACCCTGATTTACCTCGACCTCGACCGCTTCAAGGAGGTCAACGATACCCTGGGTCATGAGGCCGGCGATGAACTGCTGGTGCAGGTGGCCCGGCGCATCCAGCACTGTGTGCGCTCGGGAGATCTGCTAGCGCGCCTGGGTGGGGACGAGTTTGCTATTCTGCTGGGCGAAACCACTGTTGAGGGGGCTGCTGATGCGGCCCGGCGGGTGCTGGCGGTGTTGCAGCAGCCTTTTACCGTTGCCGATACCACCTTACGGATTGGGGCCAGCCTGGGGCTGGGGGTATATCCCCGCGACGGGCAAAACCTCGACGACCTGATGCGGGTGGCGGATGTTGCTATGTACCGCGCCAAAGAGCACGGTATGGGTCTGATGTTTTACAGTCCCGAGCTCGATCGCTACAGCCGCGATCGGCTTAACCTGATCCAGGATCTGCGTGAGGCTTTGGTGCGAGGCGAGATTTACCTCGAGTACCAGCCCATCCTCGATACCCAGTACAGGTGTTGGATCAAACTGGAAGCGCTGGCCCGTTGGAACCACCCCAGCCGGGGCCCCATCTCACCCGCCGATTTTATCCCCCTGGCCGAAGAAACGGGCCTGATTCGGGATCTGGATCACCTGGTGCTGGATAAAGCATGCCATGAGGCAAACTTTTTTGGCTTACCCATCGCCGTTAACATTTCACCGCGTACCCTTTACGACCCGGGTTTCGTGGAGGTTGTGGCTTCTGCACTGGATAAAAGCGGTCTGGAACCCGGTAAGCTGCACCTTGAAATTACTGAGACGGCCCTCATTCAGAATCTGCCCAGAGCCGTTCAGCACCTCAATGCCCTGCGGCAACTGGGCATACGCATAGCCCTGGATGATTTCGGGGTGGGCCATGCCTCGATGAGCTACCTCAAAGACCTGCCCATTGACCTGTTGAAAGTTGACCGTAGCTTTGTCAGCGGCATTGGCCGGGATACCAGGGAAGAGGCCATCCTGCGAACCATTCTTTTGCTGGGTGAAGGCTTGGGCCTAGGTACGGTGGCCGAAGGGGTCGAGACCGCCGAGCAAATAGCCTGGCTGCAAGCGCAGGGCTGTCACTTGCTGCAAGGCTTTGGGATTGCCCGTCCAAAACCCAAAGAAGGCCTGCTTAATCTCGCCGAGCCGATTTTGCTAGGTGAGAAGATCGGTCTGTAGAGCGGTTCTTGATGAGTTGTTTTCGCTGCAACCGGATGACGTGTTACACCGGATTCAAAAAGACAGTCATCCAAAACAAAAAATCCAAAGGCTTGGTTGCGCCGCGCTCGGCGCTACTTGAATTCTAGAGCACACCACACCCCACCCCTAGCTACGCACCCCACCCCTCCTTTCAGTCGGCGAAACAAGCGTCTCCCTCCGGTCGGCGAAAAAGGCGTCTCGGCGAAGAAAGCGTCTCCCTTCCAAGGGGTGGTATCGCCCTCCGCTACGCGGATAACTTCAGTTGGGTTAGTTCGTCACCATTCAGCGACGAACTAACCGAATCTGGTATAAGGCGGGCTTGGGAGACTGTCTGGTGGGGCTTCAACTTACAGAACCGGGGTCGCGCTTGTGCTAAGGTGAGTTTTCGGTATGGTCGAGCGAATCTATCTGGCCAAGCCCCGGGGTTTTTGCGCTGGGGTAGTGATGGCGATCGAAGCCGTGGAAAAGGCGGCTCGAGAACTGAAGGACGAGGGCGAACTGGTGGTATATCACGCCATTGTCCATAACGATGTGGTCGTCGAGCGCCTGGAAAAACAGCATGGCGTTCATTTTGTTGAAGACCTGGCCGAGGTACAACACCTTCGCGACGAACTTGCCAAGGTGGGTAAAAAGCTAAATGAAACCGTGGTCTTCTCGGCCCACGGAATTCCCCCCTGGTTGCGTACCGAGGCGGCTGAGCGCAATCTGTACCAGATTGACGCCACCTGTCCTTTGGTCACCAAAGTTCACAGCGAGGCCAAGCGCTACGCCAGGGAGGGCTACTGGATTCTGCTCATTGGCGACTCTGCCGACCACCAGGAGATCAAGGGCACCCGCGGCGAGGCCCCAGAACGAACCATCCTGGTAGCCGTGCATACCCATCTGGGGCGCGATCCCCGCCTGGCCGACCCCCATACCGTCGAGGTGCCCGATCCCGAGAAGGTGGTGGTGCTAACCCAGACCACGCTCTCGGTGGACGATACCCTGGCAACAGTGGATATCCTCAAGCGGCGCTTTCCCAAGCTGGTGGTTCCTGGCCGCCACGACCTGTGCTACGCTACCAAAAACCGCCAGGATGCGGTCAAAAGAATTGCGCCTGATGTGGACCTGTTTCTGGTGCTGACCAGCCTGGCCTCCTCCAATGGGATGCGGCTGCTCGAGCTGGCCCAGAGCCTGGTGGGTCGCGCCGAGCGCATTAATACCGTGCGCGATATCCAGCCCGAGTGGCTTCTGGGGGTGCGCTCGGTGGGTATTACCTCGGCGGCTTCCACCCCAGACGACCTGGTACAGGAGGTGGTGGCCCATTTCCGGCAGCTCAACCCGGGCCTCGAGGTCATCGAAGAAGGTGAGTGGGAAGACATCGAGTTCAGAGAGCCCAGACGACTGTCGCCGCAGGAGGTGTTGGGGGGTAGGGCTTAGTGCAGGCTCGCCGAGGTGGCTGTGCGTCGTCTGCATACCTCTACGGGCTAAAGTGAACAGCAAATAGCAATAGGCCATTGTCGAACTGGCGAACCACTCTCCTGGACAGGTTGCTCGGTGATGTTCGACTATCAAGCTGCACGACCGTGATGAACCTACAGCCTCAACCCTCAGTCCCTGGCCCTCACGTCCTTTCTGTCGCGCCCATGATGGACTGGACAGACCGCCATTTTCGCTACCTGCTGCGGCTCATCACCCGGCGGACGCTGCTCTATACCGAGATGGTCGTCGATCAGTCCATCCTGTTGGGCAACCGTGCAAAGCTGCTGGATTTTAGCCCCGAAGAACACCCGCTGGCCTTGCAACTGGGCGGCTCGGTGCCACAAAAGCTGGCGGCAGCCGCCCAGATAGGCGAAGCCTGGGGCTACGACGAAATTAACCTGAACCTGGGCTGTCCCTCCGAACGGGTGCAGGGTGGTGGGTTTGGGGCCTGTCTGATGCTCGAGCCCGACCTGGTGGCCGACTGCATGGCAGCGATGCGGCAGGCGGTGAAGATTCCTGTCACGGCGAAGCATCGCCTGGGCGTGGACGAGGTTGAAGACTACCGTTATGTGGCCCGCTTTATCGAGAAACTGGCAGGGGTGGGCATTGAAGTCTTCATCATTCACGCCCGCAAAGCCTACCTGAAGGGCCTTTCACCTGCCGAAAACCGCACCGTTCCGCCGCTACGCTATGAGTGGGTCTATCGGCTCAAGCAGGACTTCCCCCAACTGACTGTTGTGCTCAATGGGGGGGTGCGATCCCTGGAGGAAGTACAGGCGCATCTGATGCGGGTGGATGGGGTCATGCTGGGGCGGGCCGCCTACGACGACCCGTTTATACTCGAGCAAGCCGACCAGAAGCTATTTGGGTGGCCCCACTCGACCACCCGCCTGGAAGTGGCCCAGGCCATGCTGCGCTATGCCCAGGCTCAAATTGAGCGAGGCGTGCCGCTGTGGGCGGTAGCCCGGCATATGCTCAATTTATTCAAGGGACAGCCGGGTGGGCGCCTGTGGCGAAGGGTGCTTTCCGAGCGGGCCAACCGGCGGGGCGCCGGCATAGAGGTTTTGCAAGAGGCCCTAAAGCGGGTACAGCTCGAGAACGGGTCGCACAAGGATCAAGCCCTCGCATAGCAAACTAAAGCCAGTGGGTTTGTTAATATCCTGTTTATCACTTGGTTCTAGGCTTGTAATAGCCAGGAAGGTCGAAGGCTGGATAGGGTGAATGCCCTACAGGCTTTACCCGCAAGCAATAGAATCAGGGGATCGGACATGCGAATTTTACTGGTGGAGGATGAAGCGGGCCTGGCAGGGCCCCTGGTCGCCCTTTTGCGCCGTGAACGCTACGAGGTGGAGTGGGCCGATAACGCTGCCCAGGCCCAGAGGCTGGTCGATGAGCAAGAGCCCGACCTGATCGCCCTGGATGTGATGCTGCCAGAAGGGGACGATGCAGGTTTTAACCTGGCCAGGCAGCTTCGGCAGGGTGGGTTCAGCGGGGCTATATTGTTTCTTACCGCACGCGATACCGTGGAAGACAGGGTTTGGGGGCTTGATTTGGGGGGGGACGACTATCTGGTGAAGCCCTTTTCGCTGGAGGAGTTCCTGGCGCGGGTGCGGGCTTTGCTGCGGCGGGGAGGCACCACCCGCCAGACCGTGCTCGAGCGCGGCCCCCTGCGCGTGGAGTTTGCCAGCCGTAAGGTTTACTGGAATCAGCGGCTGGTCTCGCTGTCGGACAAGGAGTTCGCTCTCCTGGAGCGCCTGGCTTTGCACCCTGAGCGGGTTTTTGGGGTGGATGAATTGCTGGAGAAGATATTTCCTAACACCGAGTCGGGCCACCGGATTCTACGGGTATATGTACATCGTTTACGGGAGAAGTTAGGGGAGAATGTAATTGCCACCCTGCCGGGGGGCTATGTGCTGGGAGTCTGACCCATGCGAGCACTGCGGCGCAAAACCGTTCAAGCCATCCCTGTGGCCCTGCCCAAACCGCGGGGTTGGGTGCTGCTGGGGGGGTTTCGCAGCCGCCTGTTGCTCAGTTTGTCCAGCGTAGTCATACTGACGGCTTTGCTGGTAGGTGGGCTGGGGTATTTGCGCTTTCAGGACACCCTGGGCCGGGAAGCCAGGCAGGATCTCGAGTCCTTGACCGGTGCCGTAGAACAGGCCCTGCTGCTTGAGCAGGACAAAGCCCTGCTTGACCCGAGTCGCCTGCCCAGGCTGGCCGAGCTGGGGAGCAGCCGATTTCGGGTGATGCGGGGCGACCAGGTGTTTCTGGAGATTGGGGGCCGCTTCCCTACCGAGGCCGCAGGCTGGCTCAAAACGGAGCGCTCCCTGGAACATGGCTTTGTGCTTCAGGCTGCCCTCGAGACCCGTAACCAGAGCGAAGCCCTGCAAGCCTTCTGGCGAACGGAACTGCTGGCTCTGCCGCTCTCGCTGCTGCTGGCCCTGATTGCAGCGTACCTGCTGTTTGGTTATCTGATGCGCCCCGTGCGCCACCTGACCGAAGCGGCCCATGCCATTGCCCAGCAGCGCTTTCCCAAGCCGGTTCCGGTGCCGCCGGGCCAGGATGAACTCTCCGACCTGGCTGAAAGCTTTAACCGCATGACCCAGGCAGTGGAAGGGTTTCTGGAGCGAGAGCGTAATTTTTCCCGCTATACCTCGCACGAGCTGCGTACTCCGTTGGCAACCTTGCGGGTACAGGTTGAGGCGCTGGAGCAGGGGTTGCTCACGCCGGAGGAATCGCTGCCGTCCATAAAAGGGAGCCTGGAGCGTTTGGAGCGTCTGCTGGCGGGCTTGCTGGCGCTGACCCGTAGCCCTCAAAGAGACCCCCAGCCAGTGGATGTGGGCTTAACGTTACGCTCGGTGCTGCAGAACCTCTCTTCGGAAGAGCGTACGCGTATTATCCTGGAGGGAGACCTGGAGATCCAGGTGCTGGGCTATGAGGAGCTGTTGCAACAGGCTCTGGGCAATCTGGTAGGTAATGCGCTTAAGTTCAGCCAGGAACATGTGCAGGTTGAAGTGAGGCGGGAGGCCATGGTTCACATTCACATCCTCGACCGGGGGCCCGGTGTGCCGGAAGAAGACCTGCAACGCCTGGGAAACCCTTTCCTGCGGATGCAGCCCAAGGTGGAGGGGATGGGGTTGGGACTGGCGCTGGTTCGGCACATCACCACCCTGCTGGGGGGTAGGCTCGAGTTTCGCAACCGCAGCGGCGGTGGTCTGGAAGCTATTCTGAGCCTCCCCAGGCTCGAGGTGAAGCGTGGCTAGCCTCCGGGCGTTCTGGCTGGGGGTTGCCCTGGTTCTGGCAGTCCCTCCGGTGCTGGCTGCCAGTGTCCCCATCGGCCAGCCCGATCTGGCCCCCGATACCCCCATTCTGGTTCAACGCGGCAACGGAAATGGCAATGGAAACGGGAACGGCAACGGAAATGGCAATGGTGGCGGGAACGGTAACGGGAACAGCGGCGGCAATGCCGGAGGCAACAGCAATAGCGGTAATAGCAACAATGCTGCTGGGGGCAGCAACAGTAGCAACAGTGGGGGCAACCAGAACCCCAGCTCCAACAGCAATCCCAACCCCTCGAGTGCCCGCCAGCCCCGCAGCTACATGGGCCAGGTGACAGTGAGTGCCGCCGGCCAGGTGGTCTCTGGTGCTGTGCGCATCCAGAGCAACTCCCCCTGGCTGAGCCTGGCCATTCCGGGTATGTGGCTCGAGGCCACCGGCGTTTGGGAAGGCGAAGTGTTTGTAGCTACCGAGGTCAAGCTGCATAGCCCCGTGCCCTGGGCCTTCTATAAGGGGCCTGGCAGCCTGGTGGGGGCCAGCCAGTACCCCCATGTGAGCGCCTGGCTCTCCACCAACCGCGCTGACCCCTTCCTGGCGCTCCGAACCGCCAGCGAGCAGGCCCAGGTGCGGGTGGTGGCCTACTTCGATGGCAGCAAGTTCCGCGCCCTGCCCACCAGCTTTCCAGTCCCGGCAGGGCTCAAGCCGGGGTGGTACGAACTGCTCGGCTCGGTAGGGGCTCAGGGGCTAGTCTGGTCTTCGGTTAGGCCGTTCCCGTAGAGCCTCGTCTATACCGGGCTATAGCGCCCGGCCATTTCCTGCACTAAGCCCTTGATCTCCAGCAGCGTAAGGGTGGAAAGCACCTCGCTGGTGGAAAGGCCGGTGGCCTGGGCCAGGTCGTCGGGCAGGGCCTCGGAAAGCTCGAGCAGGGCACGGTAGACCTGGGCCTCGAGGCCCTCGAGGGGCACGCTTTGTTTTTTGGGGGCTATAACCCCCAGTGCATCCAGCACATCCTCGGTGCTCATCACCAGTCCGGCCCCATCCTGTATCAGCCGGTTACAGCCCAGCGAAAAAGTATCGCCGGGTCGGCCCGGCACCGCCAGCACATCGCGGCCCAGTTCCGCAGCAAACTTGGCGGTAATCAGGCTGCCGCTCTTTTCGCCGGCCTCTACCACCAGCACCGCCTGGGCCAAAGCGGCCACGATACGGTTGCGCCGGGGGAACAGGCCAGCTTGTGGCGGTGTTCCCAGGGCAAACTCCGACAACACATTCATTTGTTCGGCCAGGGCGCGGTTCTGTGGGGGATAAAAGCGATCCAGCGCACTTCCCAGAATCCCCAGGGTGTAGCCACCGCCCTCGAGCGTCCCCTTGTGCGCGGCGGCATCAATGCCCAGGGCCAGCCCCGAGACGATGCCTATGCCGGCTTCGGCCAGCTCACGGGCCACCCTTTGCGTCCAGGCAGTGGCCCAGGGGCTGGCCTTGCGGGTGCCCACAATGCCAATATTGCGCGGGGTGGGGGGGAGTTCGCCCTTCAGGTATAGCACCGGTGGGGGGCTCTCCAGATGGCGTAACTCTTCAGGATAGCTATCTTCCCAGAGCCCAATCAGTCGGAGACCCAACTTGGCCGCCTGTTCGCGTTCTTTTTCGGCCAGACCGCTGTGCAGGGTTTCGCCATAGGCGGCAGCTATTTCGGGGCCGAGGCATTCGGCTACAGCCTCCAGGCTCAGGTCGGTGGAAAGGGCTTGCAATAAGCGCCTGGGGCCAATATGGGGGGTGAGTGCAAGAGCCAGAGGGTCGGGCATAGCTCGAACCAGGATAGCCGATGAGGGAGGGGTCGGGGGGTCATCCTTTGCTTGCGTCTATACTAGAGCGGTGACTGAAGGAACCACCTATTCCGGTTTTGTGGCCCTGGTAGGCAAGCCCAACGTGGGCAAGTCTACCCTGCTCAACGCCATGCTGGGCGTCAAGATCGCCCCCATCAGCCCCAAGCCGCAGACCACCCGCAAGCGGGTGCGCGGCATCCACACCGAGGGCAACCGCCAGATTGTCTTTGTAGACACACCGGGCTGGCACGAGGCCGCCGACGCCATGAGCGAGTACATGATCCGCCAGATTACCGAAGCCCTGGCCGAGGTGAACGTGGTGCTGTGGCTGGTGGACCTGCGCCATCCCCCCACCCACGAAGACGAGCTGGTCGCGCGTGCGTTACATCCTCTGAAGGGGCAGGTACCCATTTTTCTAGTGGGTAACAAAGCCGATGCGGCCAGGTACCCCGATGCAGCCATGCAGGCCTATGCCGAACTGCTGCCGGGTCTGGAAACCCGCATGATCTCTGCCCAGAACGAACGCGAGGCCAAGGCCCTGCGTGACGAAGTGCTGGCCTTGCTGCCCGAAGGCCCCTTCTTCTTCCCCGAGGACTACGCCAAGGGCGACCAGACCCCCGAGGAATGGGCTGCCGAAATCGTGCGCGAGGAGGCCATGAAACGCCTCAAGGAAGAGATTCCCTACTCAATTGCGACCAAGACTGAAGAGTTCGAGTTGCGCGAAAACGGCATGTTTTACATCCAGGTCAATATCTACGTCGAGCGCGAGGGGCACAAACCCATCCTGATTGGGGCCGGAGGCCGGATGCTCAGGGAAATTGGGGCGGCCGCGCGTAAACAGCTCGAGGTCTTCTTAGCCCGCAAGGTCTACCTGGATTTACAGGTCAAGGTCTATCCCAACTGGCGTAAGGATCCCGAGGCCCTGCGCGAGCTGGGCTACCATTGAAGTATGGACGTGGGGCGCTGGTTGCTGGCGCTGGGCCTGGTAATGGTGGTGCTGGGCCTGGTGTGGGTGTATGCCCCTGGGCTTTTGAGCTGGTTTGGCCGACTGCCAGGGGATATCCGCATCGAACGGGAGGGTTTTCGCTTCTATTTTCCCCTGGCCTCTATGCTGCTTCTCAGTGTGGGGCTGAGCCTCTTTTTGAACCTGCTGATGCGCTGGTTTCGCTAGCCATCCCGAACCCCCAGTGGAAAGCTGTTTTGCTGCGAAACCCTGCTGTAGATGGTGTTCGCTATCGAATAGGCAAACTGCTTCATGGTCTGGGCGTTGGGGCCGGCGTGGTGGGCGTCGATGGTCTGGGTGAAGAGCTCGAGCCAGCGCTGGAAGTGCTCGAGCCTGAGGGGTTTTTGGGCGTGGAGCCTCAGGTGCTTGTACATCATGCCGCCCTTGTAGGCCCCGGTGCGAAAGAGGATGTTTTCCCAGAAGTCGTAGATCACCGGCAGGTGGTTCAGTAAGTCGAGGCCCTCGAACAAGTAGCCAATCTGTTCGTCCTGGATGGCCTTTGCATAGAAGCGGTCCACCACCAGGGCGATGTCTGCTCGTGACTTCACGTCGTTCACAAGCCAGACCTTACGGCAAAAAATGGCCTAACTGTAGTGAGCAAAGCCCCGATTTCTTGTAAGACTGACTTTGCCTGATTAAGACACGGCTCATAGCAAAGGTGATAGTCTCAGAAATAAGCTTGTGAAGACACTGGTAAATGCCCATAATTAGCTTTTGGGCAGCGTGTCACTGGAGTTCGTTATGGGCATAAGCCAGTAGGGCCAGAACAAGATGGGCTGCAAACCTCTTGCGCTTTTGTTGGTAGAAACCCAACCGCGAAAAATTAGTTAATGGGATATTAATGTGAAGAACTGCGTAACATATGGGCTAACAGACAGGTTGGTCAAGTTATGAAAAGAGGTTTTGCATGATACTGCTATGCCAAATCCACGTTGCGAGCAAATCCTGCCTCCCCCCAAATAGGGGCACTGCGCTAGCCCCAGAGGATCTACAATTATGGTCAATCTATGAGGCAGACAGGGGGCCTTACACTGGTTGAAATAATTGTGGTGCTGGCGGTTCTGGGTCTTTTATTGACGATTGGGCTGGCCTACTTCAACCCCAACCGTATAGCAGTTGCTCAGGCCAGCGAGGTGTTGTCTTCACAGGTCACAAGGGCCCGGCTCGAGGCCATTCGCAACAATACCAGTGGTGGCATCACCATTAATACGGCTGGCAACGGCAGTTTTCAGGTCTGGGTGCTGGACAAAGCCTCCGGCAACACGGTGGTGCTACAAACCCTCACACTTGGCCAGGGCGATTTCCCTAGGGTTCGGTGCCAGTCTGCCACCCTGACAGCCTCCACTTCCTCCACTACCAACTGCCCCAACGCCGGAGCCTACAGCTTCACCTTCGATGCTCGAGGGGTTCCACAAGACCAGGGTCGCCTCAGCATTGTGCTGAGCAATTTTGCCAACAACTATCAACGCACTGTTTGTATTAACCAGCAGGGCCGCAGCCAGGTGGTGAGTGGTACATGTCCATGAAGGGTGGGGGGATGCACAAGCCAAGTGGGATTAGCATCGTGGAGCTTCTGGTGGCACTGGCTATTATCGGCATTGCTTTTGTACCGCTGGTTTTGAGCCAGCTTTCCAGTTTGCGGGCCAGCAGCCAGGCCGCGCTGGCCTCACAGGTCAAGGCCGCCGCTACAGCGGAACTCGAGCGTCAGACCGCCCTGGTGCTGCAAGTGGAGTCTCCACCCTCCAACAACAACCTGCGCGATGACATCACTGCCAACAAGAGTTTTTACTTTATAGATTATTTCCATACCTGTCCCAGCCCTACCATACCCTTGCCCTCGCCGACGCCAAACAACTCCTCTCGCACCGCTTTGCGGACGGGCATCAACTGCGATAACGGCAGCGGCACCACCGGCAATCTGATTACTACCCGCTGGAGCGTGGCCCGCGAGTCGGGCCTCCTGGGCGAGGGGCTCATCACCATTACCGTGACTTCTACCCACAGCCGGGGGCCTACCATTACCCTGGTCAACCGGATTAGCTGCTACGATGTGTTCCCCTCACCAACCTCCGATGCCCCGGCCCCTTGCCCCACCCCCGCAGGAGGTCCCTAGATGCACAGAGGCGGATTCACCCTGGTTGAACTGCTGGTGGCTATGGGGATTCTGGCCGGAATCCTGACCCTGGTTGCGGTTTATTTTGGCGACCAGCGCGACCTGACCCGGCGCACCCAGAGCCGCAGTGAGGTGCAGGATCGGGTGCGGATGGTGATGCAGATGGTAACCCAGGATTTGCAGATGGTAGGCTCGAGGGGCTTCCTGGACACCAACGGCAATCTGGTGACCACGGTCTCGAGTGGATGCAGTGGGGTCAACTGCCTAACCTCTACCAATGCAGGTGTGCAGGACGGCTTTGCTGTGCAGTACGTAACCAATCTTCGCTCCGATTCCGCCCAGGCCTGCCGCGTGGTGCAGTATGCCTTCAGTGGTAATACCCTGCAACGCTCGGATGTGCCCTGTGGGACCACGGCCTCCCTGGTCGATCTGGCTCCCGACATCCTTGCGATGGACATCCAGTACCAGTGCAGCAACAACACCACCGCCGACACTGCCAGTTGCCCCGCCGGCAGCTACCCCCGCAGCGCAAGGGTAACGGTGATTGGACAGTCTGCGACCACCATCAGCAACATTGCAAGCAGCAGTTACACCACCGTAAGCGGAAGTGCCGTCAACTGCCCGGCTGGGCGCATTTGCCTGGCCCTGACCCAGGAGATTTTGATGCCCAACCTCAAGAACTGAGGCAGGAGGAAGTATGCGTCGGAAGTCTGGAATTGCTATCGTAGCCACCCTGGTCATTCTGGTTCTGGTGGGTTTGCTGGTGTTTGGCACCTTTTACACCACCCAGATAGAGCAGTTTGTGACCCGCAACGACTCCACCTCCACCCAGGCCAACTACATTGCCCAGGCCGGGCTGCAAAAGTACAAAACCGCCCTGTTTCAGAACTTCCGCTGGGCGCTGAGCCAACCCGCTACCAATGCAGGGGCTTGTGAGAACCCACTGTATGTGGGCATTGACTGGGATCGAAACGGCCCCGAAGCCATGCAAACCTTCGATAGCCAGGGCCAAATGGTGTTTACCGAGAACATTGCAGGTGGCCAGGCTACTGTCACCATTCGGCGCGACGCCAACGATCCCAACTACATGACCATTACCTCGGTGGGCCGGTTTGCCGGGGCCCAATCGAGTGTGCGGGCGGTGTTTAACCTGGCAAATGCTGGGTTGTTGCGGTATGCGGTCGTGGCTGGTTCTGGATCGGGGCAGCGAGCTATTGCGGGTGGGGCGAAAATTCACGGAGGCGTTTTCATTGAAGGTGACCAAAATAATGCTGCCGAGAGGGTATTTGTAGGCATCGGTAATATGGAAATTTCCAATAACTATAACTTGTCTGGGAATAGTCTGTTGAGCACGCGGGTTGCTCCAGCTCAAGCAAGCAATTTATGTGCATCTTTTCGTGTTCGCTGGGGAACAATTGGAATAGGCGGTAGTGCTGGGCTTGGCTCAGCCAATACGCAGCAGAATCCCAACAATAATCTGGTCGATATCAAAATTGGCGACCCGAGCCTGGTTCCCTCTCATCCCAACTTGGCATTGGCCTACACCACCAGCAATAATCCACAACTGATCACAAATCAGAGCTGCTCGCCATTTTGTGCCCCATTCGTTGGACGATACGATATCTCCGATGCGGAATCACCCCGGTTTCCTCTGTTGAATGGCCCTGGTACCTGTGGGGCCAGCCAGACCTGGAGACAGTGCATTATTGCGGATGCTCGCAATGTTGTATTCACCAGGGGTAGTTCCTTGCCAGTACTGCCAGAAGGTGCAAGCTGGAACGATGCTAATAGCTGCGAGGCCATCTTGAGCCAACAGACAATAAAGCTTGATGCCAATCCGATTGATTGCCGCTTTAATCTCAATGGTCGGCCGGCTGGAGGTTTTTACTACACGCCCAATGGGAACGAAGGTGTGCTTGAAGTGTATGGCTCCGTGGCCATGCAAGGCTTCAGTCTTCGAACAACTCGTGGTAACAATCAACCGCGGAATATCCTTTATCGAGCGTATGGCTACGACCAGAGTGGCCGGGCTGCTACGATTCTTCTTCAGAGAGGCTCCGATGGTAATGGTGGGAGATTGTTACTAAGAGGCAATCTGCTGCCAGATGGAACGGCTCCCTTTCCACAGCAGGCATTGGCTTTAATGGCCGAGGGTAGTTCGAGTGACCCAATCTCTGTTCAGTACGAACATAACCAGATGACTGTAGCTGCTTTTATCTACTCGGCAAAGCGTTTTACAATGTCGGGTTCTCAGTCCGCTCTGGTGGGTATGGTTATTGCAGATTCGTTGTGTGTAGATAGTAGCTGTAATAATCAAGGCAGTACTGACATTTACTATGTTGACCCAGGAATCAACCTACCGGGGGCACTGGCGGCAGTCCCTGGAACTCGGATTGCGATGTTCCAGATTCTCTCCTACGAGCGCTTCTAAGCTTCTTGCCTCATCGGGTCTGCTGGGGTCTTGTATTCCCGCCGGGCTTCTGTACACTTTCAGGCGAGCAAGGCAGGCTTTGGTTGGGGCCTGGGGTATTCTGACATTCGGTGAGTGCGCTGCACCCCGTGCTCGCACCCAGGCCTTGGGCGGAGCCCACCCCGCGAGACCGGAGCGAGTAATGGGGGGCGGCTCGAGTAAGGCCGCAATCTGGAGGAAGATATGCCTGGGGGAGAGATTTCGAAGTTTATCAAACATCATTTTCGCCACTTCAACGCCGCAACGCTGGTTGAGGCCGCCGAGGCCTACCGCGCCCACCTCGAGCAAGGGGGGATGATGATGGTCACGCTGGCCGGGGCCATGAGCACCGCCGAGCTGGGTCTTTCGCTGGCCGAGATGATTCGGCAGGGCAAGGTGCACGCCATTAGCTGCACCGGGGCCAACCTGGAAGAGGATCTGTTCAACCTGGTGGCCCACCACCACTACGAGCGCATTCCCAACTGGCGCGAGCTAACCGCCCAGGACGAGCAGCGCTTGCTGGAAAAGCACATGAACCGAGTGACCGATACCTGTATTCCCGAGATGGAGGCCATGCGCCGCCTCGAGCAGGCCCTCCTGGACGAGTGGGAAGCAGCAGACGCGGCAGGCGAGCGGTACTTCCCGCACGAGTTCTTGTACCGGATCATTCGCTCGGGAAAACTAGAGCAGTACTACCAGATAGACCCCAAAGATAGCTGGATGGTTGCGGCTGCCGAGGCCAACCTGCCCATAGTGGTGCCGGGCTGGGAAGACTCCACCACCGGCAACATGTACGCGGGCCACTGCCTCAATGGTCACATCAAGAACGTGCACACTGTGCGTTCGGGTATAGAGTACATGATGGTGCTGGCAGATTGGTACGTGCAAACCAGCGCTCAACACCCGATTGGCTTCTTCCAGATTGGCGGTGGTATTGCTGGCGACTTCCCAATCTGTGTGGTACCGATGCTCCACCAGGACATGCAGCGTCCCGATGTGCCGGTGTGGGGCTACTTCTGCCAGATTTCCGACTCCACGACCAGCTATGGTTCCTACTCCGGCGCAGTGCCGGGCGAGAAAATCACCTGGGGCAAGCTGGCCGTAGACACACCCAAGTTCATCATCGAGTCGGATGCCTCGATTGTGGCCCCACTGATGTTTGCGCTGGTTCTGGGCTCGTAGCTGCGAAACCTAGGTAGTCTTTCACTTCAGGGTGATTCCTCTAGCTGGTCAGGTGGTTCTTGCCGTAGCGACCTTATTGCGACAGATTCCGGACACGACTACCTCGGGAACGCAGGCTTGACAGGCACCGCCACAGGGTATAGCGTATGGCCAAGCAGGTTCACTCAACAAACAGGCGGTTCATTCAATGAAACCACTGGAAGCCATCCCCACCCTCGAGCGACCCCTGCATCTGCTGGGTTTTTTCAGCGAGGAGCGACCCTACTGGGGGCTTTCTGAGCTGGCCCGGGCCAGCGGTTGGCCCAAGGCCACCTGCCTGCGCAGCTTGCGGGCGCTGGAAAACCACGGGCTGCTGGTACGGGAGCATGAGCGTTACCGTCTGGGAACCCGGCTGCTTCATCTAGGTACCCTGGTCAAGGCGGCCTACCCCGCGCGACAGATAGCCCTGCCCCTCATGCAAGCCCTGCGCGATGCTACCGGCCAGTCGGTGCAGTGGGTCATACGTGATGGGCAGGAAGGGGTGTATCTGGAGGTGCTCGAGGCCCATACGAGAGTGCGCCTGTACATTGCCCCAGGACGGCGGGCCCCCCTGTACGCAGGGGCCTCTACACGCCTGCTGCTGGCCTTTGCCCCTCCAGCAATCCAGCAAGCGGTACTGGCTGGGCCACGCAAGCCCTACACCCCAGCTACACCGGTGGCTCTGGGGCACCTCAAGGAGCGGCTGACTCAGACCCGTCAGACGGGCTTTTCTGCCAGTTTTGGGGAGCTCGAGCCCCACTCCGCCGAGTTAGCGGCCCCCATCCGAGGATCCGACGGTGAGGTGATGGCCGCCTTGAGCCTGGCCGGGGCGGAGGCACACTACCGCGAACCAGAAAAACTCTCGTCCTACCTGAAAGCCCTGAGCCAGACGGCCTGGGAAATTTCGGCAAGGCTCGGGTTTGTGGGCCCCTGGGAAGACGATCCTGAAGCTTTTTTGCGCTCACTTCTGGCCGTACAGCCATAAAGGAGGAACAGTATGCACAAACTTGTAGGATTCTTGGCAAGCCTGACCCTGGGGGCAGCCCTGGCCCAGACCCAGTGGATCATGGCCACCCCCTATCCCGATGGCAACTTCCACACCATCAATATTCGCGAGTTCGCCCGCGAAGTGGAGTCCGCTACACAAGGTCGGTTGGTCATCCGGGTCAACAGTGGCGGCTCGCTGCTGCCCCACCCCCAGATCCTGCCTGGCGTGCGCAACGGCCAGATTCAGATGGGCGAGGTGCTGATCTCGCTTCTGGCCAACGAAAACCCGGTTTTTGCCCTGGACTCGATTCCCTTTCTCGTAGGTAGTTATGACGATGCCCAGCGGCTCTACCGGGCTTCCCGCTCCGAGATCGAGAACTGGCTGAACCGTCGCGGCATGACCCTTCTGTTCTCGGTGCCCTGGCCAGGGCAGGGGCTCTATACCAAACAGCCCGTAAGCAGCGCAGCTGACCTCCGGGGTATTCGCTTCCGGGCCTTCAACCCGGCCACCGCTCGTATCGCCGAACTAACCGGTATGGTGCCCACCCAGGTTGAAGCCGCCGATATTCCCCAGGCCTTTGCGACCGGCATTGTGGCCGCCATGATCACCTCCCCTTCGACCGGGGTCGACAGCCAGGCCTGGGACTTCACCCGTTACTTCTACGACCTCAGAGCCTGGATTCCCAAAAACATGGTTTTTGCGAGCCGCCGGGCGCTGGACAGTCTGAGCCCTGCCGACCGTGAGGCGGTGCTGGCGGCAGCTCGCCGGGCCGAACAGCGTGGCTGGCAAGCTAGCCAGCAGGAAGCAGCCAGCAAGAGCGCCATCCTGGCCCAGCGAGGGATGCAGGTCTTGCAACCCAGCCCGCAACTGGTAGCCGACCTCAAAAAGGTGGGCGAGACCATGACCAACGAATGGCTCAAGCGGGCCGGGGCTACCGGGGTCAACATCTACCGGGCATACCTGGGACGCTAGAGCGTATTTTGGGAAGGATGCCCTAGTCCCCGGAATCTATCGCGGTTTTCTCGCTTGGCCTTGCCCAGCGTCAGTAACAAACAGCTACTGATTCTGGCAGACCGCGGCATTCTTACGGAGAACCACTCTGATGTACAAGACTTGCTTGGGGTGATCCCTGGCACCATACACAGTTGCCCGATAAGAACCCTTTTCAAGATTGTAGAGGGGCTTTGATACGGCAAAGGCGGTGATATGCGCAAGTTTCTGGATGGCCTGTACCGCTTAGCGAGTCTCGTAGCAGGACTCCTGGTGGTCTTCATCTTCGTGGTCATTCTGGCCCAGATTGTGGGGCGGCAGTTTGGGGTGACCATCCCTTCGGCCAATGAGCTATCGGGCTTTGCCATGGCCGGGGCCGTTTTCTTTGCCCTGGCCCCGACCCTGCGGGCGGGGGCGCATATTCGGGTAGGGGTGTTGGTCAGGCGGCTGCGGGGCCCGACCCGGCGGGGGCTGGAGCTAGGGGTTGGCGGATTTTCCCTGCTTGCATCTGGCTATGCCACGGTTCAACTCTGGCGTCTGGTGTTGGATTCGTACAGTTATGGCGATCTGGCTCCAGGACTTTTGCCGCTCCCCATCTGGATACCACAAAGCCTCCTGGCGGTGGGGTTGCTCCTGTTTACTGTAGCCCTTGCAGATACACTCGTGGCTTTGCTCAGGGGGGAGCTGCCATCCTATCTTTCCGAGGGTGGGGGACAGGAGTAGCCGATGGAGCTGACTCAGGTTGCGGTTTTTCTGGTACTGCTACTCCTTTTGTTGCTGGGTAGCGGGGTCTGGATTGCTCTGGCCCTGCTGGGGGTGGGCTGGGTGGGATTGCAGTTCTTTACCGGCACCCCACCGGGGGCCAGCGTGGCGAGTAGCCTTTGGACGTCGGTCTCGAGCTGGTCGCTGGCAGCATTGCCGATGTTCATCTGGATGGGTGAAATTCTCTACCGCACCCGCCTGGCTGCCGACCTTTTTGAGGGGCTATCCCCCTGGTTGCGGCGCATTCCAGGGCGACTATTGCACATTAACGTACTGGCTTCGGGCATATTTGCCGCTGTGATTGGATCTTCGGCGGCCACTACTGCCACCGTGGGCAAGATTGCCCTGCCCGAACTGCTGCGGCGGGGTTACCCGGAGCGCATGGTGCTGGGTTCGCTGGCCGGCTCGGGCACCCTGGGCCTCCTGATTCCCCCCTCGGTGATGATGATTGTGTACGGGGTGGCCGCCGAGGTCTCGGTGGCCCGGCTTTTCATTGCCGGCCTCTTGCCAGGCCTTCTGGTGATGCTTTTGTTTATGGGCTGGGTGATGCTTGCAGGGCTGCTAAACGCCCGGAAAATGCCCCCGCCCGATCCCCCGATGCCGCTGGGCCAGCGCCTGTATGGACTGCTCAAAATCATGCCGGTACTGCTTTTGATGGTAGCGGTCATTGGCTCTATCTACGCGGGGGTAGCAACCCCTACCGAGGCGGCCAGCCTGGGGGTGCTGGGCGCTCTCATAGTTGCTTTCTGGAGCCGCAGTTTGAGCTGGAAGGGTTTGCTCGAGAGCTTGATGGGCGCAGTGCGTACCAGCAGCATGATCGGCTTTATTCTGGCCGGGGCGGCGGTGCTCTCGATTGCTATGGGTTTTACCGGCATCCCGGCGGCTCTGGCAGCCTGGGTGGGCGAGTTGGGTCTCTCCAAATACGCTTTGCTGGCTGTGTTGATGCTGCTGTTCCTGGTGCTGGGAGCCTTTCTGGACGGTATTTCTATCATAGTGCTGACCACGTCTGTGATTCTGCCCCTGGCCAAGGCGGTGGGAATTGACCTCCTGTGGTTCGGCATCTTCCTGGTCATTGCGGTGGAGCTAGCCCAGATTACGCCTCCCGTGGGCTTCAACCTGTTTGTGCTCCAGGGTCTCTCGGGGCGGGACATCTTTACAATTGCCCGTTCGGCTCTGCCATTTTTGTTCATGTTACTGCTAACAGCGGTTCTCATTACGGTTTTCCCCGAGATTGTGACCTGGTTGCCCCGAACCATGACCGGGGGCTAGAGGGGGCGGAAGATTTGGTGAGGTTTTATGCAAATAGACCTGAATGCCGATGCGGGTGAATCCTTTGGCAACTGGAAACTGGGGCGAGACGAGGAACTATTCCCCCTTATCAGCTCGGTCAATGTCGCCTGCGGGTTCCATGCAGGTGACCCGCTCACCATAAGGCACACCCTGATGCTGGCCAACCAGGTGGGTATTGCGGTAGGGGCCCACCCCGGTTTCCCGGATCTGGTAGGGTTCGGGCGACGGGAGATGGCTGCTACACCCGACGAAGTATATGCCGATGTGCTTTACCAGCTCGGGGCTCTAAGCGCTTTTTTGAGGGTGCTGCAGATTCCTTTACATCACACCAAAGCGCATGGAGCCCTGTACAACCGGGCTACCAGAGACCCCGATACCGCCCGAGCCATCGCTCAAGCCGCAAAAGACCTTGACCCCACCATACCCCTGGTGGTTTTACCCAACACACCACTGGAGACGGAGGCCATCAAGCTGGGGCTTCGTACCATTGCGGAGGCCTTTCCCGAACGGGGTTACAGCCGGGATGGGCGGCTGGCCCCCCGAGGCTCGGCGGGCGCCTGGATTCACAACCCTCAGGAGGCAGCCCGGCGGGCTGTACAGATGGTGCTGGAGGGGGTGGTGGAGGCCGTGGATGGGGTTCGGGTGCCGGTGCGGGCCCAGACCCTGTGTATTCACGGCGATAACCCCAGTGCTGTGGAGATCGCCAGGACAATACGGGATGCGCTCGAGGCCGAAGGGGTTTCCATCCAGACCTACTGACCGCGAAAAGCGCCAACTGTGCGCCTTTCAACAGGCGGTAGGCACGGTATCCTTCGTTCCATGACCCTTAATGGCTTTTACCTGCCTTTTTCCGAACGGCTCGACCTCGAGGCCAATGCCAGAATGCTGGCGCTGGTGCGGGCTTTACTCACCGACCTGCTTCCAGGCCTGACCGACATTGTGCCAGGGTATGTGAACGTGTACCTCGAGTACGATGCCGAGCAGATCTCCAGGGCGAAGGTAGAACGCTGGATGGGGCGACACCTCCGAGCCCTGCTTGGTTCCCAGGCTGGAAAGCAAGTCGAAATTCCGGTGCGCTACGATGGGCCCGACCTGCCCTGGGTAGCAGAGCAGGTGGGTCTTTCGGTAGAGGAAGTGGTGCGGCTGCACACTGAGCCCCGGTACCGGGTCTTTGCCACCGGCTTCACGCCGGGTTTCCCCTTTCTGGGGCCGCTCGACGAGCGCCTGCGACTACCTCGCCGCGGCACCCCGCGCCCGCTGGTGCCAGCCCACGCGGTGGCCATTGCAGGGAGCCAGAGTGGGATTTATCCGTTGCCATCGCCGGGGGGGTGGCATCTGATTGGAACAGCCCTGACCCAGGTCTATAACCCCCAGCGGGAAAGCGCGTTTCTTTTGGAAGCCGGCGATCAGGTGCGCTTCGTGCCCGCACAGGGTCAGACCCCTGCCATCCCCCTCGAGCGCTCTTTGTTGCCCCCTCTTCCAAAGCACCCGGTTTTGCGGGTGGAGGAGCCGGGCTTGCTGGACCTGGTGCTGGATGAGGGGCGGCGGATGGCCGGGCGTTTTGGACTGGCTTCCTCGGGAGTGCTGGATATGCGCTCGGCTGGGGTGGCCAACCGCCTGGTGGGCAATCGGCCCGGCGATCCGTTGCTGGAGTTGACCCTAAAAGGCCCGCTGCTGAGTGTGCTACAGCCGGTGGTGGCAGCCTTTGCCGGCTATGGTATGCAACCGGTTGTGAATGGCAAGCAGGTGCCCCCTGGGCAGAGCTTTGCGCTCTGGCGGGGGGATGTACTTGGCTTCAAGCCCACCGCCGTGGGGGTGCGTGGTTACCTGGCGCTGGCCGGTGGAATCGAGAGCGAACGTTATCTGGGCAGTGCCAGCGCCGATGTAAAGGGGCTGGTGGGACGGGCCTTGCAGGCGGGGGACGTGCTTGGGGTAGCAGAACCCAGGGGGGCCTTGGCAGGGTTTGGTTTTGCTCAACCTGCGCTTGTTGCTCGACCGATCCGCCTGCTGCCGGGGCCGCAGTACAGCCCAGAGGCTATGCAGGCTTTGTGTGCAGCCCCCTACGAACTGCTGTCGGGAGACCGGATGGGCCTCTTGTTGTCGGGGCTCGAGGTGCCAGGAGGCGAGTTGATTAGCGAGGCCACCCCACTGGGCGCTGTGCAGATTACCACCCAGGGGCAGCCCATCGTCCTGCTCAACGACCGGGGGCGTATTGGTGGTTACGCCAAGCCAGCCCAGGTGCACCCGGCCGATTTGCCGCGGCTGGCCCAGTTGCGCCCGGGGCAAAAGGTTCGCTTCGTACCGGCTGACTAAGACCGGAAAGATACTCGTCAAAACCAAAACTTTTTGGAATGCTTTACAGGGAAGATGGAGCGCTTTTCGGAAAGAAAGCGACGGCCTCCAATACTAGATTAGTAGTCTCATCGTTAGGCCATCATCCCTCAAACCAGCAAACCCTCGTCCATCACCCGCATCAGGCCCATCGAGAACGTCGAGAGGTCAGGGATACGGGCTGTGGGTACCTCCCTGTACCGTGTGCTGGATGGTTTACAGCTTAGCTACAAGTTGCCACAATACACTCCAATTCGCTTGGGAGGTGGTCGTGTGGATACCCGCGTCAAACGTTACTTCCGTAGTCAGTTTCACCTCGAGGCCCCGCTCTCGCCAGGGCGCTTCGAGAGTGAGTTGGCTAAGCGAATCGGAAGCCCTTCCCGACGAAGACCGGTGCTCAATGCCTGGAAAGCCTACCTGGGGGCTGCAGGGGGCGACCTGGAAGCGGTACGAAGTTTTTATGCCACCCTGCTGCAATACCCGAAGGAGCGGCTCGAGGCCCTGGTCTATGCCATGCACTTACCCTATATCGACTTTTATGTCCAGGCTTTGCCCCCCTACCTACCGGCAGGAGGCCGGGTTTTGGAGGTGGGAGCTTTTACCGGGGCGCTGGTCAAGTTGCTGCAGGAAGCCCGGCCCGAACTGGAGTGGCATGCACTGGAGGGGGTACCGCAGGCGCTAACCCTGGGCCAGGCCCGCACCGGCCACACCGTGCAGTGGCACGAGGGCTGGTTTCCCTTGCAGCAAGACCTGCCCCCAATGGACGCGGTGCTGTTACTTTCCTGTCTGCCCGAGGGGTATCTGGGGGGGATGCCATCAACCCTCGAGGAGGCGGCTTATGTCCGGCATTTCGAGCTGCTAGAGCGTTTGCGGGGGCTGGAGGGCCTGCTAAAGCCCGGTGGCCTGCTGGTTTATGGACATGGCCCATTTCTGGGGAAAAATGCCAGCGCTGTCTTTAGTGCATTAGAGCAGCTTGGATTTTTGGAGGCCAGGCTGGTGGGGGAGGGGGAGTACGTGTTGATGCTCGCGCAGATGCCAGACCAGCTGAAGCAACCCGAACCACCCTTACCTGAAACGCCAAAGGCCTCCAGTCCAGCACCGGTGGAGCTGCCAGGTGGGCCGGGGGTACTGCCTGATGCCCATGAGATGCGGGCTTTGCTCGAGGCGGGCGCTTACGCCGAAGTGCTGGCTAGGTTACCGGTGGGTGTGCAGGGGGAGCTGGCGTATCTGCGTGGGCGGGCGCTGTGGGCGCTTTCACGTTTTGTCGAGGCCGACGAAGCCCTGGCGTTGGCCGGTCGTGCCGAGGCCGAGGATCTGCGGGTGTTGTGCTGGGCCGAGTTCGATGCCCTGCGGGCCTTGCCGCGTCTGGAGCAGCTAGCCAGTCGAGGCGGGCGCTACCGCCTGGCCTTGGGGAGGCTGTATCTGGGTCAGGGTCGTTTATCCGAGGCTTTGCGCCAGCTTCACGAGTGTGGGCTACCCGAGGCCGGTGTTTACCTGCAAATGGCTCTTGCACGCCTGGAAGAACGCGCAGCGCGGCTTGTGCGAGAGGGTGAGTGGAGCGAGGTGAGCCGCCTGGTGGAGTTTGTGGAAGATTTGTCCTCGCCACTGCTCACGCGGCCGCTTCTTCGGTTGGGCCTGCAAGCGGCCTTGCAGCAAGGTTTGTGGGGTCGTGCGGCCCGTTATGCTCAGGAGCTTTATGTGCTGGGAGAATCCCAAGGAGCGCTGGGGCTGGCCCTGGCTAACCTCAAAGTGCGTGGGCCCGAAGCCCTGGATGGAGCGCCCCTGGCAGATTTGAAGGAGGCCGAACCCTATCTGACTGATGCGGTCGCACGGGCCGAAGACGCGACCGCCCTGCTGGCGCTGGGAATGCTGCGCCACCGCGAGGGGCGACACCTCGAGGCAGTGCGTTACCTCGAGCGGGCCGCCCGTGGCCTGGGGGGAGAACCTGCCGGAACAGCCTTTCACCTCCTGGCCTGTTCCAAGCGTTCGCTGGGTTACCCACTGCTGGAAGTCCTGGGAGAGCACAAGCGGGCCCACGCCCACCGCCCCTATCCGGTGCCGGAACTGCATCGCCTGGCCCAGGTGGCATTGGAAGCCGGCGAGCGGGTGCTGGCACGGGAGTTTTTGGGCGGTGTGCGCGAGGCTGGATTGGAGCCTTTTAGCGACATTGAGCCGGTGCTAAAGCTGGTGGAGTCTCTGGAGGGGCCCTGGGAGGCTTTTAGAATGCTGGTACAGCGGCTCGAGCGGGCCGCGGAGCCTCCCCTCGAGCACCTCGAGCTGGCCTACCGCCTCTCCCGCAGCTTTTCCCAAAGCAGTGAGGCAGAAACCGTGCGAGGACAGTACCTGGCCGCACTCTACAACGCCGGGCAAGCCCTGGGGGCCGAAGGATTGCTTCTGGCCGAGCACAAGCGCAACCCCGAAGCCCTCGAGGTGCTCTACGACCTGGCCGAACACTACGAGCGCACCGGAGCCTACCAGAAAGCTGCCCAGACCTGGCGCAAGGCGCTGGAGGTGGCCTACTTCTTTGAAAAAGACCTGGGGCTTTCGCGCGAAATTCTGCGCAGCCTGCTCTTTTTGAACCCCACCGACCCCGACCTGGAGCTGTACCTGGAGGAACTCAAAGCAACTTCCAAGAAGTTGTCGCGGCTCGAGGGCACTTCCGATACCTATGCTAATGTAACCCCCCAGAGCCTGATCCGCGAGGAACTGCCACGATTTCATGGCGAGTACCTGGTGGTGGTGGGGGGGCATACCCAGCTCAGGAGCCGCATGATGCCCTTCCTCGAAGCCCAGGGCCTCAAGCTCGACTGGTTCGATTCCGATAGCCATGCAGCAGGGCGAGAGGTCATCCGGCGTATTCAAAGTCGCTTGGAGCGGGCCCACGGCCTGATGATCATCAGCAGTTACGTGGGGCACGACCTCTCCGAGCCGGTACGACTTGAAGCCGAAAACCTGGGAGTGCCGGTTTACATCACGCCCGGAAGGGCCAGGGGTGTTACCGGATTCTTGCGGGCTTTGGCGGAGTTTGCCCCGCAGATGTTCAAGCGTGCTCTGCGTGGAAGCTGACGGCCATGACCGATTTCCTGTGCTTACTGCTGTAAAGAAATGGCACCAGCCTCAGATAGGTAGTCATACCAACTTTAGGCCAGCTCGAGGCGAACCGGCAAACCCGCACCCACCGCCCGCATCAGGCCAACCGAGACCATCATTGCGAGAAAGTTGCAGACCGACGTGGCGCATGAGGCGGGCCGGTGGCTTCCTCTGGATTCCTTGGCACCCTTCAAGTGCTCGCCAGGATGCGTTTGGTTGGGCTATATCTTTTTGGATCAGACACCAGCGGTGTTGCTGGCATTCCTTGTCTAATAGCGGGGTGGGCGCTTCTCGAAGAAGGCAGCAATTCCTTCGGCCAGGTCGCTGGTTTCGCGCACCCAGGCGTTGGCCACGGATGCCAGCCGAAAACCGTCCTCGAGGCCCATTCCCGGCAGGGCATTCAGGAGTTCTTTGGTGAGTGAAAGCGAAGTCGGGGCATTGGTACTTATTTCCTGAGCTATTGCCAGTGCCTCATCCATCAACTGCTCAGGTGGCATCACTTTATTCACCAGCCCCATCCGGTAGGCCTCCTGAGCCGAGACCAGCCTGCCGGTGAGCAGGAGTTCCTTGGCGTGTTTTTCTCCCACGTTGCGCACCAGAATGACCCCTACCAGGGCGGCTACAAAGCCAATTTTCACCTCGGTATAACCGATTTTAGCCTCCTCGCTCATAACGGCCAGGTCGCAGGCTGTGGCCAGCCCGGCCCCACCGGCCACCGCAGGGCCGTTGATGGCGGCCAGGGTGGGCTTGGGGAAGGTATAGACACGGTGAAATAAGCGCATCAGTTCACGGGAGTGGGCGTAGTTGGCCTCGGCACCTGTTGTGGTGACGTTCTTCAAAAATTCCAGGTCGGCCCCCGCGCTAAAAGCCTGGCCTGCGCCCGTCAGCACCACCGCGCGGATGGCTGGGTCATGCTCGGCGGTGTCCAGGGCTTGAAGCAAGCCCTCCACCAGCGAGGGGGAGAGGGGGTTTCGTCTGGAGGGGTCATTCAGGGTCAGCAGGCGCACGCCTTTGTGGTCAGACGAGAGAATGTTCATGTCTCCATGCTACGATGTAGGGTCGATAATGCCTCCGTGCGACCTGCTCCATGCCAGTCTGGTTTGAACCCAGGGGGGCAGTTGGCCCGGTTCTGGGTCGGGTTGTCAAAGTCCCCAATTGGTGGTTTGAAGCGACTTCGATTGCCCTCTTGAATAGTTTTTGTGTACACTCGAGGGCGTAGGTAGTCAAACTCAGCCGGGTTTGTTGCTTGCGGAGGTGAAGTTATAACCAGGGATGTTCCAGTAAATGAACGAATTCGGGTACGTCAGGTACGCCTGATTGACGAGCAGGGAAACCAGGTAGGGGTGGTGGATACCCGCGAAGCCCTGCGCTTGGCTAAGGAGCGCGAATACGATCTGGTCTTGGTATCGCCCAATGCGGTTCCACCGGTGGCCAGGCTGCTGGACTACGGCAAATGGCGCTACGAGCAACAGCAGGCCGAGAAAGAGGCGCGTAAGAAAGCCAAGCGTACTGAACTCAAAAGCATGAAGCTCCGCCCCAAAATTGAGGCCCACGACTACAACACCAAGTTGGGGCATATTCGGCGCTTCCTCGAGGAAGGGCATAAGGTCAAGGTTACAATCATGTTCCGTGGCCGCGAGATGGCCCATCAGGAGCTGGGTTACCGCTTGCTGGAGCGAATCTCCAAGGACCTCGAGGGGATTGGTTTTGTAGAGATGCGCCCGGAAATGCTGGGGCGTGACATGAACATGGTGATGGCACCCGGCTCCAAGCCTTCGGCCCCGGTGGCTCCGGCTACTCCAACACGCAGCCCTGCCTAGGGTTTCGATTGGATTAGCATAAAGAGGCCCGAGCCCCCGAAGCTGAAATACAGCACATGAAGTGCGTGGGCTCGAGGCCTCTACTCGGAGGCTGTCGTAAAACTCCCCCATGGCCCCATATGCGGCCCTGGCTAGCCGCTTGACCAACAAGCGTATCATACCCAGGTACAACCAGGCCTCGCTCACCTCGGGGTGGTACTCATAGTCCTTCCCCAGCCGCCAGTTCCGCCCCAACCAGGCCAGGGTGCGCTCCACCACCCACCGCTTCGGCAAAGGCTTGAATCCCTGTACCCGCTCAAGCTCCGGAACCGCCTCCCCTTCCTTCACCCACACCCGCCCTACCCCCGCCAGGGGATGGGCCACCACCTCAAGCTCTAAACCCAACCCCTCGGCACAACCCCGTAAACCCCGGTAGGCCCAGTCCACAAACACCTTCCTCACCCTGGGCCACCAAACCCTCTCCAACCCCTCCAGCAAAACCTCCCCGCCCCACCGGTCATGCACATCCGCCGGGTGCACGTAGGCCTTGAGTAAACGTCCCCCCGTGTCTGCTTCCGCCCCTTGACCTTCTTCCCCCCGTCGTACCCGCGGGGCCCCCCTTTTCACCCGTCTTGACCGACTGGCTGTCCATCACCAGGGCGCTGGCAGAAGCATATCGCCCCTCCCGCTCCCGGTCCCGGCGAACCAGGGTCTGGGCTACCTGTGCCCACACCCCCTCCTTCTGCCATTTGCGAAAGTAGGGGTAGACCGTGGACCGGTGGGGCAGGTCGTGGGGCATGGCCCGCCACTTGATGCTATTTTCCAAAACATACAGGATGGCGTTCACCATCTCCCGCCGTGGAACCTTGGCTGGGCGTCCACCAGGTTTGGGGGCAGGGATGAGGGGCTACAGTATGGCCCATTCCTCATCCGACAAATCGCTGGGGTAAAATCTCCGTGTAGCTGCCACCCTAGCAGGATACCAGGGTTTTACGACAGCCTCTCAGTAGCGCCGCGTGCTGCGCAACCAAGCCTCTGAATATCTTGGGATTGAAAGACTGCCTTTTTTGAATCCTAGAGCACACCCCACACAGTCGGCGAAGCAAGCGTCTCCCTTCCAAGGGACGGTACCGCCCTCCGCTGCATGGATAACTTTCAGGGGGCGGTATCGCCCTACCGTAAAGGGATAACTTCGATCCGCGAGGAAAGCGTATCCCGTTGAAGCCCCTGCGCCACGCCGTGGCACGGCGTAGGCGAGGCCGCGTCGCCATTCGGTGCCGAACTAACCGAACCTGGTATCACAATGGACAATCACGAAAACCAGGGAAGCTTTCCAGATCTAACCAAAACGTCCAGTGATATAGGCTTCGGTACGCTTGTCTTTGGGGGTGGTGAACAACAGATTGGTTGGACCAAACTCCACCAAATCGCCGTTCAGGAAGTAGCCGGTGAAGTCCGAAACCCGGCCTGCTTGCTGCATGTTGTGGGTCACGATGGCAATGGTGACATGGTTCTTCAGGTCGGTCAGCAGATCCTCAATGGATTGGGTTGAAATAGGGTCGAGGGCACTGGTGGGCTCGTCCATCAACAAGACCTCGGGCTCGACTGCTAGCGCTCGAGCGATACACAAACGCTGTTGTTGCCCTCCTGAAAGGCTCATACTGGGTGCATGGAGCCGATCCTTGACCTCGTCCCACAAAGCTGCCTGACTTAGCGAACGCTCCACAGCCTCATCCAGAAGGGATTTTTTGCGAATACCCACCAGCCGCAGACCTGCGACCACATTGCCATAAATCGATAGGGTGGGAAAGGGATTGGGTTTTTGGAAAACCATCCCTATCTTGCGACGCACTTCTACCGGATCTACACCAGTGGCATAGACATTGACACCGTCCAGCAACACCTCGCCGGTTACACGGGCAGTAGGAGTCAGGTCGTGCATTCGGTTCAAGGCACGCAAAAAGGTGGTCTTGCCGCAGCCCGAAGGACCAATCAGAGCCGTCACCTTGTTGGCGTAGATGGGCATGTCTACGTCCTTGACACCTGCTTTTTGACCGTACATCACGGTTACCTGTCGGGCCTCAATGCGGGTTTTGAGGCTGGGATCCAGGGTCATGATCTCGGTATGACCGCTTTCGGGATTCGCCATAGGTCTGAATTCACTCATCATCTACTCCCTTAGCGCCCGCGGGTTACCCAGCGGGCCAACAGGCTGGTGAGCACAATCAAGCCCAACAACACCACGGCTGCTGCCCAGGCCTGCCGGTGCCAGTCCTCGTAGGGGCTGATGGCATAGGCATACAAACGCAGCGGCAGAGCGTCCATTGGCTGTGAAAGATTGAAGGTGAGCAGGCTATTTCCGAACGCAGTGAAGATCAGGGGGGCTGCTTCCCCTGCGCCCCTGGCGGTCGCAAGCAGCAACCCGGTTACGACACCGGCCCTGGCTGCGGGTAGCACCAGCGACAGAATGACTCGCCAGCGAGGGAGCCCTAGAGCCAGGCCAGCCTCGCGAATGTTCCAGGGCACCAGTTTGAGCACGCTTTCGGTGGTCTTGGCGATGATGGGAATCATGATGAAAGCCATGGCCAGCGACCCTGAAAAGCCCGAGAACGAACCCTGAACTTTGACGACCAGTACATAGGCCAGCAACCCTTTCAGGATGGCGGGCATCCCGTTGAGCGTGTCGGATAGTAAGCGCAGCGTGGGATTGAGTTTGTTGTCGGGGTATTCAGCCAGCAGAATCCCGGCTCCAACGCCGAAGGGGGTAGCCATGAGCAAACCCACGCCGGTGATGATGAGTGTGCCAATAATAGCCGGGGCCATGCCGCCTCCGAGTTCACCGGGGGGTTTGGGGCCCTTGGTGAAAAAGTCCCAGTTGAGCGAGGAAAAGCCGTTGACCAGAGCATAGCCCAGAACCAGTGTGAGCGGCAGGGCTGCCAGGATGGTTCCGGCAATCACCACTATTAGAATCAGGCGGTCGCGGGTGTAGCGTGCTTGAAGATTGCGCATGGTATCTCCTCTAAGCCCGTTGGCCCCCCACTTTGAGTTTGTTTAGCAGATAACTTGCCGCCGCGTTAACAATGAAGGCTATCAGGAACAGATAAAAACCCACCCCGATAATGGCTGAGTAGTGCAGGTCTTCGACAGCTTCTTTCAGCTCGAGCGCAATGACTGCAGGCATGGTCGAGGCAGGGCCGAAGAGGGTATAGGGCAATACGTTGCCGTTGCCGATGACCATTGCAACCGCCATGGTTTCGCCCAGAGCACGACCCAAAGCCAGCATGGCTCCGGCAAAAATGCCGCCGCGTGCGTAAGGCAGGATGACCATTTGCATGACCTCCCAGCGAGTAGCTCCAAGGGCATATGCACCTTCGCGCTGAGGAGCGGGAACGAGATTGATGGCATCCCGCGACAGAGCCGCCGTAAACGGGATGACCATGCTGGAAAGAATAACAATACCGGTAAACATCCCGTAGCCAGCCGGATTACCCAGGTAACCAGACAGCCAGGGGGCGTTTTCCGCTGCCCATAAAAAAACAGGTAGATAAAAGACTTCCCGCAAAAACGGAGCCAGTACAAAAATACCCCAGATTCCATAGACCACGCTGGGTACTGCGGCCATCAGGTCGACCAGATAGTTGATAAAACCGGCCAACCAGCGCGGCGCGTACTCGGCAGTAAAAATGGCTGCTGCAAGGGCTACCGGAACCGACAAAACTAGAGCTGCCAGGCTGGTAAAGAGGGTGCCTAAAACAAAAGGCCAGATGCCAAACTCGAGCTTCAGCGCGGGGTCCCAGGTGGTTCCAGTCAGGAAGCCAAAAAAACCTTCTTTGTTGATGGTTTGTGACCCGCCTAGATACAAGTAGTAACCCAATCCCAGGGTCAGGGCGACGATACTCAAGGCCAGGGCCAGAACTACAGCTAGAAAAATACGGTCGCCCAGCACACGATAAATCGCCGAGGGCTGCTGTTTGATTACAGAGGGTTGTACTGGGGCCTGTTGCATGCGCACGCCTTTAGTTTACAGAGGAGGTGGGAGCCCAGGAGACTCCCACCTCTTGATCCTATTTACTGACCTACAATCTCCTTGCCGATGGGCTTGCCCTGGTAGGTGATACGGGAGATCAGCGCCAGTGCACGGGCCTGTGCAGCATCGGTGATGCGGGCATAGGTCAGGGGTTCGTTGAACTTCTGACCCTCGGTGACTATCCACTTAAGTAACTGAACGTAAGCCCGGGCCTCGGCCTCGCTTTTGAAGGCCTTGTTTTTGTCCAGTTGCTCGTACGACAGGATGTAGGCAAAGCTCGAGACGGGGTAGCCATCGGCGGCCTGGGTGTTGGTCAGTGAGACGCGAGCATCGCCCGGCAGCACCACGTTGGCGGCAGCGGTAATGGCGGGCAGTTCGGCCACCATGAATCGGCCTGCGCGGTTTTGTACTGCCCCGAACTGAATGCGGTTTTGCACTGCATAGGTGACTTCGTTGTAACCAATGGCGCCCGGTGTGTTCCGCACGACCCCGGCAACGCCTTCGTTGCCACGACCCCCCACTTTGTTGGCCGGAAGCCAGTTAACGCTGTTGCCCCGGCCCACCTTCTGGGCCCACTCGGGTGAGACCTTGGTCAGGTAGTCTGTCCAGACGAAAGTTGTGCCTGAGCCGTCGGAGCGGTGCACAACGGTGATCGGAAGTGCCGGCAAACGCACGCCTGGGTTCAGAGCAGCAATGGCCGGGTCGTTCCAGGTCTTGATGTTGCCCAGGAAAATGTCGGCCAGCACTTCACCGGTGAAGTTAAGGCGTTGGGTAACGCCAGGCAGGTTATAAGTAGGCACCACTGCACCCAGCACAAAAGGGATGTTGAGGGCAGGGGAGCCGGTGTTGCGGCGGATATCGGCCATTTGCTGGTCGTTGAAGGGGTTGTCAGAGACCCCGAAGTGCACGGTCTGCTCGATGAACTGGCGCTGACCGCCACCTGAACCAATGGACTGGTAGTTGACGCGCACCTGGTTGTTGGTCACTTTCAAGTATTCATCGAAGTACTTTGAAAGAACGGGAAAAGGAAAGGTTGCTCCGGCACCGGTCAGGTTGACCTGAGCCAGCCCCGCGCTGGCCAGACCCAGCAGGGCAGCGGTTGTGATTAGCAGCTTTTTCATCAAGAGCCTCCTTGGAAGTGGTAGATGCAGCACAATCCGGTACTGCTTTCCGAGGGATAGCTTGTCAGCCTCTTGTCAGGAGATTGTCAAGAAGGTGGCAAAAAACTGATGATGAAGGAATGTTTTGGCTTGCAGGCTTTCTGGCCTCGCCTGATTCTACTATCCTGTGGCTGATGGGGTGGAGCGGGGCCATTTTAGCAGGAGGAATGTCGAGCCGATTCAGACAGGACAAGGCGCTTTTTGTATACAAGGGCAAGCCCCTCATCGCCTGGGTCATGGATTCGATGGCCGAAGCGTCAGAGTGTTTTGTAGTTGCTAATCGCGCCTACCCAGGGCTCGGACGGGTCTATGGGGATCTCAGGCGGGGTGGCGACACCATGTCAGGGTTGCATTCAGCCCTCGTTCATGCCGGCGAAGACTGGGTGGCAGTAGCGGCCTGCGACCAACCTTTTCTCAGCAAGGACTTCTGGCGCTTCATGCTCGAGCACATTGCTCCAAACATCCAGGCCGTGGTCGCTTCTACAGGAGATTTCCTGGAACCACTGGGAGGGCTTTACCACAAGTCCCTCGAGCCCGAGGTCTTGAAGAGACTCGAGGCGGGCCAGCTCAAAATCCAGGCCCTGTTGCAGGCTGTGCCTCATCTTGCCCTGGACAAAGCCGAACTGGAAGCCCGCTTTGGAATCCACCTTTTTCTGAACGTCAACTACCCGGATGACCTGCTATTGGACAGGGAGCAAACACCCAACCATGCGCCAGAGGCTGAAAGTTAATAAAGTTGATATGGACTGAAGGGGAACGAGTGCCCCGGGAACTATCGGATTCGGCGCTTGGGATGCCCTCAGGCGATATAACCCGACCTAAGGGAGGCGGGTGCGCAGGGCGGCAAAAATTGGCCTCTGCATGTCTTCGGTTTTGTGAAGCCTCTGTTTGAATCCGGTCGTAAAGCCGGTCATTTCAAGGCTCATGGGCAGAAGCGTTTGTATATGAAGGCACAGCTTTGGACCTGCTCTGGAAGCCCGGCGCTCGGGCCGTCTTTGTGCTTCTCATACAAACCTGTACAATAAAGCGCTATGGCTGGGATGTTCTCGTTTCGCGGCGAAGATGTGGGTATTGATCTGGGCACCGCATCGGTGCTGATTTATATGCGTGGCAAAGGTATTGTGCTGCGTGAGCCTTCGGTTATTGCTATGGTTAGCGACACCAAAGAGGTTAAAGCAGTGGGAGCCGAAGCCTACCGGATGCTGGGACGCACGCCGGGCAACATTGTGGCGGCCCGACCCCTCAAGGATGGGGTCATCGCCGACTACACCCTGACCGAGCGGATGCTCACCTTATTTATTAAGAAGGTTCTCCCTCCCTTGCGTTTTTTTCGGCCCCAGGTGATGGTGGGGGTGCCCTCGGGCGTGACCGAGGTCGAGCGCCGCGCGGTAGTGCAGGCCATCGTGGAGGCTGGTGCTAAGCGGGCCTACCTGATTGATGAACCTCTGGCAGCGGCCATCGGGGCGGGTATCAAGATAGCCGAACCTACCGGCAGCATGGTGGTCGATGTTGGCGGTGGCTCCAGCGATATTGCAGTTATCTCGTTGGGTGGAATTGTACGTTCGGCGAGTCTGCGCATTGCGGGCAACGAATTTGATGAGTCCATCATCCGCTATGTCCGTAATAAGTACAACCTGCTGATTGGGGAGCGCACCGCGGAGGAACTCAAAATTAAGATTGGTGCTGCCAAGCGCACGCCTGGGGAACAGGATACGCTGGCCGAGGTGCGCGGGCGCGACCTGATTTCGGGTCTGCCCAAGAGCATCGAAGTAACCGCCGACGATGTGGTGGAAGCCTTGAAAGAACCCCTCGAGAAGATCGTCCAAGGGGTGAAGAGTGTGCTCGAGACCACCCCGCCTGAACTGGTGGCCGACATCATAGACCGGGGCATTCTACTCACCGGTGGGGGCGCCTTGCTGCGGAACCTGGATCTGCTGCTGCAAGAAGCCACGGGTGTACCGGTGGTGGTCGCCGAAAATGCGGTGGAGGCGGTTGCGCTGGGTACCGGCAAAGCGCTCGATATGCTGCACGTGCTGCGAGATGCACTGGTCACATCCGATAATGTGCTCAGACGCTGATGCTGGGGTAGGCGCGGGTCGGGGGTTGGTTACCCATCATGGCCTGGGGTTTTCCTTGCCTGCGCTGGGCTGACTTGTAGCCACCTATGCTGCTCTCTGAGGTTGCAAGGCAGATTGGGGGACGGCTCGAGGGTTCCGACCTTGAAATTGTCCGCCTGGCCGCGCCAACGGAGGCCAGGCCGGGTGAGCTGGTGGTGGTGCGGGAGGCACGGTTCCTGGAAGTGGCCCTGGCCAGCGGTGCGGCCGTGCTGCTGGATGAAAGCAGTTTTTGCCCGGATACGGTCAGTCGTATCCGGGTTCCCTCGGTGCAAGAAGCCTGGCCACGGGTACTGGCCCTTTTCGAGGAGCCCGAAACCTGGGCCCAGGCTGGCATTCACCCCACGGCCACCATCGAGGCCGGGGCTCAGATAGACCCAACCGCCTCGATAGGCGCCTACGTTTGGGTGGGCCAGGGAGCTTGCATTAAAGCGGAGGCGGTTATTGCACCTTTTTGCTACGTCGGTAAAGGGGTGACTATTGGGGCCCGAACGGTTCTGGAGCCAAGGGTGACGCTGTACCCGCATACCCGTCTGGGTGCAGCCTGTCGGATTGGGGCGGGCAGTGTGCTGGGGGTGGTGGGATTTGGTTTTCAGGATAACCAGCGCCTACCCCACACCGGCAGGGTGGTGCTGGAGGATGGCGTCGAACTGGGCGCAGGCTGTGTGGTGCAGCGAAGCGTGGTGGGGGAGACCCGGATTGGTGCCCACAGTAAAATTGGCGATCTCACCGATATCGGCCACAACGTTCAAATCGGTAAAGGAGTGGTGATGGTGGGGAGCAGTGCCATTGGTGGCAGCGCGGTGGTGGAAGACGAGGTACTGATGGGGGGGTGGGTGGTCCTCTCCGATCATGTGCGAATCGGCAAAAAGGCCCGGCTGGCGGGCGGCAGCGGAATTTCTAAGAACGTTCCGGCCGGCGAAACCTGGGCTGGAGGCATTCCGGCCCAGCCGGTTCGACGGCACTGGCGCCGCCTGGCAGTACTGGACTGGCTGGCGAGCATGGAACAGCGTCTCCGACGCCTCTTGAAGTCGGAATAGAGCTGGTTCTGGACGGTTTTTTTGTATGAACCCTGTCACCATTCACGGAACGGGACTCCACAGCGGTGAACCGGGCACGGTGCGCATTCATTCTGCCGAGGGGCCGGTACGTTTTTGGCTGGGGGGCCTCGAGCTTCGTCCCCTGGCTTCGGCGGTGGTCGACACCACCCGCTGCACGGTGCTGGGAGGGGGCAACCTTCGGCTCATGACCGTCGAGCATCTGCTGGCAGCGCTCTTCATTCGGGGAATCTGGGAGGGCCTGGTCATTGAGGTAAGCGGCCCGGAAATTCCCATCCTGGATGGAAGTGCCCAGGAATGGCTGGAGGTTTTGCAGGCCTTCCCTGCGCGTGGCCCAGCGCCGGTGCCGATTGACGGGGCTATTCGAGTTGAGGAGGGCAAGAGCAGCGTGCTGGCCCAGCCAGCGGAGGGTTTTTCCCTAACGGTCACGGTTCTTTTTCCTCACCCCAGGATTGGCTATCAGCAGGTGCAGTGCCCTCCCACAAAGCTGGAAGCGTTAGCCCCCGCACGCACCTTCGGCTTTCTGAATGAAGTGGAAGCCATGCGGGCCAGGGGACTTATCAAAGGTGCGTCATTGGAAAATGCCCTGGTGTTTAGTGAGCACGACTTTGTCAACACCCCCCGAATGCTACACGAGCCCGTCTGGCACAAGGCGCTGGATTTTTTGGGCGACCTGTACCTGGCAGGCCGACCCTACCAGGGTCATTTTGCCGCACATCGGGGCTCCCATCGGCTGCACGTGGAACTGGCCCGGCTCTTGCAACGCTAAAAGGAGCCTGACCGGTCATTTTTGCCAACCAGAAACTAGTTTTTGGCTATTTGTAATACCAGATTCGGTTAGTTCGGCACCGAATGGTGGTAAAGCCTCGCCCACGCCGCGCCATGGCGTGGCGCAGGGGCGACCGACCGAAGTTATCCCATTATGGGAGGGCGATACCGCCCCTTGGAAGGGATACGCTTTCTTCGCCGACCGGAGGGTGGGGTGGGGTGTGCTCTAGGATTCAAGTTGCCCCGCGCGCGGCGCAACCAGGCCTTTGGATTTCTTGTTTTGAGTGACTATCTTTTTGAATCCGGTATTGTTGCCTTGCGGTGGTCGCTTCGTGGCTTTTCTGAGCTGTAGCTAAAGGTGGCCCTGGTGAAAAGTGGTTGCAAACAGGCGTTAAGTGTATCATCCTGCTTGGGACGCAGGGCTTGCATCACGTTACGGGGATTCTATGGAGCTAAACGTGGGCGTTGTGGGCGTGGGGGTGATGGGAACGTACCACGCTCAGGTATATGCAGGGTTGCCCGGGGTTCGGCTGGTCGGAGTGGCCGACCCCGACCCCTTTCGCCAGGCTGCTATCGAGCAGGATTTAGAGGTTCCTTCCTTTTCCAATCCTGAAGATTTATTGGGTAAGGTGCAGGCGGTTTCGATTGCTTCTCCAACCTCCTTTCACTACGAACAAGCTCGCACGTTTTTGGAGGCTGGGGTTCATGTGCTCCTGGAAAAGCCCATGACCCGCACCCTGCAAGAGGCGCAGGAGCTGGTGCGATTGGCCGAAAAGCGTGGCGTTATTTTGCAGGTAGGCCACATCGTGCGTTTTTACCGAGCTGTAGGCGACCTGATGAACATGGTCAACACCCCCTGGGTGCTGGAAGCCCGCCGGATGGGCAACAACCGCCGTATACGCGATATTGGGGTGGTGCTCGACCTGATGATTCACGACCTGGATCTGGTGTTGCTGCTCTTGCGGGAGAAACCCCTGCGCTACAGCGTAGTAGGTCGGCAGGTAGAGGGATTGGACGAGTATGCCCAGGCGGTGGTGGATTTTCCCTCGGGGGCCAGGGCGCTCTTTACCGCCAGCCGAATTTCCCCGCAAACCGAGCGTTCGCTGACCATTACCCAGCCCGGCGAGGTGCTGCGGCTGGATTTCAACAGCGAGTACACCGAGCTATCGCTGCATCGCTCCCCCCCGGTACAACCAGACCCCGACCGAGTCGAGCCCAACGGGCGTACCCAGGTACAGACCGAGCGAATTGCCATTCACAACGACAACCCCTTGCGCCGCCAGATCAAGCATTTTGTGGATCGTATTCAGAAAGGAGAGCCCTCACTGGTGACCCTCGAGGACGACCTGCAAGCCCTCGAGCTGGCCCTCGAGCTTTCGAGCGCCTTGCAGCCGGTCATGACCCGGTGAAGCCACGAGAAGTAGCGAGGTTTTCACAAACGGGCATGTGCCCTGGTGCAAAATTTCAGCCTGCCTGGGGAGTCTCCGGCGACGATCTTTACGCTCGAAGGATGGGTTGGCACTCGAGGAGTTATGGTTAAAGTGTCGTACCAGATTCGGTTGGCTCGGTGCCGAATGGTGGCGAACTAACCTGACCGACGGGATACGCTTTCTTCGCCGACCGAAGAGAGGGGTGTACACTTGGATTCAAAAAGATGGCCTCTGATATCCTTTTTTGCTGAACCCTTTACCCCCAGAGCAACAACTTATGAGCTTATCAAGGGCTTACAGTGGCCCACCCTGATGTAATCAAAATGAAGTGGTATGAAAAGCTTAGGATTGAAAGACTATCTTTTTGAATCCGGTAAGATTCCGAGATTTGCTAGCGCTGAACCACGAGCTCGAGCTTCACGTTCCCCCGCTTGGTCTGGCCCAGCACCTTCCCGACCACCAGGCTCCCCAGCCCTTCGGCCAGCAGGTGGTCGCCCTCGGCCACCTCGTCCTTAGCGGAGGCCACCTTGCCCCCCAGCCGCACCTTGCCGGCCTTGACCCCCTGGGCAAAGTAGGTGCGTGATACCCCAAAGCCCTTGGCCCCCACCACATCCACCCGCAGGCTGGGCACCACCACACTGCGGGTGCGCTCACGCATTTTGGGATGTTGTTCGGGAGTTACCTGGGCCTCCCAGCCAGCCTCTTGCAGGATTTTGAGCCCTCTGGGCAGGGTGGCCAGCAAGAAACCGTCGGCAACCTCCTCGAGGTCGCCCAGGAGTCCTGGCTCCATCAGGGCCCGCAGCTTGTCCTCCAGGGCCTCGAGCTCGCCCTCAAAAGGCACAAACACCACCAGGGTGGGGTCGGACACCTTAGGGATGTGATCCGGGAAGAGTACCGCCACCCGACGGGAGGCCATCGGCAGGCCGCCGTAGCTCTCGAGGCGAATCCCTTCCTGCTGCGCCTTACGACGCAGCTCGTCCAGCACATCGGCCTCCAGAAACGGGGTCTCGACCACCCGACCCCCGCGGGCTTTCTTCAAGTATTCCTGCATGGTCTGCCTTCCTTTCGAGCTTCATTCAGCCTTTCCATAATGCCGCATATACGCCACCCGAGGCCATGAGCCTGTTGTGGGTTCCCGCTTCCACAATCCGACCCCCCTCCATCACCACAATCTGGTCGGCATGCTGCACGGTGGTCAGTCGGTGGGCAATCACAATCACCGTTCGACCTGGACGGATGGCCTCGAGGGCTGCCATCACCTGCCCTTCGCTGCTGCGATCCAGGGCGCTGGTCACCTCGTCCAGCAAAAGAATTTTGGCCTCACGCAACAGCGCTGCCGCCAGGGCCAGGCGTTGCCGCTGCCCCACCGAAACCCCACCGCCATCGTCTTCCAGGGTGGTTTGCAGGTCAATCTCGGGATACAGGCCCACCGTCTGCAAGGCTTTGTGCATAGCGGCTGGGGTGGTTGCAGGGGCCAGGGCCCTAAGGTTTTCTTCCACGGTTCCGGCAAACAGAAGAGGTTCCTGGGGCACCCAGGCCACACGGGCCCGCAACCAGGCGGCGTCGTAGCTTTGCAGGTCACGCCCATCCAAAAGCACCTGCCCGGCGCTGGGTCGGTAGAGACCCAAGAGCAGGCGTAGCAGCGTACTCTTGCCTGCTCCCGAAGGGCCCACAATGGCGGTGAATGTACCGGGCTCGAAGCACAGGTTCAGGTCATGCAGGGTGGCCTCGCTGCCGGGGTAGGCATAGTTGAGCTGGCGAAGCTCGAGGCGCCCTTCGAGGGCTTCGGGCCGGTACTGGCCCATGGGCGAAGCCAGGGGCAGTTCCAGCAGCTCAACGACTCGAGCCGCAGCCCCTTCGGCCTGGGCAAACCCGGTTCCCACACGGCTCAAGAGCTGCAAGGGGGCAATGGTCAGGGCCAGCAAGGTTAGAAAGGCGGTCAGGTCGCCAGGGGTCATCTGCCCTCGCTGCACTGCGCCAATCCCAAGAAACAGCAAGAAGCCCAGAAGCAAGGTGGTAGCCAGCTGTCCCAACGGCAGGTTCAGCGCGGCAATCAGGCTGCGGGTACGTCCCAGGCGATATTGTTGCTGATTGCTCTGCCGAAACCTGGCACGAGCAAAATCTTGCAGGTGCAAAGCCCGGATCAGTTCCAGCCGCCCAAAGCCCTCTGCCATACGACCCGCCAGCCGCTCCAGCGCGGCCTGGGTGCGGCGACTGTAATGGGTGACCCAGGCCCCAATCCAGCCAAGCAACAGGCCCATGAACGGTAGTACCAGCAACAGGTACAGGGTGAGCTCGGTATAGTGCAGCAATAGCTGCCAGAGCAGGGCCACAAGCAAGACCCCCTGCACCAGAAGGCCACCCAGGCTATAGAAAAGAAAACCTTCCAGCTCCTTCAGATCGGCCACCAAGCGCCCGGTGAGCGCCCCGGAAGAAGAGGGTAGGGCCATCAGGTCGGTCTTGAGCAGGTGCTCGAACACCCGCTCACGCCAGACTGCCGGTATCCTGACCGAGAGGTAGCCCATAAAGGCCTCGAGCGCATAACCGCTCACCACCAGGAGCAAGAGTAAAAGAGCCCCGACCCAAAGCACCTCACCCAGAAGGTCAAACTTTCCGGCGAGTATCTGATCGAAAAGGGGCTTGACCACCCGGCTCGGCAGCCAGGCCTGGGCCAGAGCGGGCAGGGCCGATAACCCCGCGGCCAGCACCAGGTGCGGCACAAAGGCGTGCAGTAGACGTAGAAGGTTCATGGAGAGGATCCGTAAATAATACCGGATTCAACAACACACTGACCGAATCCAGACAATCTTTCAATCTTTAAGGGCAATCTTTTTGAAATCCGGAACACGTCTTTTCAAGGGGCAGCATTGCCCGCCCAGGGGCGCTTGGGTTTTGAGTTTCCATTGGTACATGGGCCTGGTCCGTACCAATGGTGAACTGTTAGCTCGGTGTACAGGCGCAGCCTGTCCCGAAAGGGGATCGTCCGCGCGGTGTACAGGCGCAGCCTGTCCCCACGCGGGACTGTCCGGGTAATAAAAAGCGATGTGGCCCTTTGACTTTCGACATTGGCCGGGTTCTTTCCGAGAAACCAGGCTAGCAGTTATCCAGTACATACTCCACCAGCTTATCGGCGCCGGGCCGGGCTTCGAGGTGCTTTAGCCTGGCCCGGACTCGCGCTGCCCGCTCTGGGGCGAGCAGCTCCAACCCTGCTCTGGCAACGTCGGCTGGGCTAAAGACCCCGCGTAGCTCGGGAAATACCCGTTCTCCCAGCCACTGGTTGGGCAGGGCCAGGTGGGGTATGCGCGAAACCAGGCCCCTCACGAAGCTTTGCTTGAAGGGTCTGGCCCCTGGCAGGCTCAGCAGCCAGTGCCAGAGCCCCTCGAGGGGAAGCATTTCCGGCTTGTGCAGGGGCAGGATAACCAGCGAGGGAAGGCCGGCCAAGGCCAGCTCGAGGGTGTTGGTGCCCGGAATGGTCATCGCCAGGGACGCCTGGTGCATGGCTGCGTAGCGCTGGGGCTCATCCAGCACAAAGACCTCGAGGCCGTGTTGGGTACGCAAGCCCTCCCCCGCCCAAACGGCACTCACGCCCCCCATATCCCGAACCAGCAGTGCCCTCATGGCCTCCTCGACCACATCCTCGGGCAAAAGGCGGCTCTTGACCCAGGCAAACCGCAAATCAGGCCGCATAGCCGCCATCTGTTCGGCCACCGCCAGCAAGAACCCCAGCAAATAGCGGGCCGCAAAGGGGCGGCTACCCGCAAAAAGCAGCACATCGGCCTTTTGCGCCGGCTGATTTGAAGCTTCATTCAGGGCATCGACCACCAGATTGCCCACGACCACTACCCGGGCCGGGTCTACCCCTTTTGCCCGCATGGCCAGCATAGTGCGGGTCGCATCGACCAGTACCGCCCGCAAACCGGGGTGATGCGCTTTAGCATCGAAGGTATAGGAGAAAGCCGGATAGCCTGTGGCCCGGCCCAGCAAGACTGCGTCGCGGGGCGCGCCCCCCAGCATCAGTACCACGCCACGGCCCCCGCTTTTACGCCCCAGTAGCCTGCGAACCAGCTCCGTGCGGCCCGAGAGTGCATCCAGCTTCAGCTCCCCGGCCTTGGCCCATTCGGTGCCAGCAGCGAACTGATCCCGAATCAGAAATAGCTCGATACGCGCCTGGGGCACCTTTTGCCGCAAGCGCGATAGCACCGGAGGAACCCAGGTCGAAAGCTCGCCGGGACCGTTGGTCAGGAGCAGTATTTCATCCAGCATGGTGCAGTCGATTCAGGATGGGTCTTTTTCGTGAACCGGTTGGGGGCCTCGAGCTTTTGATTGTCGAGTAAGCCCGCCTGCCATCACCCCTCACGCGGTTCCCCTCGCACAAACCCCGACAGGTTGCGCCTGGATGGTGCCAGCAAAAATGCCTTTAGCACCTGAACTTCCTCGGTATCGGGCAGGTCGTCCAGAGGCCTGCCTGCCCGCAAGGCCCGGAAGGCTTGCTCGAGCACCTGGTAACGTTCCCCGGTGATACCCGCCCGGCGCAGTCCTACTGTATTGAGCCGGAAATGCAAAGCCGGACTGCCCTCGGCCAGTGAGAAAGGTAGCACATCCCTTGTGGGTTTGGAGAGGGCCCCCACCATAGCCCTGGTTCCAATCCGGACAAACTGATGAATACCCGCCAGCCCCCCCACCACCGCGTAATCGCCAATCTGCACGTGCCCGGCTATCGCTGCGCTCTGGGTCAGAATGACCCCATTGCCCACCTGAGCATCGTGGCCCACGTGCACGTAGCCCATCAAATAACAGCCCGAACCGATGCGTGTGGGCTCTTCTTCTTTAGTTGAACGGTGCAGCACCACCCCTTCACGTAAGACCGTGCCCGCACCGACCTCGAGCCAGGTTTCCTGCCCTTTGTAGCTCAGATCCTGGGGCTCACCCCCCAGCACCGCATGCGGCCCGACCTTCACCCCTGCCAAAAGCCGCACAAATGGATGAATCACCACATGGGCTCCTATTTCCACCCCGGCGCCAATCTCACAGGGACCCTCGATGACGGCATAAGGCCCCACTTTTACATCCGGGGCCAGGTAGGCCTTGGGCGAGACCACCGCCGTGGGATGAATGGCAACCCGGCTCACGAAGCCGCGCCTCCCGCATCGCGCAACACAAAAGTCAAGGTGGCCTCGGCCCGTAGCTCACCCTCTACCCTGGCCTCAACCCTGACCTTGCCCAAACCCCGTCGGTAGGACAGAAGTTCTCCCTCGAGCAGCAGGGTATCGCCCGGAACCACCGGCTTCTTGAATCGGGCCTCTTCGACCCCTACCAGAAAAACCAGTCCCCCCGGCTTGAATTCGGGCTGCCTGGTTACGACCGCCACCGAGCCCTGGGCCATCGCTTCGATCAGCAAGACCCCCGGCATGATGGGGTAGCCAGGGAAGTGGCCCTGGAAGTGGGGTTCGTTAAAAGTTACGTTCTTGACTGCCCGGAAGCGCTTTTCATCGGCCTCGAGCACACGGTCAATCAACAAGAAAGGGTAGCGGTGGGGCAACACCTGCAGGATCTGGTAAATGTCCACGGCTTAATACTACTAGGGGTCGCCTGGGGTCAGGGTCGGGGAAAAGCGACCCGACTGCCAGCAGCCTGCGTTGGTAGTGGTTCTATCAAGTTTCGCCGCTATGCCAGAGGCAAAACCAGTACGGAAGCACCCTTGGCTCCTGGAGACGGTCACATTCTTTCCGAGAGCCAATCTCATCAGAATGCGTTTTTTCGCGCTCATTCTTCGGTTGCGGGGTTTATGACACTTTAGACCCAACGCCTCAGGTGCCAACTCATCCTTCGAGCGTAAAGATCGTCGCCGGAGACTCCCCAGGGAGGCTGAAATTTTTGCACCAGGGCATGTGCCCCGTTTGTGATACCGGATTCAAAAAGATAGCCATTCAAACCAAAAAATCCAGAGCCCTGGTTGCGCCGCGCGCGGCGCAACTTGAATCCAAGAGCACACCCCACCCCACCCCACCCCTCCCTACGGTCGGCGAAACAGGCATCTCCTTTCAGTCGGCGAAATAAACGTCTCGCTTTGCACCCCACCCGTCACTACGCACCCCACCCCTCCTTTCAGTCGGCGAAGCAAGCATCTCCCTTTGGTCGGCGAAACAAACGTCTCCCTTCCGAGGGGCGGTATAGCCCTCCGCTACTCCAAGGGCGGCGTGGGCGGGGCTGAGCCACCATTCGGTGCCGAACCAACCGAATCTGGTATCAGACGGGAATTTTTTCTTTCAACCAGTCCGTGATATCGTCCGAGACCTGCTGGGCCAGGGGATCTAACAGCATATCGTGCTGACTGGTATAGGTACGGTACTCCTTATGGGGGCCGCCAATAAGGGCAAAATAACGGCGCACCTCGGCTTCGGGCACGGTGTCGTCGCGGGTGGCCTCGAGCACCAGCGCAGGTGCCCGAACCCTCGGTAATAGGTCGGGCACGCGTTGCTGAAGTGCGATGAGCTGAGCCAGAGCCCGGGTGGGAAAGTTGGGGTAGTTGGGGCTTTGTGCACGCCGCCTGGCTTCTTCCGCCGGATTGGTGCTGAAGGCCCAGGGTTTTATGTAGTGCAGCAAAGGGCTTAAGTACGCCAGGCGGTTTTTGAGCCCCAGGGCCGGGGCCAGGGCCACCAGTGCGGTGGTGGGGTGCTCGGCGGCCAGCCAACCTGCCAGCAAGCCTCCCATCGAGAGCCCCACCACGGCCCTGGGCTCAGGCAGGGCAAGGTAGGCCTCACGGGCGGTCTGGAGCCAGTCCTGCCAGCGCACGCTTCGCAGATCTTCGGGGCGGGTGCCATGGCCGGGTAGGGTGGGCTGGGCAATGTTGAAGCCCGCCTTCCGTAGCGTTTCGGGTAGCGGGCCCATGGTCAGAATGGGGTGCGAGGTAAAGCCATGCAACACCAGAACGTTCGACATACCATTAACTTACCGCGTGTTATGTAGGGCCTCAAAGCCTGTACACAACGTGTTCTGGTTGGTCGCATGGCCTATTTGAACCAGGCCATTGTGCTACTTGCGGTTAAAATATGCTGGTTGCGCCCACAGGAGCGGTTCTCGGAAAGAATGCAGCAGTCTCCGAGGGACAAAAGTTGCAAAAGACTTGCTTTTTTGCTGGGCGCAGTGAAAAAAATCAGTGAACCGCGCTGGTAAGCGCAGGAGGGTATTTTGAAGCTACGGGAGGTGGGAACGTGCTGAGCGGTAATCTGGCAGAGTTTCCCCTTTTGCGGTTACTGGAGACCCTGATGGGGGCGGCCCGAGGGGGGGCTTTGTTCATCGAGCACCCCAGCTTCTCGGGCCGGATTTATCTGATAGGGGGCCACCCGGTGCATGCTGAGGCAGGTTCGCTGCGGGGTTTGGAGGCCCTCGAGCTCCTGGCGGGCATTCGCTCTGCACCCTTCCGCTTCGAGTCCGAAGCCCAAAGCCGTGATCGGAGCATCGAGCCCAGCCTCGAAACCCACCAGCTGATCTTGCACCAGTTTGAAGCCTGGAAGGAAATTAGCCTGCCCGATGACTGGGGGCTGGTGCTTCAGGCCCGTACCGCTCAGGGCCAGACTCATCTGAGCCCGCTGGAGGTGGGGGTGCTGGCCCAGGCCCAGGGTCAAAGCCTGGCCCAGGCCCTGGTGAACCCCCGGCTCTCCCCCCTCGAGACCGCCCAGGTGCTCAGCAAGCTGCTGCGGCTTGGACTGCTCGAGGCCCGGCTGCACCTGGATATCAAAGCCGAAGCCCTGGTGGTACTCTCTTTGTATGGCGGAGGGCAGGGTGTGGCCGTCATTGACGAAGATTTATATGCCCAGTGGCAAGGCTTGCTGGGTGGTGCCTTTCGGGTGCGGCTGCGTACCAAAAGCCAGGAAACCACCCTGCACCCCGAGCCTCGCATCAACATGCAAGGCCGCCTGGGGCTTTTTGAGCGCGATATGCGCCAACTGCGCCTCAGCCGGGGCATACCGGTAGAAGCCTGGCCAGAGCCCAGCTAAAACAAGGTCATGCTATGGATATTCTCGCGCTTAACGATTTTGTCAACCGGGCGGTCTACGGCGAATGGATGATGCTGGTCTTCATCCTGGTAGGCTTTTACCTGTCGCTTCGTACTGGCTTCCCCCAGTTCAGCCGGTTGGGAATTGCCCTGCGCGAGACGTTTGGGGCCATCCGGGAGCGCTTCCAGAGCTTTGGCGGCCAGATCACGCCCTTCCAGGCCGCGATGGTGGCTATGTCGGCCACCATCGGAACAGGTCACGTTATCGGGATGGTGGGAGCGGTGGTGGTCGGGGGGCCTGGGGCGGTGCTCTGGATGTGGGTTGCCTATCTGGTGGGCATGGCCACCAAGTTTGCCGAGGCTGTTCTGGCGGTTCATTTTCGCCGTCAATACACCGATGGCTCGGTAATGGGCGGGCCTATGGTCTATATTCGCTATGGCCTGGGCAGGCGGTTGGCCTGGCTGGCTGCACTTTTTGCTCTATTGACTGCCATTGCTGCATTTGGCATAGGTAACCTTTCACAAGCGGGTGCCGTAGGCACTGCCTTTGCCCAGGAGTTCAACGTGCCTCCGGCCATCAGCGGCTTGCTGGTCGCTTTGCTGGTGGGGGTGCTGCTCTCAGGGGGCATTCGACTGATTGCCCGTTTCGCCCAGGTGATCGTGCCCCTCAAGCTGGTTTTGTTTCTGATTGGAATGCTGCCCCTTCTTTTCATCCACCTGGAGGGGATTCCCACTGCGCTGATGCAGATTTTCTCTTCGGCCTTCAGCTTTCAGGCAGCGGCCGGGGGTGCTGCCGGAGCCGCTGTTTCGCTGGGGCTGGTCGAAATCCTCAAAGCAGGTGTGGGACGGGGTATTTTTGCCAACGAGGCGGGGCTCGGTTCAGCAGCCATAGCCCACGCCCAGGCCCAGGTAGACCATCCGGTGCGACAGGGTTTTTGGGGCCTGACCGAGATGCTGGTGAGCCTGGGGGTAACCACCCTGATGGCCCTGACCTTCATTGCTAGCGGGCTTTGGCAACGTTTTTTGGGTGGTGATCGGGTGGAAGCGGCCCGCTTCCTGTTTGCCGAACATCCGCTAGGGGTGGCGCTGCTGGGTCTGATGCTGGCAATTTTTGCTCTGGGAACCATGGTTTCCTGGGGCTTCTACGGTGAGGAAGGAGCGGCCTATTTGTTTGGCGAGGGTATCCGCTGGCCCTATCGCCTGACCTTTGTGGCTTTCGCCTTTGTGGGGCCTTTGGGGGGATTGGCGGCCCTGACCGGCGTAGCCGATACCCTCAACGGCCTGATGGCCATCCCCAACCTGATTGCTCTCCTGGCCCTGGGAGGCCTGGTGGGCCGACTGGTACGGGAGTTCTTCAGCGGGATGCCCTGGCAGCCCCCAAAGGAAGACTGATGCCAGCTCTACTTTGCTCGTTGCTTTCGGGTGGCTACGCCTCGCCTGACCGGGCGAAGTCGGCAATTTGGAATTAGTATGTGATTTGGATACTGGCTAGTCCAGTGTGCAGGTGGTACTGCCAGGCAAACCGCTCGAGCTTGCGGTTCGGACTGCATTCACCAGGCTGGCTTGCCTGTACACTCGAGGTATGAGTGTGCCCAAGCGTTTGGTAGTGGGGCTTTCGGGGGCTTCCGGGATGCCTTATGCCCTCGATCTGTTGCAAACCCTGCGCCTGATTCCTGGCCTGGAAACGCACCTGGTGATGACCCAGGGAGCCAAGCGGGTGCTGGTGGAGGAGGCCGAACAGAGCGTGGAGGCGCTGGAGGCCCTGGCCGACGTGGTACACCGCAGCAGCGACCTGGGCGCGGCGGTGGCCTCGGGCAGTTTTCGCACGATGGGCATGGTGATTGTGCCCTGTAGTGCGACCACCCTCTCCAAGGTGGCCTATGGTCTGGCCGACAACCTGCTGACCCGCGCAGCCTATGTCACGCTCAAGGAGCGCCGCCCCCTGGTGCTGGTGCCGCGCGAGGCCCCTTTGCCCCTGCCCAGCCTCGAGGCCATGGTCAAGGCCGCCCAGGCTGGAGCCACCATCCTGCCAGCGGCCCCTGGTTTCTACCACAAACCCAAAGCTATTGATGACCTGCTGGCCTTCATCACCCAGCGCATCCTGGACTTGTTTGGCCTGGACTACCCCAGGGCCCCCCGCTGGAAGGAGATGGCGGAGCTCGAGCTTGACTAGAGCGGTTCTCATATCGGATTCAAAAAGATAGTCATTCATACCAAAAAATCCAGAGGCCAAGTTGCGCCGCGCGCGGAGCAACTTGAATCCAAGAGCACACCCCGCCCCACCCCTCGCTTCGCTCGGCGAAGAAAGCGTCTCCCCACGGTCGGCGAAACAGGCATCTCCTTTCAGTCGGTGAAACAAGCGTCTACCTTCCAAGGGGCGGTATCGCCCTCCGCTACGCGGATAACTTCGGTCGGGTCAGTTCGTCGCCGAACGGCGACGAACTGACCGAATCTGGCATCAGAAAGGTGGCAGCAAAACTTCAGAGAGCCAAAATAGAACCCGGTCAACCGAGGTGGGCTGGCCTTGGTAGGTAGCCGAACGATCCTCTCGCCAGGACGGTTGGATTTTTGCTCCCTACAGCCCGAATAAGTGTGGTTAGTGTTCCACTAGTGCAGAAAAAACACGCCGTAGACCACCCCAATAAGGATGCGGTAGATGGCAAAGGGTACAAAGCTGTTGCGGCTTACAAAACCCAGGAGCCAGCGTACCGTAAGCAAGGCCGCCACAAAAGCCGTGATGAAGCCTACCGCAATAAGACCCCAGCTATCTGCCCGGAATTCGTCCAGGTTACGCAACAGCGAGAAGCCGGTGGCCGAGAGCATGGTGGGTACGGCCAGAATAAAGGAAAACTCGGCGGCAGCCTTGCGCGACATGCCCAGAGCCATGCCCCCCACAATGGTTGCCCCGCTGCGCGAGACCCCCGGCATCATGGCGACGGCCTGAAACAGCCCAATCAGTACTGCCTGAAGCACGGGCATCTGGTTTACATCGTCGTAGCGCTTGTGGCGCTGTAGCCAGCGGTCTACAAAGAGCAGTAAAACCCCCACCCCAATCAGGTTCACCACCACAATCAGGTCGTTGCCCAGAAAAACATTCTCAATCACATCGGCCAGCAAAAAGCCCAGGATGCCAGTAGGAATGAAGGCCAGAAGAATCCTTTTCCAGACCTCCTGGTCCTGCAAGAAGCGTTTTAAGTACAGCACCAGCACCGCCAGGATGGCCCCAAGCTGAATCACGATGATGAAGCTCTTGATGAAGGGGTCGTTTTCGATGTCGAGTTTAAGCAGGTGAGCCGCCAGGGTGAGGTGGCCCGTCGAGGAGATAGGGAGGAACTCGGTCAGGCCCTCCAGTAACCCCAGTAAGAATGCTTCAAACACGGTCACGACCCAGAGGATACCACGCAAAGTTAAGGCTGGTTGGCCTGAGCGGTTCTCGGAAAGAATGCGGCGGTTCCCCAGGGCCAAAGGTTCTTAGTATGGCCCCCTTTGCTCCACCAAAGTCCCTGCCCCCTGGCCCGAATAAGGTACGATTTCGGGCGTGAAGGTTTCGGTGTTATTGCCTGCTGCGGGTTCGGGCGAAAGAATCGGGCGAGGGCCCAAGGCATTTTTAGAGGTGGGTGGCAAAACCCTTTTGGAGTGGGCCCTCGAGGGCTTTGCCTGGGCCGACGAGATTGTGGTGGCGCTGCCTCAGGGACATCAGCTAAACGTACCCGGAATCAAAACTGTTTCGGGTGGCCAGACCCGGCAGCAGAGTGTATTCAATCTGGTGCAGGCAGCCACCGGTGAAATTGTGCTGGTGCACGACGTGGCCCGGCCCTTTGTGGTACGTGCGGCGGTGGAGCGGCTGCTGGACGAGGTGCGCCGATCAGGGGCGGCAACCCTGGCGGTGCCGGTGCCCGATACGCTGGTCAAAGAACAGCATAGACAATACGGTGCGGTCATCCCCCGCGAGCACTACCGGCTGGTGCAGACCCCCCAGGGCTTCGAGCGCGAGGTGCTGTGGAAGGCTCACCTGAATGCCCAGGCTGGAGGCATGGAATTCACCGACGATGCGCAGTTGGTTCTGTCGTTGGGGCACCCGGTGACGCTGGTAGAGGGCGACCGGCGAATGTTCAAGGTGACCTACCCGGAAGATTTGCTGATGGCGGAAGGGCTGGCGAGGGTATGGAAATCCTAGCCCCTGCCAAGGTTAACCTGGGCCTCTCGGTTCTGGGCCGCCGACCCGACGGCTACCATGAGCTGCACACCCTATTTGCGGCCATACGGGTGGGCGACCGGCTCTGGGTGGAGCCGATTCCGGAAGGAGTGGAACTGGAAGTGCGGGGGATGGGGCTGCCCGCTAACACCGAGAATCTGGCATACAAGGCTGCGGTGGCCTATCTGAACGCGGCGGGCTGGCCCGGTGGGGTGCGGCTACGGCTGGAAAAGAATCTGCCGGTAGCGGCCGGGCTGGGTGGGGGTTCGTCGGATGCGGCGGCAGTATTGCGAGGGCTTGGCAGGCTGTACCCGGCCCCCCTCAACCTGCCTGCCCTGGCGCTGAGACTGGGAGCCGATGTGCCTTTCTTCCTGGAGGAGGCGCTGGCAGTAGGGCGGGGGGTGGGTGAGGTGCTTTATCCACTGGAGCCGCTCGAGGCCCATCTGGTTCTGGTCAATCCGGGCATCGCGGTCTCGGCCTCCGATGCCTACAAGTACTTGAAGCCCGAGGAGTGGCAACCAGAGCTGGACGTGCAGGGTATTTTAGGTGCGCTTCGGGAGGGGGAGGAGCCGCCTTACTGGAATAGCCTCGAGGGGCCGGTTTTTCGTCTCCAACCTTCTTTGGCGGAGCTGAAGCTCGAGCTCAGGCGGGCTGGGCTTTTGGGGGTCTTGATGTCTGGCTCTGGCTCCACCATGTTTGGACTGGCCAGAAGCGCAGATGAGGCCAGGCTTATTGCGCAAAAATTGCAGAGCCGCTACCCGGGCTTCTGGATTGTGGCGACCCAAACCGTAAGCTGAGGCCTTGCAGTACACAGAGCAGGTGATATTATCGATTCGTCACCGGGGGTGCTTGCAAGTGCAGGCTGAGATATACCCTTGGAACCTGAATCGGCTAATACCGACGTAGGAAGCGTGACACGGGCCTTTAGTCCGCCGCTCAGGTTCGTTCCCCTCCCGGTGATAGGAGGGGATTTTTATGTGGATAAAGTTGTGGATAAGTGTCCTTCTGGTCTCTGGACTACAGCTTGCCCTGGCTCAGACCACCCTGACCATCCTCACCCACAGCAGCTGGAGCCTGGACAAAAACCTGATTGCCCAGTTTGAACGCCAGTCGGGTGTTCGCTTGCGTTTCCTCAAAGGGGGAGACGCCGGGGAGATGCTCAACAAGGCCATTCTGAGCAAGGGAGCCCCCATCGCCGATGTGATCTACGGTTTCGACAACACCCTGCTCTCCCGCGCCCTGCAAGCAGACATCCTGCAACCTTACCGCTCACCCGAACTAGCCAGCCTGCGACCCGAACTCCTGCTCGACCAGACCTTCCGGGCTACCCCGGTGGACTTCGGCTACGTGGCCCTCAACTACGACCGGGCTTTCTTCCAGAACAGGCCCCTGCCCCAGCGCTTCGCCGACCTGGCCAGCCCCGACTTCGCCCGGCTACTGGTGGTGCAGAACCCGTCGACCAGCTCGCCGGGGTTGGCTTTCTTGCTGGCCACCGTTGCGGCTTTCGGGGAGGAGGGCTACCTTTCTTTCTGGGAGGAGCTGCGCAAAAACGGGGTGCGGGTGGTGAGTGGCTGGAGCGATGCCTACTACACGCACTTTACCCGCGCAGGGGGGGATCGCCCGCTGGTGGTCTCTTACAGCACCAGCCCGGCCGCTGAGCTTTTCTACAGCGAGGCCAAACCCAAACCTACCGAGCCCCCCACGGCCAACCTGTTTTTGCCCAGGAGTGCATTCTTCCAGATAGAGTACGTGGGCATTCTGAAGGGCACCCGCAACCTGCGGGCCGCCCAGCGTTTTGTAGACTGGCTGGTTTCCAGGCCAGCCCAGGAGAACATCCCTACCCAGATGTGGGTCTATCCAGCCCGGCGCGACGCGGCTTTGCCAGAGGTCTTCCGTTTTGCCGAAGTACCCCTCGAGCCTGCCCGCCTCTCGCCCCAGCAGATTGCGCAAAACCGCGAACGCTGGATCCGGGAGTGGACCCAGGTGGTGGTGCAGGGGCAGAGCGCAGAAGCAGTCAAAGCGCGACGGTAACCGATGATGCTTCACGCGTCTTTCGCTGGTTCTTTGCGATATGGCCACATCTGACCTGGAGTGCGGGTTGTGAAAATTCCCCTGGGTACCGGGCGATCAGGGCCAGGTCTGCACTGGCTGGGCCTGCCGGTACTGGCCTTCCTGGCCCTGGCGCTCATTTACCCCCTGAGCCGCATTGTCTCGCTCGGCTTTGCCGAGGGCTGGCAGGCGGCCCTGACCAACCCCTACTACGGCTCCCGGCTCGTTTGGAGCCTGACCTATGGACTGGGGTCTTCGCTTTTGTGTATTGGGCTGGCCTTACCGCTGGCCTATGCTTTTCGCTATCGCTTTCCTGGGCGGGATTTTTTACTGGGCTTTTCCGCTGTGCCGTTTGTTCTGCCGACCATAGTGGTGGCCATGGGGTTTCTCAGCCTGGTGGGGCCAAAGGGGTTACTGGGACTCAACCTCTATGGCACGCCCTGGATTTTGTTCTGGGCCAGCGTGCTCTACAACCAGGGCCTGATACTAAGACCCCTGGTGGCCCTGCTTCCAGCCTTGAAGACGCCCCTGGCAGCTGCCCGTACGCTGGGGGCCTCGCCTTTGCGAGCCTTCCTGCGGGTGGGCGTTCCCCTGCTGCTGCCAGCGCTGCTTTCGGGGGGGAGTCTGGTTTTTTTGTATAGCTTTACCAGTTTTGGGGTGCCCCTTTTGCTGGGGGGGCCGGGGTGGGCGACACTCGAGGTTGCGACTTACGAGGCCCTGGCCCAGCGGCTGGCCTTCCCCGAGGCTACCGCCCTGGTGTTGATGCAGCTTGGGGTGACCCTTGTGGTTTTATCAGCGTATCTGCGCTTGCAGGAACGGCTGGCCCTGGGTATCGGCGGCTATGGTTCGCCGTTATCCCTTCCACCCCGGAAAGCCTGGGGGCTGGCTTTGGGTGTGTGGGTATTTTTTCTGGGGCTTTACAGCCCCCTGTGGAACCTGTTGTTGCGGGCGCTCGAGCGGCCTGTGGCCTGGGTCAGCGTCTGGAATAATCCCGATTTCACTCCGGGCAGCCTGGCCCTCCTCAACACCCTGGGCTTTGCTGGACTGGCCTTGCTCTGGGTTGTGCCGCTGGGCGTTCTGTATGCCTACGCGGTCTGGCGGGGCCATCGCTTGCTGGACTGGCTGGGTCTCATGCCCATCCTGGTCTCGCCGGTGGCCATTGGACTGGGCTACCTGCTCGCCTATCCTGGCCTGCGCGGTTCGCTGGCCTTACTGATTACAGCCTACGCGCTGCTCAGCTATCCCTTGCTGGGTCGGGCTTTGTTGCCGGCTTTGCGGGCTATGCCCAGGGGTGTTCTGGAAGCCGCCCGGGTGCTGGGAGCGGGGCCCTGGCATCGTTTTCTGCGGGTAGAGTGGCCCCTGGTGCAGAAGGCCGCACTCTCGGGGGTAGCGCTTGCGCTGGCGGCTGTTATGGGTGAATTTGGCGCTACCCTTACCCTGCAACGCCCCGAGTGGACGACCCTTTCGCTGGCTATTTACGAACGCCTGGGCAGACCCGGAGCGTTGCCCTTCCACGAAGCAGTTGTGCTGGCGGTGGTGCTGATGGGACTGAGTGGAGTTTTGCTGTGGGGGCTGGAGCGGCTTGGGCAGAAGCCCCAGCCCTGAGCGAAGCACTCCTCAACCGACGTCCCCACCCCGACAGAACCAGGGTGGGGCTTTATACCGGATTCAAGAAGATAGTCATTCAAACTAAAAAATCTAGAGGCATGGTTGCGCCGCGCGCGGCGCAACTTGAATCCTAGAGCGCACCCCACCCCACCCCACCCCTCCCTACGGTCGGCGAAACAAACGTCTCGCTTTGCACCCCACCCCTCGCTACGCTCGGCGAAGCAAACGTCTCCCTTCGGTCGGCGAAACAAGCATCTCGGCGAAGTAAGCGTATCCCTACGGTCGGCGAAACAAGCGTCTCCCTTCCAAGGGGCGGTAACGCCCTCCGCTACGCGGATGACTTCGGTCGGGTTAGTTAGCCGCCATTTGGCGAGGAACTACCCGAATCTGGTATTAGCTCCGCTGCTCTGTGCGGCTGGCTCCCGTGGCGTGAACTAGGGCCTGGCCCCGGGAGTGGTGTGGGTTTCCTTGCTGAGCGAGACCACCAGGCTGAGAAATTCCTCGTAGCAGCCCAGCAGTACCTCCTGTAACACCGGGTGAATCTCGAGCCAGCCCATATCTTTGGGTACGACCCAGTTCAGGGCCTTGCCCACCTTTTTCTTGTCGCGGTTAAGGAAAGGAGTCAGGTCGTCCCAGCCAAAACGGGGGGGTGGGGGCGGGGAGAGCCACTGCAAGAACCTGAGCACCAGAGGTACCAGGTCGGTGCCGCCGTGGGCACGACCCAGCAAAGCAGCGAACAGCAACCCATAGGCCACGGCCACCCCATGGGGCATCACCCCAAAAGTGGCGCCCTCCAGGGCGTGGGCCAGGGTGTGGCCCAGGTTGAGCTTGCGGCGCTCGTTTTGCTCGGTGGGGTCGGCCTCCACAATTTGCATCTTGACCGCAATTGCGCGGGCCAGATAGTTCTCGAGGCCCTCCCACTCGAGCGAGAGCGGCTCTACATTAACCAGCAGCTCGTCCCCGGCGATGAGGCCGTGTTTGAAGGCTTCGACCAGTCCTTGTTTGAAGGTACTCGACGGAAGGGTTTTGAGGGCCTCGAGGTCGGCATACACTCCCTCGGGCGCATGGAAGGCACCTACCAGGTTTTTGCCCTCTGGCAGGTTGATGCCGGTTTTGTTGCCTAGCGAGGCGTCGACCATGGCTAAAGTGGTGGTCGGCAGGCTGATATAGTTCACGCCGCGCAAATAGGTGGCCGCGATAAACCCACCCAGGTCGGTTAGGGAGCCCCCGCCCACAATGTAAAGGGTGGTGTCGCGTGGGAATGCCTGCCCGGCCAACCAGGATAGGGCTTTGCCATAAGTTGCCAGGCTCTTCACACTCTCGCCGCCGGGAAGGCCCAGGCCCGCCGTGATGTCCAGACTTGCCGCCAGTTTTTTGGCATAGTCCTGCACCGCCAGATCGAAGATCATGGCCCTCGGGCCTTCGGCCTGGGGCACCTCGAGGTCGAACCCAATGTGGATTGGGTAGGGGATGGGGTGTCTAATCTTCAGCTTCCGCATAATCCCACAGTCGCTCGATAATTTCGTCGACCACCTCTGGAATCCGTCTGCCATCGGTGGAGACATGAAGGGTGGCCTGTCGGTAGATGGCCTCACGTTCGGCCAGGAGCCGCTGGATGCGCTCGAAGGGGTCGGGGTTGTCGAGCATGGGTCGCTGCCCAGGGCGCCGGCTGACCCGCTCGAAGATGGTCTCGGGACTGGCCCACAGGGCCACCACCGGCCCCCGCCGCAAAAGCCGCTCACGGTTTTCCGGGCTCACGAAGGTGCCCCCTCCCAGTGAGAGTACCAGAAAATCTTTCTGGGTGAGTTCGGCCACCGCCTCGGCCTCGAGTTGACGGAAGGTGGGCTCACCCAGGTGATGGAAAATATCGGCAATCGAAAGCCCCATTTCGCGCTCAATATAGCGATCCAGATCTATGAAATGAAGCATGAGTTCCCGCGCCAGTTCGCGCCCGATGCGGCTCTTGCCCACGCCCATGAAGCCGGTAAGGGCCACCCAGGTGACGGGGCGGGCAATCTCAATCATAAAAAACTCCGGCGTTGGCTCACGGACAGGCCCTAATAAGCCAGCACCCGCTCTTTGTATCGCTCGACCCGCTCCACCAGCTCATCCAGGGTGTCGCCCCCAAACTTCTCCAGATAGGCCTGGGCCAGCACGATGCTCACCAGGGCTTCCAGGATTACACTGGCCGCCGGTACGGCGGTCACATCCGAGCGTTCGCGGGCGGCGTCGGCGGGTTGATGGGTGACCACGTCCACCGTAGGCAGTGGCTTCATCAGGGTGGCAATGGGTTTGAGAGCTGCCCGTATGACCAGTTCCTCGCCGGTGGTCATGCCGGCTTCGGTGCCTCCGGCCCGGTTGGAATGGCGATGGTAGCCCCGGCCTTGCTCCCAGTAGATGGGATCGTGGACTTGCGAACCCGGTTTCATGGCGTTGGCGAATCCGGTGCCGATTTCCACCCCTTTGATAGCCGGGATGCTCATCACCATCTGGGCAATTCGACCGTCGAGTTTGCGCTCCCAGTGCATCTGGGAGCCCAGCCCCATCACCAGCCCTTTGAAGCGGGCCTCGATGATGCCCCCCAGGGTGTCGCCGCTGGCTCTGGCCTCATCAACCCGGCGGACCACCTCGGTTTCTGCCTGGGGGTCGGTCATGCGCACCGGACTTTCTTCCACTCGAGCTTTCAGGCTCCAGTCGAAGGGCACCTGGCTCCAGACCCCGGCCATTCCGTCGACGAAGGAGGCGCTTTCCACCCCGAAGTAGGAGAGCAGCTTATGGGCGATGGCCCCTACGGCCACCCGCATGGCGGTCTCGCGGGCGCTGGCCCGCTCGAGGACGTCGCGCAGGTCTTTGTGTGCGTACTTGATGCCCCCAGCTAAGTCGGCATGGCCGGGACGGGCAGCGGTAAGGGCTTTCTTGCGCGGCTCATTGCCGGGGGCAGGGTCCATGATTTCATTCCAGTTGCGGTAGTCGGTGTTCTTGATGACCAGTGTAACCGGTGCGCCCGTGGTGCGGCCTGCCCGTACCCCGCTGGCAAACTCCACCGTATCGGTCTCGATGACCATTCGCCGCCCGCGCCCATAGCCGCCCTGTCGCTTCTTGAGCCAGGGGTTGATGTCTTCTACCGTTAGGGGAAGCTGGCTGGGCAGGCCCTCCACAATGCCGGTGAGCTGCGGCCCGTGGGATTCTCCAGCAGTCAGAAAACGCATGTACAGAATCTAGCACAAATACCGCTGTGTCCATAGTCGGAGCGGTTTTGCCAGGGAATTGAAAAAGCCGGGACAGGCCCGGCTTTCGCAGTAAATAGAGGCTTAGCGCTGGGCTGCGTCTTTGACGATGTTGCCGGTGATAATCACGATCAGCTCATCGTCCTTGACCGAGGAGGTGCGTTGCTTGAAAAGCTCACCCAGCAGAGGAATATCGCCCAGCAGAGGCACCTTGTTCTCCGAAGTATCGGTTACTTTTTGAATCAGGCCGCCCAGCACCACGGTCTGACCATCACGGATGCGCAGTTTGGACAGCGTGGTCTCCTGGGGGATGCGGATGCTACCGCCAGGCCCATCGACAGGGTCACCCCCAGTCTGGGTGAAGACCTCGAGCAAAATGTTTCCATCGGCGGTAATCTGCGGGCGTACCCGTACTAACAGGCCGTAGTCGAACTCCCGCACCGTGACCTGGTCGGCCAGCCGGATGGGAATCAGCAGGCGTCCGCCCACCTTAATCTCGGCCCCCCGGGCTCCGGTGGCCCGGATGTCGGAGGTATCGGCGCCGTAGTTGTCTTCAACCAGCACGTTGGCATCGCTCAGGCGGCGGGAGAGGTTCTGCTTTTCCAGGGCGTCCAGCACCGCCCGGATGTTGAGCGAGGCCAGGCTGCGGGTGGCGTCGAAGATCAGGTTGAGGCCGGTGGAGAGGAAGCTGGCGATCAGGTTGCCGCCCGAGACGGTCTCCCACTTAATACCCAGGTTGCGGATGACCTCGCCCTGTACGGCCTGTACCCGAATCTGGAGCTGTACTTGTTGAATTGGGCGATCCAGGCTGGGAATCAGGCGCTCGGCCAGGGCAATCTGGTCGGCGGAGCCGGTCACAATAACCGTGTTGGTGCGAGGTTCGGCCACCACGGTAACCTGGGGTGCCGCAGGGGCCGCAGCCTGGGCCTGACCCTGGGCCGCGGGGCCGCCCTGGGCCTGGGCCGCAATGGCCTTGCTCAATACTTCGGCCAGCTCGGTGGCGCGGCTATGCGAGAGGGCGAAGGATTTTTGCACCACTGGAACGGCGGTTACCGTGGCTCTTGGCACATCTACGCGCTGCAGGATAGCCAGGGCTTCGGCTTGCTGACGGGCGGTGCCGGTGATGACCAGCGCATTCTGCCCCGGTACGGTACGCACCGTGATGCCGGGCACCTCCTGCTGGATGAAGGTAGCCAGGGCCGTCGGGTCGCCTGAGCGAACCTGGTAAAACTCTCGCACTACCGGCTCACCGGGCTGGGCGGGTGGTTGTGCGGCCTGTCCCCGGGCCCGATCCACCACTTCCTTGGGCCCCACCACGATCACGTTGTTCTCGAGCAGAGCATAGGTGATGCGACCGTCGCCATATGTGTTGATGAGCAGATCCCAAACCTGACGGAAAGGTTTTTTATCGATGTCCGCTGTGACGTTGACACTGGGCACATCGCGCAGGATAGGGGAGAGCCCCACGCTGCGGGCCAGGGCATCGAGCAGGGTCGGCAAGGGCAGGTTGGAGCCAATGTTGCTTACGGGCTGGTCAAAGCGCGCATCCCTGGGCAAAGTACCCTGAGCCAGCGCCAGACTCAACACCACCAGAAGAGCAAGAAAATGCTTCATATTCACCGCCTAGGGGTTGTCCATCGTCAGGTTCAGGCTTTCCGAACCTTGTACCAAGAGGGCTTCTTTGGCGCTCAGGCTTCTGAGCAGCACATCGCTACCGGGGAGGGTGCGGCCCACGGGCAGCACCGTAAAACCATCCTTGCTCTGGAATATGGCTACGCTGGTTGGGCCCAGCACCACGCCCGAGAGCTTGAGGTTCTGCTCGCGTACAAAGCGGGCCAGGCTGCTTTCCTGAACGGCTTCCTGGCCTCTGGCCAGGTTGCTTCGAGGCTCGAGTACCTGCGAGAGTCGCGCATCGATTTCGGCCCGCGCAAAGTCCAGATTGCCACTGCCGCTGGCCGGGGTGGTTGTTGCGGTATCGAGGTCCAGGGCTGCTGCTTGCTTGGGAGTTTCGACTGGGGCAGCAACCAGTTCTCGATCCAGGGGTGCCAGCCGGATTGGCAATGAACCGGAGCCCAGGCTGACCGCGCCGGGCAGGCTGGTACGGGCTGCGCCCTGGGCCAGGCGGGCCTGTCCGGTGGGTGCTGGAGGCGTGGTTGCGGTTGGGGATGGGGTCGTGACCCCAGGCGTGGGCCGGGTGCCGGGCAGACTGGGGCGGGGCAGCGGTGTGGTGGGTTGGCGCACCTGCACCTGGGCCGTCTGGGTCGGGATGGGCTGCGCGACCACCGGAGGGGTGGGGGCTGGACGACTGACAATGGCCGGAGCCGGTTGGGCAGGCTGGGCCACGGCAGGCGGAGTGGTCTCGATAATCAGAGGGACAAAAGGGTTGGGGGGCACTGTCACCCGGGGCCGGGCCAGAGTTGCACTGGCGCTGGCTTCTTCCTGGCCCTCGGGCTCGGTGGGTCGAGTCGCCTCGGTCACCAGGAAAGGCAGCGGAAGCACCTCGAGGGGCCGTGCGGTGGTGGCAGGTGGTGTGGCAGGGGTGATGGGGGTACCCACTGGGGCAGGGGTGGGCGTTGGGGCGGTAGGCTGCTGAGCGGTCTGGCTGGGTCGGAAAAAGCCCAGATACCAGGTCGCTACTGCGCCTACCAACAGGGCGGCCACCAGAGCCACTTTGGCCGGTTGGGGCATACGCTGGAGGAAGTTCATGGCCGACCTCCAGGCTGGCCGGGTTGACCAGGTTGCGCGGGCTGTCCACCCTGGGTCGGCTGGCCCTGTCCGGTAAAGGTATACACGGTCATGGTCAGGCTGGTGTTGATGGTGGGGTTGGTCGCTTCGGCCACGGTTGCGGCGGGCCCGCCACCACCCAGGGTCAGGTTCAGCCCCGAGACCGTTGCAAAGCGCTGGAAGCCCTCGAGGTTGCGCAGGAACACATAGAGCTCGGGGAAGGGGGACTCCACCTGGATGGCCAGGTTGGTAGCCCTCACGTTAGCCACGCCCTGATTGTCGCCTGCACCCCGGCTCAGGGTACGTAGAACCACGCCGCTTTCACGGGCAGTCTGGGCCAGGGAGCTCAGAACCCGACCGAGCTGCTCGGTGGGCGGTAGCTCGCGCAGGAACTGCTGGCGCTCGGCATCCAGGCGGGCGATGGTTTCGCGCAACTGAGGCAGAGCGCGTTGGGCTGCACGGCCCCGATCCCGTTCGGTGGTCAGGCGGTCTACCTCGGCCTGAATCTCGGGAATGCGACCCTGCAAAGGCTGGGTGACCAGGAAGTACCACATCATGCCCAGCAACAGGGCCGCCACTATGGCGACGATGGCCCACTCACGCTGGCCCATTCTAGCGAGAAGGGCTACCACTGCCTTCACCTCCTGTCGTGTTGCTGGCTGTTGCCTGGGCCTGGCCGACCAGGCCCACGGTGGCCCCAAAAGTGTAGAGCTGCCGTTGCTGGTCGAGGTTGGCATTCTGGAAGTTGATGCCAAAGCGCGGCGAGGTTTCGAAAGCCTCCACAAAGCGAATCAGGGCGTTTTGACCGATGGCTTCGCCCTGAAGGGTAAACTCCACATTGATGGGCTTGCCATCGTAGACCCCGTTCTGTACGTTGCTTTGCACTTCCTGGGGTGTTAGGGCTTTCGTGCCGATGCTGCGTAAAGCCACCCCAAAGCGGCGGCCTTCCCTGGGAATCTGATTGATGACCTGGGCCAGGTTGTCCGACCACGGCACGAAGCGTTCCCGCAGCTGGTTGCGTACCGAGAGCAGCTGCTCGAGTTCGCGCTGCTGCTGATTGAGGCGGTTCTGCTCGGCAATGAAGGGTCTGAGTACGTCCACTTCCACCTGCAACTGGTCGCGCTGGTTCTGCAGCGCCTGTACCCGAGAAAGGGTGGAAAAGTGGAGAAAAGCGACTGTCCCCAGCACGGCCAAAACCACAGCAGCGGCAGCCAACCGCCACCAACCGGGCTCAACCCGGCGGCGCAGGTTTTTGGGGAGGAGGTTGAGTTTAATCAAGCGGGTTCACCCCCCGTAGCGCCAGACCCACAGGAACGGTAAACTCCGGCGATAGGCTGCGCAGGTATTCCAGATCGAAGCGGCTTTTGTCAATCTGGATGCCCTGCCAGGGGTCGGCGATCTCCAGTGGAATGCCCAGCGTATCGGCCAGTAGCGGCACCAGGCTGCGCAGTTTGCTGCCCCCCCCGGCCACAAAACCCTGGTCTACACCCAGGTCGCCCACCTGTACCCGAAAAAACTCCAGGCTTCGGCGCAGCTCGGTGGTCAGCTCGACCAGCACCGGACGGATCGCATCGTACATGCGGGCTGGGTTGAAGCGCTCGCGCTCGGCGTCGAAGTCCAGGAGCAGGTCTTCGTCCTCGGTTGGGATGGTGGCCAGGCCGTAGTTCTTCTTGGCATCCTCGGCGGCCACCACATCGAGGTTGAAAGCCTTGGAGATGGCGGCGGTGAAGTCCTTGCCCGAGAGGTTGATGACGCGGTTCAAAAGTAACCGCTCACCTCGAGTTAGCACCAGGGCCGAGGACTCGGCCCCAATCTCCAGGAACAAGGTGATGGGCTCGCGGTCGGTGGCCACCAGCCGGGCATCCAGGGTGCGCAGCCCGGCAAAGGGCTTTACGTCGATGATCAGGGGTTCCAGACCGGCCGCTTTAAGGGCCTCGACCAGGCTGGCCACGGTTTCTTGCCGGGCAGCTCCAACCACCACATCCATCTGTTCGCCATCGGGGATGGCCTCGAGGGTATCCAGAGGCGCATAGTCCAGCACCACCTCGTCGATGGGGAAAGGAATGTAGCGTTCGGCCTCCCAGCGCACGGCCTCTTCCATCTGTTTGATGGGCATCTTGGGCACCTGCAAGGTACGGGTAATGACCGCCAGGTTGCTAGCAGCCGTAACCACATACCTCTTGCGTGTGCGCATTTCGGCCAGCATCTCTTTGATTGCATCGGCCAGTGCGCCCGGATCGGTGATCGAACCCTCCTGAATGGCCCCCGGAGGTGTTGGCCTGATACTGAGGTTCTTCAGGCTGGGGGGAGTTCCGGACAGCTCGACCATCTTGATGTTGGCCGATCCAATCTCGAGGCCAAGTGCCTCGACCCTGGGCCTCAGCAACCCGCCAAAAAAATCACGCACGCTGCCCCCTTTCCCACATAAATCTCAAACTATGTGTCAGTATAGCACGGTAAATCTGCGTAGCAGCGCTCATATTGCCCACTTTAGCCCAGGTCTTAACCTTCCGGCAGTGCATTTGAACATTGCCTCTTAACCAATCTCAACCCCAAGAGGCCCTGTCATGGGGTGGGATATGCGGCAGCGATGGAACCTTTGCCTTTTGGGGTCTGGAGCCGAAAGAGAAGAGAAGACAGAGTTTCTCATAAAGACCTGGCCACCGCCTCGGCAAACTGCATGGTATTTGCGCTGCCGCCCAGGTCGGGGGTTCGGGGGCCTTGCTCAAGTACCCTATCTACGGCAGCCTCCACTCTGTGCGCCGTCTCGTGCTCGCCCAGGTGCTGTAGCATCATCACAGCCGACAGGATGGTGGCTGCCGGGTTGGCGATGCCCCTGCCGGCAATATCCGGCGCGCTGCCGTGCACGGGCTCGAAGACCGCGTACTTCTCGCCTATGTTGCCGCTGGCTGCGATGCCTAGCCCGCCGACCAGCCCGGCGGTCAGGTCGGAGATGATGTCGCCGAACAGGTTGGTGGTTACAATCACATCGAAGCGCTCGGGGTTGCGCACCAGTTGCATGGCGCAGTTGTCAATAATGATGTCCTGGGTTTTGACCTGGGGGAACTTGGCGGCCTCGCCCAGCACGCTGCTCATGAACAGGCCCTGGGTCATGGGCAGTACATTGGCCTTGTGAGCCACGTGAAGCTGCTTGCGAGGGCGGGTGGCGGCCAACCGGGCGGCGTACTCACCAATGCGGGCGCTGGCCTTACGGGTAATCACCGTATCGGCAATGGCAATTTCCCCATCCAGGTAGCTGCGCTCCTGCTCCACATACAGTCCTTCGGTGTTTTCACGCACCACCACCAGATCTACCCCCGGCCTCGAGCCCGGAATGGGGTGGTGTTTGGCCGGGCGCACATTGGCAAACAGGTCGAGCTTACGCCGCATGTAGCGGATGGCCCCGAAAAACCCCGGAACTTTTTTGGTGGGGCTGGTGGCTGCGCCAAACAGGGTCGCATCGGTATGGGTGACGGCCTCGAGGGTCTCCTCAGGCACCGAGATGCCTATTCGCTCGAAGGTCTCCCAGCCCGCCTGGGCCTCGACGAACTCGAGCTTGAGCCCGGTGGCCTCCAGAACCAGCCTGGCTGCGGGAATTACCTCGTGACCGATGCCGTCGCCTTCAATCAGACAAATCTTGTAGCTTTTACTCACAGTATCACCCACGATATTCTATCGAACCCAGAGACATCCCTCAGGCCAGACCAAAGCTTTAGCCCAAAAGCAGCTTCCTCAAAACCGCAGGTCTATTTCGAAGGGCTCCTGCGCTTTGCGCTTGTTTCTGGCTTCCAGTGCACCATCCAGAATGGTGAGGGCAATCCCTACCATCAAGTACACATCCCCCAGGCTAATCACGTTGGTATAGCCCAAAACCTTTACTGGAATTACATCAGCCAGGAACCACAACCGGCTGGACTCGTTCATCAGGGTATGCACGGCGTCGTATTGTTGTTGCAGTTTGGGAATGTAAGACTCCATGCCCACCCTGGAAAGCGCCTCGGCACTCACCGGCATATGCCCTTTGTTGGCAAAAATGACCAGCGCGTTACAGAGAAGACCCAGCCCCACAAACCACAGCCCGCGCAGGTGAGCATTGGCCCACAGCCCATACCCCACCAGGATCAGCACCAGGGTTTTGGCGGTGGGGCCGGCAATTTCGGGCGCAATCAGGCCGCGCGAGGTTGCGAAGGCCAGCCCGCCTTCCAGCAGCGCGGCCCCTATAAAGGCCCAAGCGACCCTGAGCTCGAGATTGCCGATGTCTCGGAGGCTGGCCCGGAACGCGAGGGCAATGATAATCCCGATAAGTGCGCTGGCAAGGTATAGCGTCGTAGGAATTCCTCCCGGTCTTTCCAGATGGGGTCTTCGAGCCACAACTCCTCGAAGAGCCTGACTACCTGCGGGTCGAACTGCCGCCCCGCAAACATGATTATCTCATTGAGGGCTTCCTGAGGGGGCTTGGCACGGGTGTAAGCCCGGCCTGCGGTCATGGCCTCGTAGGCATCGGCCAGCGAGACTATCCTGGCCCACAGCGGAATATCTTCACCCCTGAGTCCGGTGGGGTAGCCGCTCCCATCCCAGCGCTCGTGGTGATGCACAATAACACCCTGCACATCTTTGGATAGGCGCTGGCGCATGGGATGTAGTACCTCGAGGCCTTTGTTTGTATGGCTTTTGATAAGGCCGAATTCTTCAGCCGACAGCTTGCCAGGCTTTAGCAAAACCGAATCCGGAATGGCCACCTTGCCAATATCGTGAATACGCGCCGCATAGGTAATGCGCTTCACGTCCTGCTCGTCGAACCCAAGCCTTTTTGCAATGCTGTTGGTAATGGCTGCCACCCGTTCGGAATGCAAGCGCGTAAAGGGATCTTTGGCGTCCAGCGCCGATATAAGCACCTCGATGGTATTGTCGAAAGACTCCTCCAGCTTCACTTTCTCGTCCCAGTAGTAGCGCGAGAAATAAAGCAGCAACATCATAAACAGCACCGTAAACCCACCCCAGCCCCCAACCAGGGGAACCTGATACGCCTTGGCCAGCAACAACCCCACCGGCGCCTGAACCAGATAACTCACCCAGAGCCAGCTAAAGTTCTCGAACCAAATCTTGCGGAGGCTAGCCCCACTGTGAAGGTGAATGACGTAGACCACTGAGGCGATATTCACCACGAAATAGGCTATGGATGCTGCAAGAATACCTGCTGCTTCGTTGAAGTAAGGGATTATCTCTGTTTGCGACTGAACGACCCACCAAATTAGGGCTGCAAACCCTGTGGATAACGCTGTTTGAGTTCTGTTGAAAAAGTCTTTGTACCAGGGATAGTAAGGTTTCCCGACGTTTTTGTCGAAACTGAATGCAAAAACTAGGATTGATGCGAGCCATGCAGGAAAAATAGCCACTGCTGCCAGGGCGACAATAAAAGTATGTGACATTGAAGCGTTAAGGGGAAGCTTTACCCAGGTGTTCTTAGCAATCAGAATTAAAACAATCCAGAAAGCGACGTCAGTGATTTGATAGCTACTCGTATTCGGGAGCTGAAACAATGCCAACTGCAGAGCGCCAAACCCTCCAGTTAACCCGAGGATATATGCAAGTATTTTGCCAGGAGGGAGCACAAACCTTAACTGCACGCACTGAGTTTAGACGAGTGGTCAAAAAAAGCGAGTACGGATTTCACACCCGTACTCGCTTAACCGTTACGTAATCAACGCCATTCAGCACTGGCGCCAGCGGCCATAGCCAGGGCAACGAGAGCGGCAACCAGGGTCATGATTTTGAAGGTGAGCTTTTTCATG
>FWPV01000724.1_pt1 | contig 100272 bp, 95 predicted proteins | sample 2228371 | NCBI WGS metagenome assembly FWPV01 (sample SAMEA103939776, study PRJEB20133) | metagenome
AAGAACCTTTCTTCGGTATTTTGTTGACCATACGAAGTGGTAGTACACGTTATAGACACACCCTCGCGCGCTCACCCAATGCTCTTGTTCGATCATATCGAGATATACATATAGTATCCATTAGTTTATATCTTTCGATAGTACGGGGCCGTATCCCACCTTTGAAAAGGCGGGGATTGGCCCTGATCTCATTCTAAAAGCATTAGCGCGTCCGGCGAGTTCGCAGCTCCGAGAGAAGATGTGGATTGAGATCGCCTTGCAGGCCCTATGTCGAAGGCAGTGTATACACAACCTCTATCGTATTTTCAGGCTTCCATCTTTCCTGGATTCGATGCTGTTCTAGATGTCATCACTACAGTATCGACTTTAACTCTGGATAATACTGCGCGCATTGGCGTCCTGTAAGTATTCAGATTCTTAGTAGTAAAAGGCTTAGATGAAAATTCCCCCTCTGTCTCAGCTCCTGTGTAAGAGCCAAGGCCGCGATCAAGTCTAATCCCAGCATTAAAAAATGGGTTGGCAGGCATGCCGGCCCGCTTATGCAGCCTCGCCAAGGATGTAGCCTATAATCCTTCCGTAGGCGGGCCTTGCAATGCCCACGCCGATCATAACCCCGATTATGGTTATGAGGGCGAATCCCATGAGCGCGCCAAATCCCATCCAGAGCAGTGGGATCATGGCAGCGATAGTAGTAACTGCTGCCCCCAGAATGATGTAGAAGGCACGCGATAGCCTCGCAAGGTAGATCTTGCCGGTCAGGAGAACGCCCTTGGCCTCCTGCTCAACCTTCTCCGCCACCCGCTCTCCATGCAGGAGCTCATCTGTTATTATGAAGAGATGGTCCACTCCGGTACCTATCACCATTATTATGCCTGCAATGCTTGCGAGATCTAGCTGCCAGCCGGCTGCCGACCATATGCCGAGCATCATGATGACCTCGCTGAAGGATGTGCAGACGATCGGAAGAACGATCCTTCTTTCTCTATATCTGTAGTAAACCATGAAGCCGACGGCGAGTATTGCTAGTATTCCAGCTAGCGCCACCTGGAACTTGAACTGTGATCCAAGCGCAGCATCTACCTGGCCCGAACCTATGATTCTGACGTTCACCGGCAGCGCGCCCTCTCTCAGGTGTATGTAGAGCTCCTTTGCCTTCCTAGATCCAGCATCTCCTGCACCGACCTCCGCGACGAGGTTTCTCATTGGAGCTTTATCAAGCGCTGCTGCAAGGTCGGGCGCAAGCGGCGCACTGAATATCATCTCCTTGTCGAGGTGCATCGAGACCTCATGTGCCTTGGGGTTTCTGGTTGCACCAACCTCTTTAGCTATCCTCTGGAAAGCCAGCGCGCCCTCCTCAGAGAGCGTGAACGGCACACCCCACATTCCATTCCTGTCCCCGCGCGGGAGATCCACCGACTCCACAGCATCCCCATAGACCACATGTCTTGTCTCATTCGGCCCGACCTGAATCCTTATCTCGAACTTGCCGGGCTTGCCAACGACCTCTTCCGCTGTCGAGACATTCACGCCGGCCAGATCTATTGTGATGAATCTGTTGTCTATGACTCTGACCTTTATGTCCTTGAGGCCTAGACGGTTGAGCTTCTTGTCGAGCACCTCTTTGGTCTCATCGACGGTCTCAACAGTGAGACCGCTTATGAATGTGTCCTCGCCAGGAGCTACCCTCCCACCGACCTCTGATAGGATCGAGTCGAGACGCTCGCGGCTTACATTAGATCTTATCTCGTAACGCACCGGCTCCAATCCCACGATCTTGACGTCCGCATCGAGTTTGGTTTTGAGATAGTTTACAATAACTCCTTCAGGAGATGCCGGCAGAGTGATCCTTGTGGTGTTCTCCCTCACAAGTACCTTCGATCCCGGATAGCCGAGATCGTCGGGCAGGGTCTCTGGGACCTTACCATCTATGGTTATGACATAATTGCTGCCCCGTCTGGCGATTTCCTCTATCCTCCAAGCACCCTGAAATTCGTTCTCCAGGATCTTAATCGGATCAACATCGAGCTGGACTATCGCACCCTCGAGCTCGAGCTGGAGCCAGGAGCCGCCCTCCAGGTCCAAACCGTACTTCAGACCCGAGTTCATTCCGAGATACCCTGGTATGGGGGTGAGAATGAATACCAGCGAGAGTATCACAGCTATGATGTAAAGAACAACCCTTGGATCCTTTGAAATGTTACCTGCCAGGCTCATCTCTTAACACCTCTGGCCAGCTTGGGATTCCGCTGAATGTACCAGCGCAGCGCCTGTACATTTGTTATCCAGGTGTTCATCATATCAGCAAGTAGGCCGAAGAACAGCACCACTGAGATGTCCGAAATTATATCGATCTTAGTGAATGTCGGGGCTATGAGATAGAGTATGCTAGATACGAGTATCAGCACGATAACTGCAGAGAGCGTTGTCGATGTCATAAGAAGTCCGGTTCGCATAGCTCCAACTATCTTTTCGTTTATGGGGCCCTTTCTCTTGAGGACCCTCACAGTAAGAAGTATGTCGGTATCCACAGAATAACCTATCAGCATGAGGAGAGCCGCTACTGTGCCGAGCGATAGCTTCACGCCAACCGCGGTCATCATTCCTGCTGCTATTATGATATCTGCAAGGGCGCATAGCACCACGATTCCAGATACCACCGGCTGACGGAATACAAAAAAGACCACAATCGCCATCAGAAGAAACGAAATCAGCAAGTATCTTGGAGCATCGCTCTGAAGCTGCTTGCTGTACACAGGCCCTATGTAGCGTATCTCGGCATCTGAGAACCTCTCATTAACAGTCCTTGCGAGGTTCTTGTATTCCTCAGAGTCCATCGGAGGAAGCTGTATGTTATATCTGCTTCCCACACGTCTGAACTCGGATATCTCATAACCTCCAAGCTTGCCCATCACCTCGGACTCCGGCGCGTCAGCTGGAACCGTTATGAGCGTTCCACCCGTGAACTCGATTCCCATTCTGACCGGTGAGCCAGTCATGTAATATGTAGCGGCCAGAATTATGATAGATAAAACCAATATGGCAACTGGGATGAGAACCATCTGCCGTTTGTCTATCTTTTTTATCAAATCCTCTAAATCCATATAAACCTCCTTTCTGGCTGAACCACGCTCAATATATTTACGATTTTTGTGCCGACCCGGCGAATAGTAAAGCAACCCCCATAAACCAGCATCAAGGCTTGTCTATCTTATACTGAGATCTTAGCCGACCAAGGCCAAAAACGCTCATGACTGAAGGTCAGCCATGTGATGAAAATGGTTTTGGGGCGTTTCTTACCGAATAGTACCGTAAATCGCAAAATCCTTCTCTCGGCCGAGGGTCTGTGGAATTCTAGAATAGTTTGTTGCCCTCTTTGAGGGCCTCCGGCTAAGAGATTATGCTCGGATATACAACCTCCGAGCATATCGAACGACAAGCTCCGGCCTTTAGGCTGGAGTAGTTGACGAAGGTGTATGTAACGCAGCTGACCAGCTTCCCGATATCGCAGGCGCCGATCTTTTGCTACAGCTATGATTCAGAGGCTGGCCGTAGCGTGTGGTTTCTGACCGCTGCTCTTGCTGAACGCGAGGGCAAAGAGCCATTCGCTCAGCTTGGGGCATCTTTCAGGTATGCACTCATCAGCACATCCAGCGCAGGGGTCGAAGAGATCCGCGGCCATGAGAGGGGTGAATCTATCAGAGCATTTTGGCCGTTCCACGGCCCTGAGCCGGTATGTTCTGATACCATCAACAATCTCCTCATCTCTGGTTATGAGGCCGTCCTTGAGCAGCTTGGCCACAATCCTAGAGCATTTTCGTGAGTCTATTCCAAGGGCCTTCCAGAGATCGCTCTGGAGAACTCCACCCTCATTGGATCTTATGTACTCCAGCGCCTTCTCTATCATCGCACCCTCCAGCTTCATTCAACCGGGCTGATCAGGATTATGTTGTTCCCCCGAAGGATCACGGATCCCAGGGACCTCGTCCTCTCTCCGTTGACGATCTCGACTGTCTCCAGGAGATGCAGGTTAAGATATTCGTCTACGCTGTTCAGTATTCCTTCGAGGACATGCCTCTGAGAGCCCTTCATCTCAACCTGTATCCTCGTGCCGATAAGGGACTGGACCTTCTTATTTGGATACACAGATATTACCTCGTAGCTCTTCGAATTTAGATCAGAATATCATAGCAAGCTGTAAGGCAGTAGAGCTATACCGCCTCTACAGCCTTCACACCACTCACATTCTTTTTAAGCTCACGCTCCACGAAGTTCTTGAGTGTCATCTGGGAAAACGGACATCCTGCACAGCTTCCCGTGAGCTTTACATATACAACACCATCTGTTATATCCACAAGCTCTACATCTCCGCCCTCAATCCTGAGCACGTTCTTTATCGACTCGAGGGCTGACTCAACCTCATCTTTCATATTCTGCATTAAACTTAATCTCCTCTGACCTTTATAGATGTTACTGGTTGTATGATAACTGTAAACCTCTTTCCCTTTAAACCTTGCTCCAGGCTCTGGACGAGGCGCTCGCACTTGTTCGAGCTGACAACGGTATTGACGCTTACTCCCGGCTCGGAGAAGTTTCTTATCGCATCAAGCGTCATCTCTGGGTCCTCTCGCAGACGGAAATCCTTCCACACGCTCGGCGACATGCCCTTGTACTCGTAGATGTAAAAGCCAGTTATACCAACCTCTGTGAGAATATTCATAACTTTCAGCAGTTGCTCATGATCGATAAAAATCTTCACCATGCTCTTCATGCAGATATTATCTAAAGATAAATCCTTAAATAGGTTGCTATCTCTCTGCTGTGTTGAATAATATTCGGAAATCCAGTAGCAGAGGGCCAATTCATACGAATCAAAATTTTGATACTAATCGGTATCTAGCGACTGCATCGAGGATTCCTATAAACCTCCTTTCTAAGATGCTCGCGTGTTACAGCATACTTGTATTAACAATATTTTATATCAAAAAGGTGGGTTTTTAGGAATCCTCCATCACCTCGGATTATTCAACAAGGAACTGATCGTTCTTACGTAAGATCTGTATTGATCTAACCTACTGATTATCTGTTCGTGTGTGCTTAAATATCGATAAGGAGTACTATCATATGGTGAGACAAATGGTGTATAGGCATGGAATAGTTGTTGGCGTGATGCTGTTGCTTTTAGTACCAGCATCTGGCGGTATGAACTCAGAACTGGCAGGACTGTTATACTCATATGATGATCCGCTGATGACATCTGTAGATCTGGCGTTCTTGCTCGTAACCCATGGATACAACGCTATTCCGAAAGATGGCTACGTCGCTGTATTCAGCAACAATACAACATACATGCTTATACCCAACGGAGACCGAGCTGGCCTGGCCGATGTCTCCGAATTGAATAGCTCGAGCTTAGCTTTTAAATAAAATACATTTGTCTCACCACAGCGGCTCGAGCGCACCAGCTACTGAGAGACTACTTTATAGCTCTTCCTATCCCTAGGCGAACTCTGAAAATCGCTACCATCCGATCGTTCCATGATTTTGATGCTGCATCGAACATGCTGAGGTTTATCCCATCTGGTACGAAAATGGGTGGTGTACTCAGATTACTGAATAGCGCTAACCGGTGAACTGATAGCTCTTTGGCAGGAAATAAATCCCTTGCATTCGATTCTAGTGAAGATTTTCAGTAGAGCGAGTACACGACCCGAAAATGTCTCCGGACCGTTTTCATTCCAAGAGGTGGCTCGTCAGGCCATGAAGATTTGGTGCTAAAATGCCTCCAAACCATTAACAATTTTCATTACCTGCTGCGACCTGTCCGGATAAGCGATGAGGTCAGTTTGTTACGCTTCTGCATGTCAGAAACACTTAATCCTTATCCGGACACGTCCACATGCTGAGCGTTTTGTCATGATGGTTTGGTATAAAAATACCTCCGTAGCATTTTCATCCACATGGTGATCTTCGGTGATGAGCGTTTTTCGATACACTTGCCTTGGGGCACGCTTCATCACACGACTGAATTCGCGGGTATTCGCTAGCCATGCCCATCTCTCATAAACACGTTGCCAAGTTGGGCATATTTACATCCAAAAGGGAATTGTCTTGCTGTACCATAATAGCATGATGACACCGGCTGCCACCATGGGTATAAAGACCTTGGCCATCTTCATCCCAAACTCCATGTTGCCCATGACAAAAGCTATGGAGAGCTTGAGCAATGTGTTCGTGATGGCTGCAAGCATAATCGCAATGACCGCTGTCTCGATATTGATGCTGCCAGGTGCAAGTGTTGCCATGGCTAAAACCACAGCATCCACATCAGCCAGGCCGGAGATTATGCCGGCGACATAACTTCCTGCATCCCCCAAGCGAATGGATGCGAGCTTTGTAACAAACAGTATTAAAGCGAATAAAGCCCCGAACTTCAATGCTGGTATCAATCTGAACGGATCCTTGTGCGCGATCCGGCTCTCTGTAGAGATAGCCTTATTCCGGCCGATGTATGCCAGGACAATGCCAACGAATGCCATTAAAGCGAGCTGGATCGAGAGCGGGATCAGAAGAGTGGGGTTGACAAAAGCCACTATCAATAGTAACCTAGGGAACATAGTACAGCTTGCGATGGTTGTGGCGAATACCGCGGCTGGCATCGATTGTTTCTGCGCCCTCACATCCGATGCCATGCTCATAGTTACAGCTGTGCTGGAGACGATCCCGCCCAGAATGCCGGTCAGCGTGATTCCTCGCTCATTCCCCAAGATTTTTATCAGTATGTAGCCCAGGTAGCTTATGAGACTGACAAGGACCACCATCATCCATATCCTCCTGGGGTTGAGGACATCAAGCGGGTCCAGCGCTCGATCGGGAAGGAGAGGCAGTATTACAACAGCTACCAGGCACATCTTGAGCGTATCGAGCAGCTCCGTATCGCTTATGGCCTCCACATATCGATGGGCGACCTTTCTGATCGCCAGAATTCCGGTTGTGAGAATTGAGAGCGATAGGGCAAGCAGTATGCTATCCTCATAGTAGCAGAGCGCTCCTAGCAGAAATGTAATTGCTGCAGCAACCGCAGATGTGAAGTCAAGCCAGCCGAGGAGCCTTGAGGCCGTGGAATACCCCACGGCAACGAGGACTATAAAGCTGGCATAGGAGATCACTATAAAAAGATCCCCGAAGATATCGGATAGGTCGGCGGCCAGAGCCCCGAGCAGCGCTATCAGAGTGAAAGTCCGAAGGCCGGCCACGCCCCTGCTCCCCTCCTCGATAAGCCTCTTCTGTCGCTCTATTCCGATGAGAGCCCCGATGATCATCGCCATCGCAAAGGGGTACAGATCTGCGAACTCCATTTTAGCGCCAGAAAGGCCATTGGATGTTATTACAATTTCCGGTCGGTGTTTACTGGTCGTCCGCTTGGGTCGTGCGCTCGTATAATTCTAATTCAGAGGCATCTGAACCACCTAGGATTCGTTAGGTATCGTGCCGTCAACTCCTCCGGCCTGACGACCGGAGTCTTCGCTACCCAGATACGGCCATTCCTGTGAAACTATTCGGTGAGTAGAGTCCACGAAGTCGATATTCAATACAGAACAAATCGGTCAATGCAAGCGATCCGCGGGTTCATCAGCGGCCTGAGGATCGGCCAGGTCGATATTCAATAAAGAACAAATCGGCCACTGCAAGAGGCTCCAACAAACAGGATTATATCCTATCTCCAAGAACCGGATTTCAGATGTCTGGAAAGAAGATCGTCCTCACCAGCGACCCGACGATGATGTCCTCCTACAATGGAGGTGTGCTCCTCGGTTTCGCTGCTATAATGCCCAGAGCTGTTATGCCCGAATTTATACTGAGGGCGCTATTCTGTCCGCCGGTCGAAGCAGACCGAGAGGGGAGGGCATTATATGCACCATGTGGCATGCGAAAAGTAGAGGCGGCTCTCTTAGATGCTGGTTTCTCCCACGATGAGGTTGTGGTCGCGCATCCAGAGCATCTCGATAGGTTCATTGGAAGTGATACAGAGATCGTCGGCATAACACACGACGATCCCATGGGCAAGATAGCAGTGCGTGAGATCGAGGATATAATCAATAAAGGGCCGCCTCACAACAGATACAATTTTTTAAAACTTATAAATCATCCTCTAATAAAAAGACACGATCCTGTTATAGTGGTTGGTGGCAATGGTGCATGGGAGCTCGCGGATGAAGATGTGGGGGTCGATCACATCTACATAGGCGAGGGTGAGAGCGAGTTTCCCAGGATATGCAAGGCCATCTTGAATGGTGAGAGGGTTCCGAGGGTCATCCACGGATCCGCTGTTGCTGGGGATTCGATTCCGGTAAATAAAGGCGCCACGATCGCAGGCATTGTGGAGATAGGAAGGGGATGCTGGCGCGGCTGTACGTTCTGCTCGCCAACGATGCGCTCCCTCAGGCATAGGCCTATAGCGAACATACTTGAGGATGTCAAGGTGAACCTCAGGGCCGGCATGCGCGATGTTCTACTTCATTCTGAGGATGTTTTTACATACGGATCAAATGGCATGCGCCCCGATCCGGAGAAGGTCCAGAAGCTGTTCAGAAGCGTTAAGCATCTCTCTCCAGCCACAATAGACATCTCACACCTGAGCCTTGCAACGGTCTATCAATCGATGGAGCTTCTCAGGAACGTCTCAGAGATCGTCGGTGTCGGAAGCGATCAGAGGTATATGTCTGCTTGGATCGGAATAGAGACGGGAAGCTGCAGGATGCTGGAGATGCATATGCCCAGAAAGGCGTTGCCCGAATCTCCTGAGAATTGGCCCGAGATCGTTAGGGAATGCTATGCGCTCTTTCACGAGGAGAACTGGATCCCGGTCGCAAGCCTTGTTCTGGGTCTGCCTGGCGAAACCGCCGAGGACGTTGTCAGAACCACGGAGCTCGTAGAGTCTCTGAGGGGTTACACAGGCCTCATGCTTCCGCTCTTCTTCACACCCATGGCGGGAACAAAGCTCGGCGAGTACAGAGGCCTCGGAAAGGATAACGCGCTGCCGGAGCACTGGGAGTTGGTTGGTACCTGCATGGAGTATAACCTACGACATTTAAAGCGCCTTCACAGCCTCTACAAGGAGCGAATGACATCAAATCCACTGGTACACTTAGGTCTACGGGCGATAAACATCGCCGCTGACATAGTGCTCCCCAAATATATTAGAAGAATGAAAAGGGGAGAACCGCCAAATTGAAATAAATCCATCAATTTTCCGAAATCTCTTCGACTGAGGATTATCTGAAGTTAGTAGTTCTCAAGCACCGATTTCACTATCATCTTGTGGTCGTTCTTCAACGAATAGACGTTGTGGTCCCCGGACACATCTATGCTGAGAATTCCCAAGCGTGTGTTCATGAGTCCTACCATGGCGGACACGCCGCGATAGCTTACGTTGAACCCCTCCTTCTCAAGATATGTGAAGATGTCCTCGGTCGTAAAAGACGAATCGCTCAAGAACAACTTCAGCACCGCTTTTCTGATTCCTATGCCATCACGCTTCAGATAATTCCTCAGCCGCTCCTGAATTCTCTCCTCAGCATTCTCCATCCAGCAAGCTCACCGGCCATAGAGAAGGAAGCGATAGCTTATAAAGGTATTCTCTCCACGACGAGCCTGCTCTCCGTGGGATACCTCTCAACTATGTATGCTTCACATCCCGATCTCTTCATCTCTTCAGCGATATCCTCGAGAATCCATGCTGCGATCTCGATCTCGCCACTGCCGATCGCATACATGCTCTCGGGTACCCCCAGATCTGATAGAATTTTAACAGCTTCCCCCAAATCCGGCGCCGTGATAGTTCCGACCAATATTGTGCCATCCTCGCTCAGGATATCGAAGGATCGCTTTGTCTTCCCGGCGCGCCTTTTCAATCGCTCTCTCAGCTGGACCGCGTCCTTGAAGAGAGATGTGCAGTAATGGAGCTTGATATCGTAACTCATGAAGGATCTGGCGATCGATTCGCAGCCGATCGCTGCGGAGGAATCTGCAGATATAGAGAACCCTCTGGCCTTCAGCATATCCGCGTTGGTCTCGGAGAACTCTAGCTCGTTGATGTTCAGAAAACCATCGGCCTGGGCCACCGCCTTCGCGATCCACGGAGCAGGCGAGATCGCTGGGATCTCTACACCGGCCACCATGCCTAGATCCCTGGCAAATCGGAGGGCCGCCTCGAGATGCTCGTCCTCGTGAGAGAGATCCGGATGCACTCTTATCTCATCCAGGCCAGCGTCGCGAAGGCTTGAGAGCACGCCCTTCTCTGGTATAGTTCCGGTGTAAAGATGGATGTGGTGCTTCTCTCCAAAATGCTGTTTTAGCATGCGAATGCACTCCAGAACGAGATCCAGCCTCAGGAGAGGCTCGCCGCCTGTTATACCCGTGCCGAGAGCGTCGATCGCTTCTGCCTCCTCCAGAATATCGCTGAGATTTGAGACCTGCCGCTCATTCGCGAATATTGTATCACTACCCATTCGCTCCTTTGAGATCGGGCAGTAAAAGCATCCTCTTTTACAGACGCCCGTCACGAAGAGCACAAGAGATGCCCCTCTCCGGCATATCTCGCATCCGGGCGGCAGGTAGTTATGGAACGATCCTGTCTCATCATGAATCCATATCTTCTTCATCTTCTTTATCACCGGTATGGAGTCAGAATACCTCACGTGATTATGCTCTCTAGAGCTATAAATCATCGCAGAAGAGATGTCACCAATGCGCTCAGCTCGCTCTGAGATCTTCGCAAATATAAAAACGTTAACATGAGGCGCAGTCTGTTAAAAGACGCGCGCCTCCACTCCGACCTCAGCTGCCGCCTATGAGGCTTATCACCAAATAGGCAAGAAGCGTCCCCACAACAAATACAACTGCAAATGCGCCAAACACCATCGAATCAGCTATTACAAACTCTCCGCCAGTCATTTATCTCACTACCAGCACAGGAACTGTTGCCCAATATAACACTTTCTGGACGACGCTGCCGATGAGGAGCTTCGAGACGCCGCTCTCACCATGGCTGCCCATAACGATGCAATCCACGTTTTCTGTTCTGGCCGTATCTATTATGACATTCGCAGGTGCTCCGATTCTTATGATGGGCTCTACCTTGACGCCCATCTTGTCGCCCATCTCCTTTATGTCATCGACAGCCTTCTTTCCCTGTATCTGGAGCTTTGTCTCCACCTCTTTCCTATCGGCGCCCAGCTGCCTTACAGCGCTCGCTATAACGACCTCGTTGACAACGTAAAGCGCTAGGACCTCTGCGCCCAAAGCCTTCGCAAGCTCTATACCCTCTTGCGCAGCCAGCCTGGACTTATCTGAGCCATCTGTAGCAATCAAAATACGCTTGTACATCCTAATCCCACCTTTGGCTGTTTTCTTACCTCCTTGGTATAAATAGATATCTTCATGATTTTAGTATCCGCAGAGCCAGCAAGCCAGCGTTCTCCCCCGCATCTATTCCAACACAGGCCACAGGCACTCCAGGGGGCATCTGCACTATCGAGAGAAGGGCATCTATTCCGAGAAGCTTCCCGCTTACAGGCACGCCTATAACCGGCTTGTCTGTTCTGGCTGCCACAACCCCCGGCAGGGCGGCCGACATGCCCGCAACTGCTATAAATACCTTCGCATCTGTGTTTTCTATATACTTATCTAAATCCCTGGGGTTTCTGTGTGCTGATATAACTCTGTGCTCGTAGCTGATGCCGTTCTCATTCAGCACGCTTATGATTCTGTCTACGATATGCTGATCCGATTTCGATCCTGATATTATAGAGATATCTGGCATGCTCCTATGAGATCTCTCCAGAGAAGATGAAATTTCCCTTCTTGCTGTCTCGAGTAACTTGGTCTTGTACTCATTCTACTGAAAATCTTCACTAGAATCGAATGCAAGGGATTTATTTCCTGCCAGAGAGCTATCAGTCCACCGGTTAGCGCTATTCAGTAATCTGAGTACGCCACCAATAACTTTTGATACGAAAATGCCGAACCAATCCATTCGCATGTGTGGCCTTCGGTCGCGAGCGTTGTTACGAAACATCACAGCTCGATACGGATACCGAAAAGTCTTTCGAATCTATCTAGCTTTGCCCTGGCTCTGTAGATATTCTGGCGAAGGTAGGGCCTCCCCTCCTGGAATGCGAGCATATCCCTGATCTCGGCCGGCGTGAAGACCACCTCGAGCCTCTCGAGAGGCACCTCTGATACCTTAAGGGTGGATCTCTGGTTCTGCTCTTCGATTGAGAGCGGGCGATCCTCTATCCACGACCAGTCATCGCTGTATACCATGAGAATAGCTTGAGAGCATCCGCTACATCTCGCTGCGACCATCCATCTATCTGCATGCCTGTAATAAGCCAGACTTATGAGATCGCCGTCGCAGGATGAACAAATGCCCACCGGGTTCTGTTCGGTCGATACTGGCGAGATCTCAGCATCCGCAAACAAAAGGACCGCGTTCTTATACCGGATCAACTCGAAGCCAACACCTCTTCCATGCTGTGGACGCCTGGCGGAGCAGTTACAACCCATCTTGCAGCTCTCAGGGCGCCTGTAGCAAATGCAGATCTGCTGTGCGCCTGGTGCTTGATCTCTATCCTTTCTCCTGGACCTGCGAAGAGCACGGTGTGATCGCCCACGATATCCCCGGCTCTGACAGCATGCACACCTATCTCTCTGCCCCTCGTGCTCATGCCCTCTCTGCCATAACACACATCATCTATTCCCAGACAGCGCCTCAGTATATCCACGGTCTTTACGGCTGTCCCACTGGGCGCATCTTTCTTTCTGCGATGGTGTGCCTCTATTACCTCCACATCATAATCGCTGAGCGAATGCGCAGCCAGCTCCACAAGCTTCCAGAAGACGTTCACCCCCACGCTGAAGTTCGGCGATATAACCGCGGGGATCCCGGCATTTTTTATAGCGGCCTCGATCTCGGATAGCTGCTCTGGCGAGAAGCCCGTTGTGCCTACAACCAGAGCTACACCCTGCTCGGCAGCCGCATGTACATTCTCCACAGCAGCAGCTGGAATAGTGAAATCTATGAGAACATCCGGGCGCGATGACTTTAGAATGCGGCGTATCTCTCTTGCGTCTGATATGCATACATCGCCGATCACCGGATCTCCGATCCCGACGATGTCGAACGCGGCCACAAGCCCCAGATCAGGAAGCTTGCGGATCTCATCGATTATGAGCATCCCCATCCTGCCTTTGGCACCGGTCAAGGCAACACGTATCATCTCTTACCGCCCATCAGATCCGAAAATCTCTCAAGAGCCTCTCTGAGCTTCATCTCGTTCTCCGCGGACATCGGTGCGAGGGGCAGTCTCAAAGGACCTGCTGCCATCCCCATGATGCTATACGCGGTCTTTACAGGTATCGGGTTCGTCTCCAAGAACATCGCCCTTACGAGCGGAGCCAGCTGGTAGTGCAGCTCTCTCGCTTTTACGAGATCCCCCTTCAGGAATGCATCCACCATGGCAACGGTCTTGTGAGGAGCCACATTGGCCACCACCGAGATCACACCCGTGGCCCCAAGCGCCATCATGGGCAGCGTTAGATCGTCATCGCCGGATAACACCGCGAAATTCTTATCGGCTGTGAGCTCGATTATCCTGGAGACCTGAGTCAGGCTCCCGCTCGCCTCTTTTATAGCCACGATATTGCTTATCTCAGCGAGCCTGGCCACAACCTCAGGTCGGAGATCGACACCCGTCCTCTTCGGAACGTTGTAAAGAACTATGGGTATATCCGCTGATTCTGCAGTTCTTTTGAAATGCTCAAAAAGACCGCGTTCGTTCGGGCGATTGTAGTAGGGCGTTATAAGGAGAGCCGCATCCGCTCCAACATCAGCCGCGTGCCTTGTCAGATCTATAGCCTCAGAGGTGTTGTTGGAGCCTGTCCCGGCCACCACAGGCACCTTCGAGCAGTCGACCACAATCTCGACCACCCTCTTGTGCTCCACGTGGCTCAGGGTTGCGGACTCGCCGGTCGTGCCGCAGGGAACTATGCCCGATATACCGGTCTCCGCGAGAATCTCGACATTTCTTCGCAGGCCATCCTCGTCCAGGGATCCGTCGTCTTTGAAGGGGGTTATTATCGCAGGAAATACCCCTTTAAACATTGGCCTCAACCTCTGTCCTCAAGTTGGCCTTCTGTTCCAGTATCCTTGTGATATATCCTGCGATTCTATTCCTTATCGCTTTGTTCTGCACGTTTGTATATGCTGCAACCTTCTCTTTGTTCGATTCAAAATCTGTGGTAAATTCGCCCTCGTACGTGCTCATGAGTTTTTTTGCGAAGTTCTTGATATAGCTCGGCTTTACACATCCCATCCAACTCACTCCAGATAGCGGTCTGCCCCTAATATCTGGCATCAATTTATATCTTCCTATCGCTTCCCACGACCTGTCCGGCTAAGCGCTGAGGCCAGAAATTTGGACCTTTACCGCTTCTCAGAAACACTTAATCCTTATTCGGACACGTCAGCTTATCAGGAGATCCTAATGGTGTCTAGATCACATCTTGGACAGAAAAGCCCTGTGACTGTCGTTTAGCGGGTTCGTGCTTATTCGGCTAAGGTCCGATAGTAGAGTGCGAATACGCCTCTCTAGCACCCATCTACTTCTTATTTTCCTACCCGGGATCCTAAGAGCTGAGCTTGCGTATCGGTATGAAAAAGCCTCCGAACCATTAAACATTTCCATACGCGTGAACTTCGGTCATGGATGTTTTCTATCAGTACTCGCACAGAGGTCTGCTTCTCTTCTTTCTGGCGAGCATTATCGCGATGGATGCGACCGATACGGCATCTCTTCCCAGGATGCGGATCATAGGTTCTTTTCCCATCCCGCCGGCGTCCCAGATCAGATCAGGCACAGCGCCCAGTCGCTCTATCGCTATGGTCGTTCCCCAGCTCATCGTGCTCTCGCCAGCTGGCTCCTCGCTTCTGTCGAAGCTGGATATCCGGAGACCCATGCGCGCAGCTTCTCTGAGTGTATCCTCGCTCAGCCTGATGTTCATAGCTGCTCTCACCCCGGAATCGAATCGCATCGCGGCAATTATGATGCGCGCGATATGCCTGCTGGCGCCGAAGCTTATGCATCCACATCTCTGTGATTTGCTGCCCGCTCTTACGATCCTCCCCTCGATAGCTGCTACATCTCTTGGCGTCTTAGCTCCAGCTATCGCCATTCCGATATTGCATCCAACCTCGGGGATGAGCTCAACGAAGCCCGGCTCGTCCATGAGCATGGAGACGGCCTGATTCAGGAGGCATGTGACGCGGAAACGATCCGCATCATCCCTCAGACTCGCGATCTGATCCACAGGAGAAGCCCCATGGCCGACCGGCCTGCTGCCCTCTACGGAGAGCGCGGCGAAGTCATGCGCGTATCTCGCAGCATCGCCCAGGCTCATTCCCATCGAGAGGCCGGCCGTGAGAGCGGCAGAGTATGTGCAACCAACACCATGGTTGCCGCCGCTCTTCCTCGGGCCTGATATGCAGATCGCATCATCAGTCGTAACCAATAGATCGACGCACTTGCTGGTGGGAATGCATGCTGCCCTGCACCCAAGGTGGCCGCCGGTGACAACCACCGACCTCGCGCCCATATCTATGATGCGCCTTGCAGCTTCTCTCGCGCTCTCCAGGTCTCTGACCTCTATGCCGCTGAGAGCCTCAGCCTCGAAGACGTTTGGCGTGACCACATCTGCTATGGGTACAAGCTCCTCCTTGATCTTCTGGAGAGCCCCCTCTGCAAGAAGCGCCCCGCCGGCTTCCGCTTCCACCACGGGATCCAGCACGATATGGTATTTCAGAGATCTCAGACGATCTGCAACCGCAGATACTGCATCGCTGGAGAAGAGCATTCCGATCTTGGCCCATGTGATCTCGAAGTCCTCCGCGACCGCATCCAGCTGGGATACAATCTTCTCCGGCGGGATGGGAAAGACATCGCGAACGCCCAGGGTGTTCTGGGCAGTTATAGCTGTTATAACACTTAAACCATGAACCCCTAATGCTGAGAAGGTCTTAATATCAGCCTGGACCCCGGCTCCGCCACCGGAGTCCGAGCCACCTATTGTAAGAACAGATCTCTCCATCGAAAGGGGCTACCTTCTTCTCTCCACCGCGCGTATCACATCTTCCGGCAGACCATACTTTCTCGCGAGCTTTATGGCCTTTGAGTACATCCCCGAGCTGACGTACATATCGAATGCTGCTTGCGCCGCCTCCATTCTGAGCGTTATTGGAAGCTCAAACTCCTCGGCGATCTTCGCCGCGTTCTTCAACAGCCCGAAGTCCATGCTCTTCCTGAAAGCCTTTGATGCAGCATCCTGCACCATGTTCTTCGGCAGATCGAACTCCTTGGCGCATTTTGCAGCCGCTTTGTACTGCTCGCTGTCCATTTTCCTCTGGAAGGACCTTGCAGCAGCATCCTTCACTATCTTCGGATCCAGACCATACGTCTTGCCGAGCTCAGCAGCTACCGAATACTCGCCGAGCTCTATGTTCTTCCTGAAGGCCGCCTCGACAGCATCCTGGAGCATATCGTTTGGAAGAGAGTACTGCTCCTTGATCTTGGCAGCCTCCTTGTAGCTACCACGAGCCATGCTCTCTTTGAAGAGCCGCAGGGCCTCCTCGAAAGACTCAGCCATATGTCACCTCTTATTTAGGATATATGCAGAATGAGTATAAAAAACATGTTGAATCATCTTGTGATCAGAGCGAATCCTCTCTCAGAGACGTCACGAAGGCATACTGTGTGGTTGTGGGCAGCTTGCGTCTCAGCTCTCTGACTTCCGGGAGATACACAACTACGCTCTTGCTGCCCGTACCCCCTCGCTTGAGGCTCAGTATCTTGGATACCGCCTCTGCCTCAGCCTCTCCCTGTATCCTCGCCGAGCCGCTTCCCAGCTCTGGAGACATCTCTATGAGTATGGGAAGCCTGATTCGCGACCAGAGAAATCTGGGAATTGAGTTCGCTATGAGCTCTAGTTCAGACCTATCCATTATATAGAACGTGTTATCCTTCCCCTTGACCCCAGGCTTCTCCTCATCCAGGAGCTCGGCAAGGGTCTTCCTTTTGGGAGGAAGGTGCTGGTTCATCGTCTGGATGGTCTTGATCAGTATCTTCCTGTCCGCTTGTGTATACATCTATCTCAAAGTCTCCATTCTAAGATTTATATTACTTGTCCTTTGTGCGGCTGTGCTGGGTGGCGTACTCAGATTAATGAATAGCGCTAACCGGTGAACTGATAGCTCTTTGGCAGAAAATAAATCCGTTGCATTCGATTCTAGTGAAGATTTTCAGTAGAGCGAGTACACGACCCTGTGCTGAATAATATTCAGAAATCCAATAGCAGAGAGCTAATTTATACGAATCAATTTTGATAAGAATCGATATCTAGCGACTACATTGCCTCAAATTATTCAACACAGCACCTTGTGCTAACATCTCCGAATAAGCATAAAGCAGCTCGGACAACAAATTAAAAGATGACTAAATGGCAGGTGTCTTCTGCCTGCTTTCTATGACGGCCTTCTCCTCGTCTATCACTATGTAGTCCTTTATCGCACATACCGCCGCGAAGGGTATCCTCAGGAACTTCCCGTCAGCCCGGTATCTAGTCCGGCTGAGTTTCTTATCGGGTTTGATAACGAGATCCACGAGCTCTCCTGTATTTAGATCGAAGGTTATGTTCTCAAGCTCGCCGATAACAGTGCCGGCAACAGTGACGATCTCCTTGCCGGCGAGATCGGATGCGAAGATTCGCTTCATGAAATCACCTGTAGCCTATCAGAGAGCTCGACTCGACCCTGCCTCCGCCCCTGAACCGCTCGCTGATCCTCTCGTAATAGCTTATCATGCTCTCCTCCACGCTTGGTCTGACCCTCTTGAGGGCCTCATGGTAGTGTCTCATCTCCACGACCTTTGCGTCCTCGTTCTCCCTGAGCGCGAGCAGCACCGCCTCTCTGCAGAGCGCGCCTAGATCTGCGCCGACGTATCCGTCGGTGAGATCCGCGAGCTCCTCAAGACTGACATCCGGTGCATTCGGAATTCTCGAGGCATGGATCTTCAGGATCTCAAGCCTTCCCTCTCTATCCGGCGGGCCTATCATTATAAGCCGGTCGAACCTGCCGGAGCGCAGAAGCGCGGGATCGATCATATCCGGCCTGTTGGTAGCACCTATCACTATCACGTTCTTGAGATCCTCGAGGCCGTCCAGCTCGGCTAGCAGCTGATTCACAACCCTCTCTGTTACCCTCGAACCCTCATCCATTCCTCTCATCGGAGCTATGGCATCGAGCTCATCGAAGAATATTATGGATGGTGAGACCTGCTTCGCCTTCCTGAATATCTCGCGTATCGCCCGTTCCGATTCGCCGACCCATTTTGAGAGGAGCTGCGGACCTCTGACAGATATGAAGTTCGCGTTTGTCTCGTTTGCTATGGCCTGCGCTATCAGCGTCTTGCCCGTACCAGGCGGACCGTAGAGGAGGATGCCTTTTGGAGGCTTGATCCCCATCTGATCAAACCTCTCCGGCCTCTTGAGAGGCCATTCTATCGCCTCGATCAGCTCCTGCTTGATCTGCCCCAGGCCGCCTACATCATTCCAGCTGACCCTTGGAAGCTCCACGAGGACCTCGCGCATTGCAGATGGCTCGATCTCCCTCAGCGCGGCCTCAAAATCATCCCTTGTGACCCGCATGCTCTCGATTATCTCAGGAGGTATGTCGTCCTCTGTCCCGAGATCCGGGAGGTAGCGGCGCAGCGCTTTCATAGCAGCTTCTTTGCATAGAGCTGCTATATCTGCTCCTACGAAGCCGTGCGTTCTATTCGCCAGCTCCTCGAGGTTCACGTCATCGCTGAGGGGCATGTTCCTCACGTGTATCTGGAGGATCTCCACGCGATCGTCTCTATCAGGAACTCCGATCTCGATCTCCCTGTCGAACCTGCCGGGCCGGCGGAGCGCGGGATCGATGGCATCGATCCTATTTGTAGCGCCTATCACGACCAGCTGGCCGCGCTCCTTGAGCCCGTCCATCATGGCCAGGAGTTGCGCTACAACACGTCTCTCAACCTCGCCGGTGACCTCGCTGCGCTTTGGAGCTATCGAATCGAGCTCATCTATGAATATTATGGAGGGCGTGTTGTTATTGGCCTCCTCGAAGATCTCGCGCAGCCTCTGCTCGCTCTCCCCATAGTACTTCGACATGATCTCCGGGCCGGCGATGCTGAAGAAACTGGCCCCGCTCTCGTTTGCAACCGCCTTTGCGATGAGCGTCTTGCCGGTGCCGGGCGGGCCGTAGAGCAGGACGCCCTTTGGGGGCTCGATTCCGAGCTTCCTGAATACCTCCGGGTGTTTCATCGGAAGCTCTATCATCTCCCTGACACGCTGAACCTCTGCGCGAAGTCCTCCGACGCTCTCGTATGTGACTCCGGTGGCCTTTATCGAGCCGACGCCACGTGCTGGTTTGTCCATCAGAAGTATCTCTGTTCTCTCCGTGATGACCACAATCCCGCTGGGATCTGTGGCTGTGACCACAAGCGGTATCGCCTCCATTCTGCCCAGAAATGGCTGGCCTGATGTACTCATTATCGGCAGTATATCTCCAGCCACCACAGGCCGCTTGAGAGTCTGTCGTTTTATCATATCGACGGCGTCCGTCCCGAACTGCATGTGAGAGCCCGCGGGCGGCGCGAGTACTATCCTCGTAGCATCGCTGTACTTCGCCTTTCTCACCTTCACGCGGTCGCTTATCCCCACGCCGGCGTTCTGTCTTATGAACCCATCAATTCTTATATAGTCCTGGATCCAGTCCTGTCTATCCGCCCGCCACACCTTTGCTGCGGTGATCTTCTTCCCCTCGATCTCGATGATATCTCCGGGGGATAGTCTTAAAGTGAGGAGTGCGCTGGGATCCAGCCTGGCTATGCCTCTGGCCGAGTCGTTCGGATAGGCTTTAGCCACCTTGAGTTGAAGCTCTTTGACTTCCCACACAGAAGAAGATTATATGGTTAACATTATTTAGATTTATCTGGAGGCTTTTCGAACGCGGCCGGATAAGAGATCGCTTGGAGTCACACCTGCTGCTTTTGATCTTTGTGGCGCCTCGGTTCTTATCCGGATAGCCACCTTATGTGGGTCGTGTACTCGCTCTACTGAAAATCTTCACTAGAATCGAATGCAAGGGATTTATTTCCTGCCAAAGAGCTATCAGTTCACAGGTTAGCGCTATTCAGTAATCTGAGTACGCCACCCTTATGTGGACCCACTGGATAAGCGCTGAGGCCAGAGATTTGAATCTTTACCGCTTCTGCATGCCAGACACTTGATCCTTATTCGGACTCGTCCCTTATGTCTCCAAAAAGGTTTTACCTTTGTAGCGCCTTGGGTTTGGGGATGTTCAAGAAGATCCTGGTCGCAAATCGTGGTGAGATCGCCATTCGGATTATGAGGGCCTGCAGAGAGCTTGGCGTGCAGAGCGTGGCAGTCTATTCAGACGCAGACAAGAACGCTCTCTTCGCAAAATACGCAGATGAGGCATTTTACATCGGACCGTCTCCGGCATCTGAGAGCTATCTCAATATGAACAAGATCGTAAAGGTCGCGCTTCAGACGGGCGCCGAGGCGATACATCCCGGATATGGATTTCTTGCGGAGAACCCGGAATTCGCAAGGATGTGTGAGGAGAACGGGATTGTCTTCATAGGGCCTTCCAGCAGCGCCATCGATGCCATGGGCTCTAAGATCACCGCCAGGCAGCTTATGAAAGATGCCGGTGTTCCTATAGTGCCAGGAACGGAGAAGGGCATCTCAGATCCAGAGGAGATAGCGGATGTTGCTGATCGTATCGGCTATCCGATCATAATAAAGCCAGCAGCAGGCGGCGGCGGAATAGGAATGAAGATCGTCGATGGCCCCAAGGATTTAGCTGCATCGATCACATCAGCACAATCGATAGCGAAGTCCGCCTTCGGCGACAGCACGGTCTATGTTGAGAAATACCTGTCTGAGCCGAGGCATATAGAGTTCCAGATAATGGCCGATAACCGAGGAAGAACTGTCTATGTCTCCGAGAGGGAGTGCTCGATCCAGAGGCGTCATCAGAAGCTGATCGAGGAGGCGCCATCTCCGATAATGACCCCTGATCTGAGGAAGACGATGGGCGAGATAGCTGTACGGGCTGCAAAGGCCATACGCTACAGGAGCGCGGGGACTGTCGAGTTCATGTACTCACACGGAAACTTCTACTTCTTGGAGATGAACACGAGGCTACAGGTGGAGCACCCGATAACGGAAATGATAACTGGAATAGATCTGGCAAAGGAGCAGATATCTGTAGCAGCAGGCGAAGATCTGAGCTTCTCACAGGATGATATAGAGATAAAGGGATGGGCCATAGAGTGCAGGATAAATGCAGAGGACCCGCTGAACGATTTCGCCCCATCGCCGGGGAAGCTGAAGAGATACAGAAGCCCTGGAGGACCCGGAATCAGGGTTGACAGCGGGGTCTACACAGGCTATGTGATACCGCCATACTACGACTCATTGATATCAAAGCTTGTGGCTCATGGAAGGGACAGGAACGAGGCCATCGCAAGAATGGAGCGCGCGCTTTATGAGTATATAATAGTAGGGGTTGCTACAAACATACCGTTCCACAAGGCTGTTCTCAGGAACGAGAGGTTCAGGAGAGGGGATATCAACACCCACTTCATCAAGGAGGAGAACATACTGGATAATGTGAAGAGTATAGTGGCCGAGGAGAAGGAGAAGCGTGAGAGCTTGGCATCTGCGCTGGGAGCGGATACCAGAAAGATAGCAGCAGTATCCGCTGCTGTTGGTGCATATCTCTCAATGTATAAACCAGTCGAAGATGATAAAGAAAGAGAGAGCTGAGGACACATCTCACAGGATACTAAGCTACCTAAGAGCGAAGCCTGGAGAATGGGTTTCGGGAAAGTCCATGGGAGATGAACTTTGTATAAGCAGAGCAGCTATCTGGAAGCATGTCAGATATCTCCGCTCGCTCGGCTACAGAATAGAGGCCTCGCCGCGCCTCGGCTACAGGCTTCTGGGCCCGGAACCGTTGCACGTAGTCGCCTCCGGAATGTGGAAGCGACTGATATCTCTGGGGAGCGTGGGGTCCACAAATGACTTCGCGAGGAGTATCGCCAGCGAATCCGAGAGCGGGACCGTCGTGATCGCAGAGGTACAGACATCCGGCCGCGGGAGGCTCGGCAGATCGTGGCTCTCACCAGCCGGTGGAATCTGGATGAGTGTTATATTGAAGCCAAACGCACCGCCAACTGAGGCATTCAGAGCCACAATGGCAGCATCTGTTGCAGTCTGCAAAGCGCTATCATCGCTATACGGGCTCGAGGCGAGGATAAAATGGCCGAATGATGTGCTCCTGAACAACAAAAAGGTCTGCGGTATACTGACGGAGATATCGGCAGAGCTTGATGTCATCAAATACGTAGTCATCGGCATCGGGATCAATGCAAACATCAGAGCCTCAGAGTTTCCTGAGGAGTGGAATGCCACATCCATATCAGAGGAGCTGGGAAGGGAGATATCGAGGAACGAGCTGATCTCTAAAATACTTGAAGAGCTTGAGCTCTCTCTGGAATCTGAGGATTTATACCGGGATTGGGTGCATCTCTCAGCAACTCTCGGCAGAAGGGTCAGAGTCTATGGATTCAACGAGGTGATAGGAGTGGCGGAATCATTGGGATCGGATGGCTCCTTGATGGTGAGAATGGATGATGGGACGCTGGTGAAGATCCTAGCAGGCGACTGCGTGCATCTCAGGACCTCTGACTTAGTAGGCACAGCTCGTAATTCGGGGGAAGTCACAAGATATGCGTAGAGTTGTTAAGGGGATCTCAAGGGATGCGCTTTTGTTTATTCTTGAGAGCAGCAGATCATCGATGCCCTTTGAGTTCGCGGGCTTGCTCCAAGCAGATGATGGAGTGATATCAGAGATATTGATACTTCCGGGCACAGAGTCCTCGGAATGGATGGCATGGCTTCCCATGTACATGCTTCCAAACATGCCGATAGTGGGATCATGTCACAGCCATCCTCTGCCGAATCTCAACCCCTCGAGCGCAGATATCGAGTTCTTCTCGCACACAGGAAGCTACCATATCATAGCAATTCCACCGTTCAACGAGAGAAGCTGGAGGTGCTACGACGCCTCTGGAAGGCCAAGAGAGCTTCGCGTGATCGATGAGCGGTGAGAGATCTGATTTGTTTGATGCCACCTCAGAGGGGGTAATTCGTCTATGACACGGGTGATGGCGACAGGCACGTTCGATATACTTCATCCAGGACATCTGCTGTACTTAGAGCGCTCAAGAGCTCTGGGGGATGAGCTTGTGGTCGTTGTTGCAAGAGATGTGAATGTGAAGCACAAGCCAAAGCCGGTGATACCAGAGGATCAAAGGCTCCGGATGGTCTCTGCATTGAGGATAGTTGATAGAGCCGTTCTGGGCAGCAGGACAGACATCTTCGAGCCGGTGAGAGAGCTGAGACCTGATATAATCACTCTCGGATACGATCAGTATATGAGAGCCGAGTGGCTTGAAGAGGAGCTCCGAAAGAGGGGTTTGTCCGCAAAGGTTGTCAGGATAACTGAGCGGGAGAGTTGCGAGCTTTGCAGCTCCAGGGAGATAGTGGACAAGATCCTGAGGGAGAGGTGCTGACAGCGCAAGCGGTAGTTACTTATACCGATCGCTCCCTTTTGGCGCACGTATGGCCAGAGTTGCTGTAGGTGGTACATTCGATCCGATTCACGACGGCCATCTCGCCCTCCTCAAAAAGGCGTTCGATGTTGCGGGGGAGAACGGGACTGTGGTTATAGCCCTCACCTCTGATGAGATGGCCAGGAGTCAGCGGAAGAGGCCTGTCAGTGACTTCGAGACGCGACTCAAAAACTTGAGGAAGATACTGAAGGAGAAGCTCGGGGTAGAGAGGTTTGAGGTGGAGAAGATAAGCGATGTCTTCGGATCTGCCATAGAGCGTGATTACGATTACATCGTTGTATCTCCTGAGACTGTTCCCACAGCATATAGAATAAATGAGATCAGACGCGAGAAGGGCCTCAAGCCCATCAAGATCGTCCAGATCGAATACATGCTCGCCGAGGACAACATAAGAATCAGCTCCACCCGAATCGCCGAAGGGAAGATCGATACACACGGCAAGATTCTGGTCTGAGCTCGGGTAAAATATACACCACTGCAGTTTTCCGCATTTATTGCGCTTCCCCGTGCACTGAGGAGACTAGATAAGGCCAAAGATTTCGGGACTATACACCGGATCGATAAAACCTACGACATCGCCGAAGCATCTCGGAGCGTGAGAAGTGCTTAAATGCAAGTGAGGAGCATATGACTGCGGATGGCAGCTGGAGAAGGGATGAATATGAAGGTTAGCGATATTTTAATTGTAACATTCGTATTATATATACTCTGCTTTTTGTGGTCGGTATCCGCAACGACTGTTTGCGGACACGGTTGTGACTTCTCAAGCATACAGCGGGCGATAAATGAGGCGAAGGACGGCGATACCATCGAGGTTCACAGCGGGATCTACTTCGAGCACGTCTACATCTCCAAGAGTGTCATACTTCTGGGGGTGGATACCGGTGGAGGCATGCCGGTGATCGACGCGGAGGGGATCGGCAGCGCAATAACGATAAGTGCAGACAATGTAACTCTCAGGGGCTTCAAGGTCACAAACTCTGGCGGTTGCGGCTGCGGTAATGCGGGCATCAAGGTAATCTCCAATAACAACACGATCACGGATAACATCGCAGCGGGCAACAAATACGGCATATACTGCAGCGGAGATCGAAACACATTCCTCCGCAATGACGTTCATGATAACGACATCAGCGCATACGACGAGGGCGAGGAGAACGTATGGGATGCTGAGCCCGTTGGACGAGAAAATTGATCGGACCTGTCCGGATAAGCATAAAGCAGCTCAGATAAGCAATAGCCGCAAGGCTTGTATCTTCAACATCGAGCTCATCCGGACAAGTCCATTTATGCTGATCTATTCTTTGGTAATCAGCTGCACTGCCATCTGCAGGGGTATATCTGCGGCGAATCTCTGCTAACGTCGAATCGGTAGGGTGTGCCGATAAAGCATCCATCTATTTAGATACATGAAGGGTATGTCGATCAGAGCTACAAGCCATTTTGTTATGGTAATGCCGATGATAAGAGGCATGATAGGCATCGTTCCGTAGAATGCGATCGTTATAAACAAAGTGGAATCCAACAGCATCGCAGGCAGAGAACTAAAGACGTTCCTGGCCCACAGGTGCCGGCCTTTAGTCTTAGCCTTGAACCAAGAGAATATCAGTGCATCGAGGTTCTCGCTTGCTAAGAATGCAATCCAGGATGCGAATACTATCCTCGGCACCTGCCCCAGGAGAATCTCAATCGACTCCTGATGGTAAAAGAACGGCGCTGGTGGGAGCTCGACCACAAGCCACGAGAAGAATGAGATCATTATCTGAGATAGAAGCGCTATGTATATCATCCTTCTCGTCTCGCGAATACCAAATTTCTCATTCACTATATCTGTCAACAAAAATGTCACGCTGAAGACTATCACAACTGCAGGAGCATAGAACGTCCCGAAGTATAGATCGAATGCTGCAGATTTGGCCGCCGCTATATTCGAGAATATGCCAAAGGCGACATAGATGCCTATGAGCATATCCGAACGATTGTATTGGCGGGCGTACCAGGATCCGAGGAGCGTAAAAGAGCTCACCAGGGAGATCCAGAGCAGTAGTAACGGCAACATGCTGAATGCGGCTAATCATCTAAAATATAAACGCTTTTATTCTGCAAGTACCAGCAAGCCTCCGAAACCTTTTTTAGATCGTATTGCATTCGCCGTACGGAATGAAGGCAGCAGAGACGAAGATGGACCGGCTCAAGGAGAGGCTGGGTGTTGGCAGTTCAGGAAACAAAGGCAAAGACTCGAAGGGCGATATTTCAGATATGCTCGATGACATCGGCATCGAAGCACCCTCACTGGAGCTGAGCGAGTACATACGAGTCCTGAAGCTCGCCAGGAAGCCGACAAGAGAAGAGTTCATGATGATCGGCAAGATCTCTATTTCAGGAATATTCCTTATCGGCATGATAGGCTTTATCATATACGCACTGCTCACAGAGATACCGAGGTCACTCTGATCCTCGGATCGCTCGTAATATTCTATTCTGACAAATATCTAAGAAAACCGCTAGCTGTGCGATTTGGGCAGAGCGCGATTGTAGTGATGGGAGAGTAGGGGCGCAAAGACTCCGGTCTTCAGGCCGGAGAGGAGGTCGCTGAATATCATAGCCTATGGGATCATAACTCAGAGCCTGCGATCTACCATCGCATCTCTCAAAACACCCGCAGAGAGAATATCATAGCAGATCCTTGATCGCATCGTATGGGAAGACTGGCCCGTCCTTGCAAACGTGGTACGGACCTATAGAGCAGTGCTCGCATTTCCCTATGCCGCATTTCATATGCCGCTCCAGCGATACGAATATATCAGACTCCTTGAAGCCACTCTCGATCAACCTCTTGCTGACCGCGTTTATCATCAGAAGCGGGCCGCATATAGCTGCCGAGGCTGGCGGGGATATATCCATTCTGTCGAGAAGGGCCGGAACCATCCCGATGTTCCCCTTCCACGATTCATCGGCTACATCCACCGTAAGCTCGATATCTATGCCGTACATCTTCCATGACTTGTACTCCTGCATGAAGTACAGATCCTGACGCGTTCGAGCTCCGTATGCCACGAAAACCTCTCCGAACTCATTCCTTCTATCCACTATGTAGTTTATCAGCGATCTTAAGGTCGCGAACCCAGAACCGCCGCCGGCGATCACGATGCTCTTCTTCATCCTCTCGAGCGGAAAGCCGTTTCCCAGCGGTCCGCGAATGCCCAGGATATCGCCTATCATCGAATCCACAATTCCGCTTGTTATCCGCCCCGCCCGGCGCACACAGAGCTGCAGCACATTCCTCGTTGGGCTTGAGGCTATCGAGATGGGGCATTCACCCATTCCGAATATCGATACCATGACGAACTGCCCAGGTCTATATGTGAAGTTGACATCCCTATCCAAGAGCTGAAGCGATATGAGATATGAGTCGTGGGTTACACGGTCTATATCCACAACCTCCGCCTGCAGGGGTAGATACTCGCTCAATATGACCCTCCGTGAGATCTCACAGATTCATAGAGTGGTGAAGTTATATTTATCAGGCATGGGGTGGCGTGTTGGATAATTTCGAATTGGTACGAAAACCCCCTCAGAACCATGAACGGTTTTCATTCCCATAGGACCTTGGATCATGGCGTTTTGTATGAAAATAGGATCCTCTCAGGACTATTTTCATCGCCATAGATGGCGTTAGGCCACGAAGTTTTGATATGAAAATGCCTCCGAAGCATTTCCATTCTCATAACTGACCTTTGGTCATGAGCGTTTTTCGCTATCATGAGCCAATTCACACAAATCAGAATTCTGATGAGAATCGATTGCTATCGACCTCTGCGCCCAGTTCAACACAGCACCAGCTGATGAGCTGTTAGTTTATAATTATTCGATTATTCATTGTTTGGGTATACCGAAAACTTTATATTCGACTTAAGTCTAAATAATAAACGGCAAAAGTCGAATTAGACACCCTCTTTTCATTGCTACTCCCTTCTACACCCTCCCGACTTTTGCCACCCCCTTCGTTTTTCGGCCGTGGCTTGACCTATGCGTCCCAAAAATTTGATTCGTATGAATTTGGCACTATGCTATTGGATTTCTGAACATTATTCAATACAGTACCGAGACGATCTTATAGCCTACATTTCGCAGTAAAGGGTAAAAGAATCAATAATTTTTGCGCTATCGATTTATGTGTATATATTTTTGTAATTGAAATAATAACTTATTTTTTAATTTACAAAATTTTCTGATATGCTGAAAAGCTGAATACCCTTAACATGACTTTATGGCAGAAAGTTGTAGCAACCTGCTCGAACAAAATAATAAATTAACTTATAAATAATATGAGATTATAACTAATTGGTTAAATCGCTATGCATAAAAATATTCAACTTTTGTTCCTTGCTGCGAAATGTGGGTTATAGTGTAGTAGGGGCGGCAAAGACCCCGGTCTTCAGGCCGGAGAGGAAGTCACTCATCTCGGTGATAAGCGTACACCTCTCCTCCCCTCTTGCATCTCAAAGCCGCCGCACTAATCGACACGTGCCACATCCGATATCTCATCGGTGGGTTTCACGTCCATAATCCTAACGCCTTGGGTTGCCCTGCCCTGCACTCTCACATCCGATGCGGCGATATGCATCATAACGCCTTCTTTTGTGGTTATCAAAAGCCCGTCATCGTCTGAAACTGTTATCGCAGCTACGACGTCTCCTTTTTTTGTATATATGTTTTTAACACCCTTGCCACCACGCCTCTGCAGGGGGTACTCGCTGAAATCCGTACGCTTACCGTATCCTTGAGATGTTATAGTGAAGAGCGTCTCGCCTTCCCGTATGATATCCATGGCTATCAGCTCATCCCCCTCTGAGAGATTTATCGCCTTGACACCCATCGAGCCGCGACCGCTGGCTCTGACATCGTTCTCGTGGAAGCGTATCGCCTTGCCCTTCTTCGTCGCAACTATAAGCTCCCTCGAGCCATCTGTAAGCCTCGCCGCCACAAGGGAGTCTCCCCGCAGGTTTACAGCTTTAATTCCACCTCTCCTGGGATTGCTGAATGCCCTTATCGGAGTCTTGACGATGTTACCCATCCGCGTGGCCAGAACTATATAGCCATCCCTATCAAAATCCTCAACAGGAATGGCCTCCGTGATCCTCTCGTTCTCCTCGAGCTGTAGTAGGCTCGCTATCGGTCGACCTCTGGAGACCTTCGATGTCATCGGTATCTCATAGACCCTGAGCCAGTGGGCCTTGCCCTTGTCTGTGAAAACGAGGATGTAATCCAATGTGGAGGCGGTGAATATATGGGTCACGAAATCCTCGCTCTTGGTCTCAGCACCGATACTTCCCTTGCCCCCTCTCCTCTGCATCCTGTATACGGAAAGCGGCTGGCGCTTGATATAACCGTTATTGGTTATTATGACTGCTACCTCTTCCTCCTGTATCAGGTCCTCGGGCCTGACGGACTCAACAGCAGCTATTATCTGAGTCCTCCTCTCATCTCCATATCTCTCAGAGAGCTCGCTCAGCTCGGACTTTATTATCTTGAGGATCTCTTCTCTGCTAGCGAGAATACCCTTCAATCTGGCAACTGTGATCTCCAGATCTCTCGCCTCAGCGGCTATCTTCTCCTGCTCCAAGCCTGTGAGGCGCTGCAATCGCATATCGAGAATGGCCTTGGCTTGCTCATCGCTAAGCTGGAATCTCTTCATCAGGATATCTCTTGCATCTGAGGGAGACGGCGCGCCCTTTATGAGCGTTATCACATCATCTATGTTTTTGAGGGCCACGAGAAGCCCTGAGAGTATATGCGCCCTCCTCTCAGCCTGCTCCAGCTCGAATCTGGTCCTCCTCTCGATTACCTCTACCCTGTAGTTGATGTAATGCTCCAGCGTCTCCTTCAGGCTTAGAGTTCTGGGCTGTCCATCGACGAGAACAAGATTGATTATGCCGTAGCTGGTCTCGAGCTGCGTGTGTTTGTTCAGCAGATTGAGAACCACCTGGGGATTGGCCCCCTGCTTGAGCTCAACAACTAGTCGTATCCCCTCTCTGTCAGACTCATCCCTGATCTCGGAGATCCCCTCTATCCTTCCGATCTTGACCAGCTCTGCTATATCCTCCACAACTTTTGCTTTGTTGACCTGATACGGAAGCTCTGTGAATATTATCCTCGAGGCCCTTCGCCCCTCTTCGATCTCATATTTGGATCGGATCGTTATCGTGCCGCGGCCGGTTGCGTAAGCGCTCTCTATGCCCTCTCTGCCGATTATGTATCCGCCAGTCGGGAAATCGGGGCCTTTTATGATATCAAGCAGATCCACAAGGGATGCATCGGGATTGTCGATGAGGTATATTATAGCAGATACGACCTCTCTCAGATTGTGCGGCGGTATGTTCGTCGCCATGCCCACCGCGATACCTGTGGAGCCGTTGACGAGAAGGTTCGGAAGTTTGGATGGAAGAACCACAGGCTCTTTGAGAGAGCCGTCGTAGTTCGGCACGAAATCGACTGTGTCCTTTTCGATATCCACGAGCATCTCGCCTGCTATCCTGGATAGACGGACCTCTGTGTATCGCATTGCAGCAGGCGGATCTCCATCTACTGACCCAAAGTTGCCCTGACCGTCGATTAGCGGATATCTCATAGAGAAATCCTGGGCCATCCTGACCATGGTGTCGTATACCGCTGCATCCCCATGCGGATGGTACTTGCCCATCACGTCACCGACGATGCGGGCCGACTTCTTGTAGGGCTGATCGAACGTCACGCCCTGCTCATACATGGCATAGAGTATGCGTCTATGTACCGGCTTCAGCCCGTCTCTCACATCCGGCAGGGCCCTCCCCACGATAACGCTCATCGCGTAATCTATGTAGGAAGACCTCATCTCCTCGGTTAGATCGACCTCTATCTCTGCCATGCGATCACACATCCAGGTTTCTCACTTCTCGCGCGTGCCTCTCTATGAAAATCCTTCTCGGCTCCACCTGCTCCCCCATAAGTATGGAGAATATCTCATCGGCTTCTACAGCATCCTTCAATGTTACCTTTAAAAGTGTCCTTCTCTCTGGGTCCATCGTCGTCTCCCAGAGCTGCTCAGGGTTCATCTCCCCCAGGCCCTTGTAGCGCTGAACAACCGCCTTTCCGTCCCCGAGCAGCTTTGATAGCTCCTCATCTGAATATGCATAGGTTACGCTCTTCCCCCTTCTCACCTGATATAGGGGCGGCTGGGCGATATACACATAACCTGCTTCGATCAGAGGCTGCATGTATCTGTAAAAAAACGTGAGAAGAAGCGTCCTTATATGTGATCCATCCACGTCTGCATCTGTCATTATGATTATTTTATGATATCTTGCTTTGCTTATATCGAACTCATCGCCTATTCCAGTGCCAAGAGCTGTTATCAGGTTCCTGATCTCCTCGTTCTTGAGCATCTTGTCGAGCCTGGCGCGCTCCACGTTCAGTATCTTGCCTCTCAGCGGCAGTACTGCTTGGAAGTGGCGGTTTCGACCCTGCTTGGCTGAGCCGCCAGCGGACTCCCCTTCAACGATGTAGAGCTCGCTCTTGGCAGGGTCGTTCTCGACGCAATCCGCGAGCTTGCCAGGAAGACCTGCTGCTGTCAGAGCGGTCTTGCGCCTTGTTAGCTCCTTTGCCTTCCGCGCTGCCTCTCTGGCCCGCATCGCCTCCGTAGCCTTCTCGACAATCGCCTCGGCCACATCCGGATTCAGCTCGAAATACTCCATCAGACCCTCAGATACCATCGACTCGACAAGCCCGCGAATAGCGCTGTTCCCAAGCCTTGTCTTGGTCTGCCCCTCAAACTGTGGATCCGGGAGCCGAATGCTAACCACTGCGACGAGTCCCTCTTTCAAGTCATCTCCAGTTAGCTTTGTCTCTCCTTTTAAGAGCCTCCTCTCCCTGGCGAAGTCGTTGACGGTCTTCGTCAGGGCGGCTCTGAAGCCAGCGAGATGCGTTCCACCTTCTCGCGTGTTTATGTTGTTAGCGAATGAGAAGACTGACTCGTTGTAGCTCGTGTTGTACTGCATCGCGATCTCTATCGTGATGTTATCCCTAACCCTCGAGAAGTAGATGGGGTTCGGATGCAGCGTTTCTTTGGATCTGTTCAGGTACTCGACGAACGAGACGATACCGCCTTCGTAATGGAATAGCTTGCTCTTATCCACTCTCTCGTCATTTATGCTGATCTTGAGTCCTCGGTTGAGAAAAGCGAGTTCTCTAAGGCGTGAGGATAGTATATCAAAGTTGAACTCCGTCTCCTCGAATATCTGCGAATCCGGTTTGAATCTGACCGTCGTTCCAGTCGTCTCGGATGCGCCTACATCTTCCAGCTCGGAAACGGGCTTTCCGCGCTCGTATCTCTGCCTGTATACCCTTCCTCCCCTGCTGACCTCGACCTCCAGCCATTCCGACAAGGCATTGACGACTGAGACACCCACACCGTGCAAGCCGCCGGAGACGGAATACATCTCATGGTCGAACTTGCCGCCGGCATGTAGCACAGTCATGACGATCTCCACAGCCGGTCTATTGTACTGGGGATGAATGTCCACAGGTATCCCGCGACCGTCGTCCTTGACCGATACCGAGCCGTCTTTGTGTATGACCACGGAGATCTCCTTGCAGTAGCCTGCCATCGCTTCGTCCACACTGTTATCTACGACCTCGTAGACTAGATGATGGAGTCCGTGTGAGTCCGTAGAGCCGATGTACATCGAAGGCCTTTGTCTGACTGCTTCCAGTCCCTCCAGCACCTTAATACGGCTGGCATCATACGCCGTCTCGTTCAAAACTTCTGGATCCTCCTTGATGTTAAAGCCAGTACATTTACGGGTTTCTACAATAAGTATCTAACCTTCGAGCTGCGGGATCTGTCCGAATAGGCGCTGATGCCAGAGATTTGGACATTTACCGCTTCTGCATGTCAGAAACAATTAATTCTTATAATCAGCCTGGAGATCATGTCTTCCCGACATGCATCACTTATTCGGAGAGGACCGAGCTTCAGGATGCATAGTAATTCCCTGGAGCGCTCTTGCCTCTCTCTTCAGCCGATTCGTTCAGGAAGATCAGATCTGATGAATTCCCCTACTGCCTGGAGACCAGATTTGCGGTCCGCATCCTCTCTCAACGGTATCCACTGCTTTTCTCACAAGCTTTGTCCAATCCCTGGATTGTTTGCTAAATAGCATCTTCGGGTGCGAATTTCGTGCCGTAGTAGATTATACCCCTCTCCCCTTCCTTTCCGAGGATCCTGAATACCGGTTTCACTCGCATTCCGATCTTCATATCCTCAGGCGGGCAGACCACCTGGCCCGTAAGCTTCGGTCCCTCATCGAGCTGAATGATCGCGAGATTGTACGGCGTGAGCCTCTCGAAATCCTCAGTTGCGCTATAGATAGTAGTATATGTTATTACAGTGCCGGTCCCTTTGAATTTGTACTCCTCCATCTGGCCGGTTCGTCTGCAATTCGGACATAACGTCCTTGGCGGGAAGTAATACTCATCGCAACTCTTGCAGTGGGTTCCTATGAGGTTGTACCTCTGCGGTATACACCTCCAGAACCTAGGCGCGTTAGTTGTCGTCTATCTCACCTCGAGAGTATGTGTACCAGGGCGGTCCCTCCAGAACCTCCAACATTGTGCGTAAGACCTATCTCGGCATCATAGACCTGGCGCTTTCCGGCCTCACCTCTGAGCTGCAGAACGATCTCATAAGCCTGCTTTATTCCCGTGGCGCCGACGGGATGACCGCAGGCCTTCAGGCCTCCAGAGGTATTTACCGCCACATCACCACCTATCGCCGTTCTACCCTCCTCTGTTGCTATGCCGCCTTCCCCTTTCGGGAAGAAGCCGAGATCCTCTATCGCAAGGATCTCCCCTATGGTGAAGCAGTCGTGAACCTCTGCTATATCTATATCCTCCGGCGCCAGTCTCGCCTGCGCGAACGCCCTTCTTGCAGCGTATACTGTGGCATCAAGGGTTGTTATATCCCTTCTATCGTGAAGTGCAAGCGCATCGCTCGCCTGCGCGCTCGCGAGGATCCTGATCGGAGTATCTGAGTAACGAGCGGCTATCTCGGTGGGAGCTAGAACCACCGCAGCTGCGCCATCGGTTATTGGTGAGCAGTCCAGTACTCTGAGAGGATCAGCTACTAACGGAGAGCTCATGACGTCCTCCACGCTGATCTCGTTGTGATACTGAGCTATCGGGTTCATGTGGCCGTGATGATGGTTCTTCACAGCGACCTCCGCGAGCTGCTCCCTTGTTGTTCCATACCTGCGCATGTGGAGCCTCGCTATCATCGCATAAAGCGCTGGAAATGTCGCCCCGAAGAAACACTCCCACTCCCTGTCTGCAGCAGCAGCCAGGGCATCGGCGGCCACACCGCTTGAGACATCTGTCATCTTCTCAACGCCAGCTGCGATGACTATGTCGGCATATCCGCTCGCAACCGCCAGAAACGCCTCGCGCAGAGCCAACCCACCTGATGCGCATGCGGCCTCCACTCGTGTGGATGGGATGTGGAGTCTCGATAGGCCAGCGTAATCTGCTATGAGAGCTCCAATATGCTCCTGCTCCACAAACCTGCCGCCGCTCATGTTCCCCACATAGAGCGCGTCTATCGCCTCCCCTGCAACGCCTGCGTCCTCTATAGCTGCTATGCCAGTCTTGACGACGAGATCGCGAAGGGAGCAATCCCATCGCTCTCCGAATCGGGTGCATCCAACACCTATGATAGATACTGGCCTCATAGTCTGAGCTTCCCCTTGTGCTTTGCGTATCTCGCGTAGTCCACGTACTCCGCCCTTGCTATGTAGTCTCTTACGCTGGGTGCGCGATCCCTGATATCGTTTATCCTCTCTGTAACCAGAATGCTGAACGCATCGCTTCCCGCTCCCGACCCAAAGCTAGTGACGAATATCCGGTCGCCAGGCTCAGCCTGATCCAGGACCGCTGCCAGGCCTATAAGAGTCGACCCGGAATAGGTATTGCCTATGTAAGGCACCACCAGCCCCGGAGCTATCTGCTCTCTGCTGAAACCAAGCTTTGCGGCAACCCTCAGAGGAAACTTACCGTTGGGCTGATGGAATACCGCATAGTCATAATCCTCAGGCTTTGTTCCCAAGATCTCCATCAATCCTTTCGCTGCTGATGTCACGTGCTTGAAATATGCTGGCTCACCGGTGAACCTTCCGCCGTGCTCAGGATACGGCATTCCTTCTCTCCGCCAGAAGTCTGGTGTATCTGTGGTGAAGGAGTATGTGCCCTCTATCTCCGCGATGAGATCTCTGGAGCCAATGACATAGGCTGCGCCACCTGCTGCGGCGGTGTATTCAAGCGCATCGCCTGGTGCACCCTGACTCACATCGCTGCCTATTGCAAGCCCCAGATCGATCATGCCAGATCTGACCAACCCGAGGCAGGCCTGTATCGCCGCGGTACCAGCCTTGCAGGCGAACTCCATATCAGCAACAGTATGGGAGTGAGAACAGCAGAGGGCTTCGCCGACGATGGTTCCCGTTGGCTTTACAGCGTATGGATGGCTCTCTGAGCCGGTATAGATAGCTCCTATCCTTCGCGGATCTATCTCCGCTCTGAGTATCGCATTTCTAGCGGCTTCCACCGCAATGGTCGCGGTATCTTCATCCAGATCAGGGACCGCTTTCTCGTAGACATTAAGACTCTTCGCGACGTCCTCCACTTCCCCCCACACCCTGGCGATCTCATCGACCTTTATTCTGTACCTCGGAATGTAAACACCATAGCTGACTAAACCGGCGCCCACGTGAAATCACCCTCAGATCTTGCTCAAGCTGCTGGATAGCTCCTCCGGCGATAGCAGTGTGGTCAAAAGGGGTATGTTCTCCACCCTCGCTATCTTTACCGCCACGGGATCTACTTTATCAGCGTCTATACCCTGGAGAATTACAGCTCCAGGTTTCAGGTTTGATACCCTTATTGCTACGAGTGGCGATCTACCCCTTGTCACTCCTGTGAATATCAACGCTCTGGCTGTGCTCCGACCGTATATCTTGTAGAACTGCTCAGGTAGAAGCTCCAGTATCGCCTTTATGCTATCGATTATCGTATAGCCGTTGATCTGCACATCTGCGTTTCCGCATATAAGAGTTGCATCTATTTCGGCCATGAACTCGGAGAGCGGAACGGGCTTGGCATACTCGCATACGGAGCATATCGCGCTAAGGCCGACCATGTCCCCGAACATGCTCTCGTAGGCGCGCAAAACGTTGCAGCCTCTCAGCTCATCTATCTTAAGAAGTGCATCGATTATCTTGCTCACGATCAGTATGCCGGGCGAACGCCGCCTCCCGCTCTCATAGTCGCTTATCACGCTTGGTGATATGCCAAGATAGTTCGAGAGCTCGGTCTGGCTTATCCCAAAGTTCCGGCGCCATTTTCTGAGGGTTTCGCCAGGGTTCTGGGAAAGTGTTATCTCTCCTGCGATCTTCTCCGCCAGTAGCCCCCTGATGTTGGAGAACTCTCCCTCAGAATTCATGTCTGTAAACTCGCTCAACTAGAATATAAAGATGGCGAAATGTCGTTCGTCATTTAACGAATATATGAAGAAGTGATGCGCCGACCGGGATTCGAACCCGGGTTGTAGGCTTGCTTCGCAGAATGCTTGGAAGGCCCAAGTCATAACCGCTAGACCATCGGCGCTCGCACTCTATCTAACATATCGGCTTTTTAATGTTTTCGATCGTACTGCCGGACCGTCCGGATGTGCACTGTTAGCATGTGCAAGTTCAGAGGAACGAATCCGAGGCGTCATTCTCTCGGTCGCGCTCTCGTATAGAAAAACCTTCATGACCAGCAGCTCATCTATGGGAATATAAAACGGTTCGGAGGCATTTTCGTACCGCTTGATGAATATGACACCCCCGGACTTAGGAGCACAGTCTGTAGATATACCGGATAAACAGATCGATGAAACAGGAAGCCCTGCCCCTTTAGGGGCAAGGTATGAAGTCATCTGACGCCCGACCTGCTGTCGGACCATTTATTCGATAGCCAGGGCAGCGCCACAACCATAACGCCGAATATCACCACAACCAGCACATGATCCATGATGCTCACAGATGTCACCTCCTGAAAGACAAGGCTGAGAAACTGGCGATTTATCGAAATTTAAACCTTTTGCTACGGCTGTCAAGTTCTCGACGGGATTTTTGGCATCCTATGAAAAATCTATAATTATTAATCATTATTTAGTTCGGAAGCATCTCATAATGCATCAGGGGAGATGGCAAGGCTTACGATGATTATTGTCAGAGCTCCTACAAGCAACATCTTCACCCCGCTTATAATTGGGGTCTCCTCACTTATCCTGGCAAGGAATAGACCTAGAAGAAAGAGCAGAACCAGTCCTAGGGCTATTGATAGCATCGCTGCGGAGCTGATGCTAATCACGGGGACCAGGAAGAAGGGTGCGATCAGCAGGAGGGCTGCGATCGCGGGACTTATGCCATCGACAAGCGCAATAGCTATGCTAGCTGTTCGGAAGGCCCTCACCAGATGCGTGCCATCAAGATCTCTGAGCATCGCAGCTTCCAGCTTCTTCAGATCCCTTATCCTCTCGGCCCTCTCCGCCATGTACGCGCCGCTCATACCCGATATGCCCATTGCTATGCTTCCGCCAATCCCAGCTGTTATCACAACATTCGCATTCTCGATTCCAGACAGGTATGCTCCAAGAACCACGCCCATGATAGTCAGCACGCCATCAAATGCATTCATCACAAATAAACGCCTGGCTATCTGCAGCGCACCGCTGGCGATAAGATATCTCCTGTAAAGCTCTATGCTCGAATTCACCCGAATCTACCGCAAGGTTATGAAATATTTTGACGTTTATATATCTTTTTCATGGGAGATGGGACCTGTCCAGATAAGCGCTGTGGCCAGAAATTTGAACCTTTACCGCTTCTGCATCCAAGAAACACTTAATCCTTATTCGGACAGGTCCAGCGGGTCTCGCACAAAGCTTAAACATCCCGCTGTTAATTCTGTAGGGGGTGAGTGAGTATAGAGGTCTATTCGTCTCTGAAGAGAATGGCAAATGATGCTGCAGAGGCTCTTTCTAGATGTAGGGATGTTTTAGTTGTATCCCATATCGATGCGGATGGTTTGAGTTCCGCTGGCGTGATGTGCACGGCGCTATCAAGAAGGGGTGTGGATTACAGGCCTCTCTTCTTCAAACAGCTGGACCGGAGAGCGCTTGAGCTCATAGCGGATATGAACCCTGAGATCGTGATCTTTACAGATCTGGGGAGCGGAATGCTGGAGGAGATCGGGGCTCTTGAGATGAATGCGATAATAGCTGATCACCATCGCCCATCGAGCACGAACAGCTATCCCGACATCATTCACATCAACCCCCACATTCTAGGTGGAGATGGTGCGACGCACATAAGCGGGAGTGGGGTGGCGTTCCTGCTCGCCGATGCCCTCGGGAGAAATGATGATCTGGCAGCGCTAGCAGTGGTAGGGGCGGTCGGCGACCTTCAGGATCTCTCATCTGGAAGGCTCGTGGGGCTTAACCGAGAGATAATAGATATCGGGGCCAAAGCAGGAGTTCTTTCCTTCGGTTTGGATTTAAAACTGTTTGGCAGACAGACCCGTCCTGTTTTCAAGATGCTCGAATACTCGACAGATCCGTACATTCCCGGCCTCTCTGGAAATGAGGAAGCTTGCATATCGTTTCTGAAGGAGATCGGCATAAAGCTGGGTGGGGAGAGATGGAGGAGATGGATAGATCTCGATCAGGATGAACGCGCCAGGGTCGTATCAGCCCTGATTCGCCAGGGGCTGCGCTCCGGTATTCCCGGCTTCAGGCTCGAACGCCTCGTCGGGGAGGTTTACACGCTCACAAGAGAGCGAGAGGGCACCGAGCTCAGGGACGCCAGCGAGTTCTCCACATTGCTAAATGCAACCGCAAGATACGGTTATTCCAAGACCGGGCTTGAGGTATGCCTTGGCGACAGAGAAAAAGCATTTGAAGAGGCGCGGTCGCTGCTCAATCAGCACAGACAGAACCTGCTGAAGGGCATAAAACTCGTGAAGGAGCGCGGATTGATCTCCTTATCGCATTTACAGTACTTCGATGCCGGAGAGGATATACTCGATACCATAGTCGGCATCGTGGCCGGGATGGTGTTCCAGATAGCAGATAGGTCTAAGCCGATAGTTGCATTCGCGACGATGCCGGATGGCATGCTTAAAGTCTCAGCTCGAGGCACACAGGATCTCGTCAGATCCGGCCTGGATCTATCCCGTGCTATGTCAATATCTGCAAAAGAGGTCGGCGGTGTGGGAGGCGGGCATAGCATAGCAGCCGGAGCCACAATACCACCTCAGAGCAGAGAGGAATTTCTATCGGTTTTGGATCAGATCATAGGGGAGCAGCTGAAGAAGATCTAGACCGGCGGCAGGTATCCAGATTCAACAGCATGGTTTTTCGCTACCAGCAGACGCTCATCCATGCTGAAGTTTCCGATGAACATATGGGTGATGGTCGATTGCTCCTCCCTGGGCTGGCCGCTCTCTTCGTCGTATACAACATATCCCATCCTGCCGATACCGCTGAAATTCGCGTTTATCACGAGCTCCGTCCAACTCGGCAGAACCCTCAGATCCATCCAGGATGAGAGCCGGCTACAGTCCTCAAACTCCTTTTCAGCAACCATGCTCAAGTTATAGTTGATGAGGCGCGTGCTCTCCCTGAACTTCTGGTTGTATTCGAAAAGATGTGCCTCCGGATCCGACTTGGAGCCGATATGGAGCATCGGCTGAGACTGGGCCAGGCCAAGGATCATTACGGATAAAGCTATCGCCAGTATCCTCCTACATCTTATCATCAAACTCTTACTCTGCGTACAACGCTATAATCTTTCCGTTGATTTTTGGTTGGTGAGATCCCAGAATCTGCTGAGAGATACGAGCTGCGTACAATGCTGTAACTTTCCGTTGATTGTCGGGCCTGGAGGATGACGCTCCCGCTACTGCGAGTCGAATAGCCTGCTCTGCTCGCCCTCCACGATACGGCTCAGTGATTCTGATGTGATCTCGGTTATCGGATAATACCTTCCTCCCGAGGCCTCTGCGAACTCTCTGCAGTAACCGAGCCTCATATCCATGAAGGAGGAGCTGACGACCTCTGTATCTATGACGACTGTATGTACTCCAAGCCGCCGGCTCTCCTCTCCCAGGCTGGAGATCTCCTTCCTTATATCTCCGCTCATCGAGACGTTCGCCCTTCCATCGGATATCAGCACCATCATGGGTCTCGTCTCCTTGTCCTTTCTGAGTTCGCTCTGGAGAATCCTCAGAGCTTTGGAGAGGCCAGCTGAGAGCGGTGTCTTGCCGCCTGTGGGAAGCTCTGCAAGCCTGTTCAGAGCTAGATCCACGCTTGAAGATGGTGGTAATAGCAGAGCTGCATCATTCCCTCTGAATGCCACCATACCTATCCTGTCCCTTCTCTGGTAGGAATCCATCAGAAGCGAGAGAACAGCGCCCTTTGCGCTCTCCATCCTTCTCATCGCTCCCATGGATCCGCTTGCATCGACGACGAAGAGCACGGTCGCGGATATCTTTCTGACGCGCTCCTTCTCACGTATATCCTGCGGAAGTATCTTTATGGCGTGCTCTTTCTCCCTGCGATGCTGATATGGGGCAGCGGCTCTTATCGTGGCATCGAATGCGATATCCCTGCCCTCCAGCGGCAGCCTGGAGCGCAGGTATCGCCCAGACCTTCTCAGGCTCAGGCTTTTAATCCTCCTTCCGGAGGTCTTTCTCCTGAACATCCTGTCCCTTCTGTATGGTGTCCTGAGCTGTCTTACATCTATCGGAGAACCTATCTCGAAGACCCTCTCCTGCGTGGCTTCGCCGCTCGGTTTCGCATCGCTCTCCGGCGGCTCTCTCTGCTGATCGCTCGTCTGTTCATTTCTATGCTCATGCTGGTGTTGATGTTCATGTTGATGCTTTGATATCGCCTGCTCGAGCCTCTCCCTGCTCATCGCAGGCGGTTCGAAGGGTTTGCTTCTCATCCTGTGCGGCAGGGCGAGCATCATCGCCTTCTTCACATCCTCTTCCGTGACATCTGTCCTCCCCTCGAATGCTGCTATAGTCTTCGCGGTCTTCGCTGTGATGATCTCGGCCCTGTGGGTCTTCACACCCATCTCGATGCATGTCTGGGCTATGAGTCTCAGAAGAGAGTCATCCATCTTCACCCTCGGGAGCATCCCTCTGGCGGTGTAGATCCTGTCTTTCAACAGAAGCTGCTCATTCATCCACTCCGCCTCGAATCCCTCTGGGTTGAGCTCAAAGCGTTCCGCCCTTCTTGCTATCTCCATCCTGAGCTCCACATCTTTTATGACCTCGACATCTACCTGCAAGCCGAATCGATCGAGAAGCTGAGGGCGCAGCTCCCCCTCCTCAGGATTCATTGTTCCAACAAGCACGAACCTCGCGGGATGGGCTACGGAGACCCCCTCACGCTCGACTATGTTAACGCCCATGGCTGCAGCATCGAGAAGGACATCAGCCACATGGTCGTCGAGAAGGTTCACCTCATCTATGTATAGGATACCTCTGTTGGCAGCTGCGAGAATCCCGGGCTCGAGGGCCTTTATGCCGTCCTTTATCGCTCTCTCAACATCAAGCGAGCCCACCACCCTGTCCTCTGTCGCTCCGAGCGGCAGATCGACCACACGCATTCTTCGCATGGCGATTTTTATCTCGCCATTATTGCTCTTCTCATAACATAAATCACACATCTCATTATGGTTGAAGGGATTGCAGCTAAACGGACAGCCATCGACTACCGGTATATCATCGAGAAGCTCGGCAAGCGCTCTGACAGCCGTAGACTTAGCTGTGCCCTTGTCTCCTCTTATGAGAACTCCCCCGATTCTCGGGTTGATAACATTCAATATCAGCGAGAGCTTCATGAGATCCTGTCCGACTATGGAGGTGAACGGAACCGTACGCCTTTTGAGATGATGCATTGATGATACCTCTTTGAGGACAATTCTTATTAAGTTGAATAAATATCTTATTGGTATTAATTGATGTAACTAATCTAGAAAATATAACGTTAAAATTTTTAAATTTTATCAATTCTAGCGCAACATATTTTATAATTTATAAAATTTATGATGATTACATATCAGTAATCGGCCAGAGGTATTCCAGTGGCTTCCTCTCCGGTCTGAAGGCGGGAGTCTTTGCTACCTCCGCTTCTTCTGTGTTGAATAATTCGGTCGTGTACTCGCTCTACTGAAAATCTTCACTAGAATCGAATGCAAGGGATTTATTTCCTGCCAAAGAGCTATCATTTAGCGCTATTCGGTAATCTGAGTACGCCACCAATAATTCGAGGCGATGTGACCATTAGATATCGATTCTTATCAAAATTCAAATTCGTATGAATTAGCCCTCTGCTATTGGATTTCTGAACATTATTCAACACAGCACCTGCTCCTTATCTCTATAAGCAAAGTTCGCCTGAAATCAAGAACGCATCGAAGCTTACTCTCTTCTCCAAGCCTCTTGTTGGGTTATAACCCATCTCGCATATACATCATTGTTGATTATATCATATTTTTTATTACTAATATTTATTTTGTCTTTTAAAATAACACCTAGTAATGTTTAAATAATACTTAATCGAATCATGTAAAAAATACGTATTAAAAAGGAGGGAATGGATGTATCATCGTAAGACCAGGATTGTTTTGATATCTCTGGTGCTTATTGTAATGCTGGGGTCATCTCTCGGTGGCCTGTGGGACCTCAACCCTGGAAAAGAAGCTCTGAAGCACAAGCATCATTCAGAGGGTGATGTGACAGGCGAGGGATTTGTTATGGTGTATCAGAACATAAACACCAACAACCTGTCCGCACTGGAATACATGCACGGGAGCGGATCGTTTGATGTCGCAGATATAATAGATTCGGAGCAGAAGAATACACACACTGCTAGATATTATTATTATCAGAGTGAGAGTGATCCAAGTACAGGGAAATATTATCTATCTCCCAAGTGGTATAAACAGTGGACCGGCGCCAACAGCGAGATAAAGCTGACCAGGCAGAGCGATATGACCCAATCGCCCGTGACTTTCGCATACGGAACGGGATGGTATGCGTCTCACCCGATAACATACAACTCTCTTCTCAAAGACAAGACCGTCGCGAAGAGCTATCAGGAAGGCGTCATGATGCATCATCAGGTCGAGTATGCGAGGGGCCTCGTGGGAGATATGGCTGTGGAGCTGAACTGCACGGGCCCGACCGAGACCAAGGACGGATACGGGCTGGCCAGCATGAAGCTCGAGGACAAGGTCACACAGGGTACGGTCCATATAGCGGAGATTCTGACAAACCCACAGACATACAAATCCGGTGCAAAGAAATATACTGACAAGTTAAGCAAATCAAGCAAAGTGCTTGGTGTAAAGGGCACGCTGATCGAGGTCGACGAGAACTACATCGGCAACTTCGATATACAGAGGCAGATGAAGGTCGAGGTCACCAAATCGAGATCTGTAACAATGGAGGACTGGCTGCCATGCTGCATGGGCGGATTCTTTGATGTTCCCGATTATTCAAAGGCCAATAAGGGCCAGATAGGGATCTTCGACTGCACATGCAGGAACACATCGATAAGCACATTCAAGCCTGCCTGGAACGGAACCGTGGCGCAGTTCCCGACGAGCAAGTACCAATACGTCCCGTAAAACGGGATGCTTCTTTGATTCTTTTATTCTTTGAGGAGAGATATCTCGAGAGAATCGCTCTATGCAACTGGTTCTCACAGAACTTTATGATTATTCGGACATGTTCTGCTTATCCGGGCAGGTCCCAACGACAAAACGAAAATCTTATATCTGTAAAGAGCGTTACAATATCAAACTGAGAGGCGATACGTTCTCTTAAGACGATAGCTATTGTTTCGACTCTAAGTTCTTGGTGAGTGGTGGGTATGGCAGATCTATACAAAAAAATGATTGATGAGGCCATGATGGCCCAGCGTGCAGATGTTGAGACCGTGAAGAAAAAGAGAGGGCAGGACTTCGTAATCAGCGACACGAAGGCATATGTCGATGTGGTCAACAAGATGAAGGCAGCAGATGGTCAGTCCAAGGCTGTGATAAAGCTTCATGTGGACTCTGTAAATGCGCATTATGATATACTGAGTTCTCTAACTAAAACAATAAGGCCGGAAGACGATCCGTTTGTCGAGCACTATCAGACGCCGGCTATAATGGAAATCCTGTACGAAGAGGACGAGAGCTTCAAGAAGAGCGTTGATTCATTCATCCAGGCTGTAGCCAAGGCAGAGGCGCTGATCGGACGGGAGGTTGTGCGGAGATATGGTGGCTTCTACGGCCCAACGTGTGTTGTTGATTTTGCTCTCATACCCGGATCGACAAGCAATGTCGTCAACAGGATACTCAAGACTGTGAACATACCGGATCACCACAAACAGGCGATTCTGGCAGCGAAATCGTGGGGAATGAATACCTCCTACGGCATAGGAGAGGTCTTCGCCCATGAGATAGAGGCCGGAGCGACGCTCTCTGATGCGATTAAGAAAGAGATCGAGATGATCCAGAGAGTTTACAGGACTCCGATAGAGGCGCAGGCTGAGCTTATGGATGCGGCCGGACATACGTCATTTGATGTAAGAAAGTACATGGAGAGCTACAAGAAAAAGATGCGAGGAGCTGTTAAAGCTGCAATGGATGATGGTGTGCATTACGGCAATATAGTAACAGTTCCGGCGTACTGTGTTGGAGACATAGCGCATCACATCGCCCAGTCCACCTTCAACATGTGCAAAGACGATGTCGTAATGGCGACGATCGAAGCAACCACTGAGGTCATGGAATCGACGCTGAACAACGCTGTCGACAAGATCAAGAATGAGTACCAGCCGCTCGCGCTTGCGACCGGAGCCTCCGCATGTGCTGTGGAGCATATACTCGAGCTCGACGGCTTTAATGCGATAATGATCGTGGACCTTCTCACGAAGAGATACCACAACTACGTGCAGCTCTATCCGACGAGGAGCGCTGCAGCCGAGCTCCACAACTGCGATTTCATGGATATGATTCTGAGGGGATGGAAGTACTTAGATAAAGCCATGCGCATGCGGAACGGCAGCCAGACGAAGGTCGTACCCAAGGTCCTGGGATTCGATGTGGATCTCGATCCGATACATAAGAATGAAGTTCTGATGAATCCGCAGAGATACGCATATCCGGGATGCGCGATATCTGTTAGGTTCTCCGCTCTTATGAGGCTCGCCGATTATCCGTGCCTGCTAACAAGCGAGCCCGTGACAGCAACGATGATGACAAACATAATAGCGCTCCACAAAGAGAAGGCTGCATCTCCTGCAAGGGTATGTAAGGACTGTGCTGCGGCATCTCTGATAGATTTCAGACACACATACTGTCAGTGGAAGGAAGCGGTGTGAGGGGTATCTGATGAGATGCTATCTCTGCGCTCTCGAGGGCAGGAATACAGAGGCTGTTGCGATATGCATCGTATGCGGCATGGGCGTCTGCATGGACCATCTGGTGAGAGATGAGATAGAGGTCTGGGAGGGCGGATACCCCTTCCCAGCTAAGAAGCTCAAGAGAAAACTGCCCAGAATATTGTGCAAACCATGCTATGCGGTCTACCACGAGGGATGAGAGATGTCCCTAGCTAAGAGATGCTTTGCTGAGGCTGTGGGCACGTTTATTCTGGTGTACTTCGGCGCTGGTGCAGCTGCAATAACCCTCATGATCGCTAAGGGCGCCAGCCAGCCCAATCCATTCAACATCGGGATTGGAGCGCTCGGCGGTCTAGGCGACTGGTTCGCGATAGGCATGGCCTTCGCCATAGCAATAGCGGCAGTCATCTACTCCCTTGGAAGGGTATCAGGCGCACATATAAATCCGGCTGTTACAATAGCGCTGTGGGCCACGAAGCGGTTCCCGACTGGAGATGTTGTTCCGTATCTTATATCGCAGCTGATCGGTGCATCTCTGGGATCGATGTTATTCGCTTTAAGTGCTGGATCAGATGCTGTAACGATTGGTGGTCTGGGTGCGACTGCTCCTTTTCCCGGCATCACATTCGGTCAGGCAATACTCGCCGAGGCAATCGGGACATTTCTTCTGATGCTTGTGATAATGGGCATAGCGGTTGACGAGCGCGCCCCACAGGGCTTCGCAGGTCTGATCATAGGTCTTACAGTAGGTGGCATTATAACAACAACCGGAAATATAGCAGGCTCATCGCTGAATCCGGCGAGGACGTTTGGCCCTTATCTCGTAGACCATCTCATGGGCGGTCCTGTGCTGTGGAACTATTACCCGATATACATCGTGGGCCCGATCCTCGGTGCGGTTATCGCAGCGTTTCTTTACGATATCCTGACCAAAGAGTAGATTCCCTACGAATCTCTCCCTTTTTCTGTGCTGAATAAGTATGATGTTGTGCTATGCCCATCTATTTTTATCAAAATTCGGATTTTCATGAATCATCGTGGGTTTCTAAAAACCCACCTTTTTGATATAATATATTATTAATACAAGTATGCTGCAACAAGTGAGAATCTTAAAAGGGAGGTTTATAGGAATCCTCCGTCTCCATGCTATATGAAATTCAAAAGTCGTCAACACAGCAGAGAGTTCTGAAATCGTAATTTTATCTCAAGATGTGTTTGATCTAAAGCTGTCGATTCTCATTAAAACTCTGACTTGCGTGAATTTATCATATGCTATCTGAGATTCAGACCTGTCCGGATAAGCGCTGAGGCCAGAAATTTGGACCTTTACCGCTTCTGCAATCCTTATTCGGACACCTCCTAAGATTCAGAGTTATTTGGCATACCATCTCACAGCGATGGTGTGAAGCAGCACTCTTCAGCCTGCGATAAGCTCTATAAAGCAGCAAAATCAATTTCACAAACCTTTTATACCATGTATGGTGTTTAGCTTTTACGGAGGAAAAACAATGACCGGCGAACCGTTGGCAGTGGACTATTATATCCCGCTTATTTTGTTTCTGGTGATGGGCGCCATCGTGCCTATTGTTGCTCTAGCTGCCGTTAAGATCATATCTCCTCTGAGACCAAACCGGCGTAAGGTAGCGGTGTACGAGGGCGGGCTGAGCCCGATACGAGATCCGAAGATCCGGTTTAATGTACAGTATTATCTGTTTGCGATTGTCTTCGTGATCTTCGATGTAGAGGTTCTTTTCTTATATCCCTGGATATATGTTTACGCTTCTGAGTTCATGAAGAGGTTTTTGGTCTTCGGCTTCATCAACATGGCAGTGATCGAGATGGCGCTTTTCATCGCGGTACTGGTCGTCGGACTGCTGTATGCTATTAAGAAGGAGGCATTGCGTTGGGTATAAGCGATGTAATACCTTTACCCGTAGCCATCGATGATGAGATCGAGAAGTGGACGATCTGGGGTCGGCCGGTGATGGATGTGTGGTTCACCACCACCGAGAAGATCCACCAGATCATCCAGATGGGCCCGATAAAGAACGTGCTCAACTGGGGCCGCAAAAACTCGCTCTGGTTCCTGATGCAGCCGATGGGTTGTTGTGGTGTGGAGATGCTCGTCTTTGGCTGCCCGCACTACGACTGCGATCGATTTGGCATAATTCCAAGGGCCACACCTAGACAGGCCGACGTGATGATCATCAGCGGTTACATAACTAGAAAGTATCTCCCCGCCATCAAGAACCTCTGGGAACAGATGCTTGAGCCCAAGTGGTGCATTGCAGTTGGAGAGTGTGCCATATCGGGTGGGCCGTTCTACGACTCGTACAATATAATACAGAATACAAGCGACTTCTTCCCGATCGATGTCTACGTGCCAGGCTGTCCGCCGAGACCCGAGCAGTTCATCAAGGGATTCGTGGAGCTCCAGGAGAAGATCAAGCAGCGCAAGGATAAAAGAGGATACTAGGAGGGAGGTCTTTGCTTACGGCTGGCGATGTATTGAGCGCTATCCAGTCGGCCTTTCCAGGAGCGGTGCTGGAATCTAGGGTCGAGTCCGACCGACGCCTCTGGATAACTGTCGACCCGCAAAAGCTTCTCGATATAACGAAGTTCCTGCGGGACAAGAAGGACTTCGACCATTATTCCGGGGCCGCGGGCGTCGACAAGATAAACGAGAATCTCTTCGAGGTCGTGGAGATACTCGCAAGCCACGGTGCCCACCAGGTCGTAGTTCTCATGAAGGTCAAGACTCCAAGGGATGCGCCATCGGTTAAATCTCTCACCGGCCTCTACTGGAATGCCAACTGGTATGAGCGAGAGATCTGGGAGATGTTCGGGGTGAACTTCGAGGGGCACCCAGAGCTGTACCCGCTGCTTTTGCCAGATGAGCTGATAGGCGCATGGCCCTGGAGGAAGGACTTCAAGGGATATCCGGATACCACAACAGGCGAGCGTGCTATAGAGCATGTTACTCCGGATGGCTACACGGAGTACAGGATAATGCCACATCCCGAGATGATAAAGGCAGGCGCTGTTCCGGAGCGACCGAAGATTCCTACATTCCGGGAGCGAGAGGAGGCGGAGATAAAATCCGACTCGGAGATGATCATGCACATGGGGCCGCAGCATGCGATCGTTCCCGGGCCGTTCCTGCTGGATATTCTCGTGGAGGGCGAGCGTGTAAAGAAGGCTTTCCTTGATGTTGGATACATCCACAAGGGCATAGAGAAGATAATGGAGAACAGGACGTACCTGCAGGGCATCGTTTACACAGACAGGATGTGCTACCTTGCATCCATAACCAATAACGAAGCATACTGCGGTGCGGTGGAGAAGCTCCTTGGAATAACACCACCTGAGAGGGCACAGTACATAAGGGTCATATTGGCCGAGCTCTCGAGGATTCAGAGCCATCTGCTTGGCACAGGCGAGTTTCTGACGCTCCTGGGCAGCGCAACGTACTCTCCGTTCCAGTACATGATCATAGATCGAGAGGACGTGATCTATCTGATGGAGAGCATCACGGGCGCGAGAATCACCCATACATTCGTTAGGTTCGGCGGTGTCAGAAACGATCTGCCGGATGGATTCGCAGATAAAGCGCGCCCTGTTCTCAAGAAGATCCGCGAGAGGACTGAGGAGTACATGGATCTGCTGCACAGCGATCCCATCTACGTGAGAAGGATGCGCGGGATAGGTGTGCTATCGCCTGGAGACGCGCGCCGTCTCGGTGTCTCAGGTCCGCCGTTGAGGGCATCCGACACGCCTTACGATATGCGCAGAGAGGACCCGATATTGGTCTACCCGGATCTCGACTTCAAGGTAGTCACAAGGAAGGCGGGGGATGCGGAGGCAAGGGTCGAGGTTCGCCTAGAGGAGATCCTCGAAAGCGTCTACATAATAGAGCAGTGCCTGGATCGGATTCCAAGTGGTCCCATACAGGAGAAGCTACCGAAGAAGATCAAGCCCGAGCCCGGAGAGGCTTATTATCGGGTTGAAGATCCACGCGGAGAGATGGGATTTTACGTTGTTAGCGATGGATCTGAGAGGCCTTACAGGGTGAAGGTTCGAGGGCCGGTATATGCATACATGCAGGCTCTGCCGCCGCTTCTTGAGGGCGCTTACGTTGCTGACGTTGTTGCGATAGCAGGCAGCATGGATGCGTGTACGAGCGAGGTGGACCGCTAAGGAGGTTTCGAGTTGTATTTATCGACAATCATAGAGACGATCTCTGCCTGGGCCTCCCAAGAGCCCAAGATATATGCTTTGGCGATAGGTCTCATCGGGGCGGCCATAATATCCGCTGTGATTAACATCGGCGCCATGGCTGTCGTCTGGCTCGAGAGGAAGTTCCTGGGAGATATCCAGGCGAGATTCGGTCCCAACAGGGTCGGCAGCAGATGGGGTTTGCTGCAGCTGGTTGCGGATGCCATAAAGCTCTTCACAAAGGAGGACAGCATACCGAGAGGTGCTGACAAGCCGGTCTATGTCTGGGCGCCGATAATAGCCAGCATAACGACAATGCTTGTGGCGGCCGCGATACCGTTCGGTGCTCTTAGGATCGACGGGAAGGATTATCCACTGGTCGTTGCGAACATGGACATCAGCGCTTTTTATGTCGAAGCAGCGCTATCTGTGATGACGATCGCGGTCTTCATGGCTGGTTTCAGCTCCAACAACAAATACTCGCTACTGGGAGCTTTCAGAGGCATAGCCAGGATGATCGCCTACGAGGTTCCGATGGGCGTTTGTGTTATCGGTGTTGCGCTGATGGCACATAGTTTGAACCTTGTGGAGATCGTCGAGAGCCAGACTTTATGGTACGCATTCGCCCAGCCGATTGGCTTTATAGTGTTCACAATAGCACTGATCACGGATCTCGGCAGGATACCCTTCGACCAGAGCGAGGCTGAGGAGGAGATCATAGCCGGATATACAACAGAGTACGGCGGCATCAGATGGGGTCTGTTGTACTTCCAGGAGTACATCAACATGCTTCTGGGAGCTATACTGCTGGTGCTTCTCTTCCTGGGCGGCTGGAAGGGTCCGAGCATTCCTGTGATAACCGTGATCTCTCCGATGATCTGGTTCCTGATGAAGGTGCTGATCGTGCTGGTCTTCCTGATCTGGGTCAGGGGCTCTCTGGTGAGGTTCAGAATCGACCAGGTCACGGATTTCGGATGGAAATGGATGCTTCCGCTCTCGCTGGTAAATCTGGCGTGGGCAGCGTTTGTGGGGCTCTACTTTGTTTGAGGTGATCTGAGATGGTGCTGAAGTCTTTGAAATACACGCTGAAGACCGCGCTCACCACAACCGAGGTTACCAGGCTTTATCCGGAGATAATGATGGAGCTGCCCGCTAACGAGAGGGGAATCCATGAGCTGGACGCCACAACGTGCATCGGTTGCGGCTCATGTGCCAGAATCTGCCCCAACAGCTGTATCGAGATGGTTCCATACAAATACGGAAATCCCCTGAAGAACAAAAAGATGCAGTTCCCGCAGATCGATTACGGCAGATGCACCTTCTGCGGTTTGTGCGTGGATGAGTGCCCCGTCTCGTGTCTGAAGATGGGAAAGACCACGGAGATTGCGGGCTGGGATAGAAAGGGCATAATCTACGGGCCTGATAAGATTGCAGTGAAGAAGTTCTCGGATAAGGAGGTCGCTGAGCTGGAGGCCGAGGCCAAACGACAGGCCGAGGAGAAGAAGAAGGCAGCTGCAGCGGCTGCAAAGGAGAAGGCTGCAAAGGCCAAGGGGAAGGAGGGGAACGAGAAAACAGCTAAAGCAAAGACTAACAAGGGCGGTGAATCCTGATGGAAAAAGATTCTCTAAAATACATCAAGTACCTCTTGGAGCTAGTCCTGCTTCTGGTTATCTTGGGCATTATATTCGGAGCACTTGCCTATATAGTGTATATATCCCCCTGGAGTTGGGCCATGCTGGAGAGGATCTATGATATCAGGTTCCTCATAGAGCTCGGCGCTTTTGCGACCCTCTCCGTTCTGATCCTGGGGCTTGCGGCGCTCACGGTCTACTCCAGAAATATAGTGCATAGCGCTCTGTATCTAATAGGTAGCTTCGCAGCTGTTGCAGCTCTTTACATATCGATGAATGCGCCTTTTCTTGGCGTTGCGCAGGTTCTGGTATACATCGGTGCAGTAGGAGTGCTGATTCTGTTCGCCGTGATGCTCACGAGAAGGTCGATCATGGAGGAATCCCATGGTTAAAGTGAAGACTACGATCTTGATGGTGATCTTCCTGGCGGCACTGATCGCATCGATATCAGTGACACCATGGGAGTACGGAGAGATGAAGAAGCAGTACAGCTTCCAGCCGGCCAAGGAGGGGGCCAGGATGCCCGAAAGCGGCATCGGGGATGTAGGAGTGGAGATATTCACGATCTACATGTTTCCATTTGAGCTTCTCTCCCTGGTTCTCCTGGCAGCCCTGATCGGAGCGATATACATAGCGAGAAAGGAGACGGCCTGAAATAAGGAGGGAGAGATACGATCCCGCTTGAGCTATACATTATGCTTGCCGCCGTTATGTTTGCAATAGGCCTCTACGGACTTGCGACGCAGAGGAACGGTGTCAAGCTGATGATGTGCGTTGAGCTGATGCTCAACAGCGCCAACATCAATCTGGTGGCCTTCTCAGCATACCAGCCAAACGTCAGCGGCCAGGTATTCGCTTTGTTCTCGATAGCTCTGGCCGCAGCTGAAGCTGGCATAGGGCTTGCCATACTGATAACCCTGTACAGGCTGTATGGAACTATTGATCTCGACAACATAAACACTCTGAGGTGGTGACGTTGTACGCCGATTACGCTTATCTGATCGTTGGGCTGCCGGTACTGGCATTTGTGCTCACGATCTTCTTTGGATGGCGTATGCCGAGGGGCGGAGGATTTCTCACCGTGCTGGCTACCTTTATAGGGTTCATAATATCAGCTGGCATATTCACCGAGATCTTCCCAGAGAAGGTCGTTCACCAGTCGATGCACTGGTTTGCGACTCTGAACGTGGGCATACTGATAGATCCTCTCGCCCTAGTGATGCTGCTGATGGTTACATTCGTCTGTACCTTGATACACACATACGCGCTGGGATACATGAACGGCGACCCTGGAATGGCCAGGTACTTCGCTGAAGCAGGTCTCTTCACAGCGGCCATGTTGGGGCTGGTCTACTCGGACAACCTCTTGCAGCTCTTCATATTCTGGGAGCTTGTGGGTCTCTGTTCTTACCTGCTGATCGGTTTCTGGTACAGGAAGCCCTCTGCGGCATCGGCCGCCAAGAAAGCATTTCTGACGACAAGAGTTGGCGACGTGATGTTCCTTGCAGGTATAATACTGCTTTACAATAACATGGCGAAGATAGGACTGCCTGAGGGTACATATCTCCTGCAGTTCCCGGTGATATACGAGAACATCACAAAGATCGATCCGACGCAGCTGACTTTGATCTCGCTGCTCCTCCTAGGCGGGGCGGCAGGCAAATCAGGCCAGTTCCCGCTGGATATCTGGCTCCCCGATGCCATGGAGGGCCCGACAACCGTCTCGGCCATGATCCATGCTGCGACAATGGTCACAGCAGGCGTCTATCTGGTGGCCCGCATGTTCCCGCTGTTCTACGCAGCTCCCTATGGACTGCTCGCAGTCGCATATGTCGGCGGATTCACAGCCCTATACGCTGCGACAATGGGTCTTGCGGCCTTCGACATCAAGAGGGTTCTCGCGTTCTCCACTGTGAGCCAGCTTGGATACATGATGCTCGCTCTGGGCGTAGGATCTGTAGTCGGCGCAGCAGCTGTCGGTGTCTCGATGTTCCATCTCATAGGCCATTCGTTCTTCAAGGCGCTGCTGTTCCTCTGCGCTGGCTCGGTGATTCACGCGGTTGCGACTAACGATCTGCGCGAGATGGGCGGTGTTGGCAAGTACATGAGATGGACTGCTGGAACGATGGCGATTGGCGGTCTCGCGCTCGCCGGCTTCCCGGGAACAACCGGATTCTTCTCAAAGGATGAGATTCTGGTGACTGCTTGGGAGTACGGCGCAATGACCCACGACTACCTGCCGTACATCTTCGGCATTGTGGGAGCATTGCTGACAGCGTTCTACACATTCAGGATGTGGTTCCTGACCTTCACAGGCGAGCCGCGTTCGGATTATCATAAGCACGAATCGCCCTGGATAATGCTCGGGCCGCTTGTGATTCTAGCGATATTCGCGCTATTCTTCGGCATGCCCGCACAGGAGGGCTTCTATGAAGCTGTAGGGAATAACTTCGAGCACTACGGCGTTGACTTCGAGGAGCTGGCTCTGATTGGCGGTCATGTCGTGGAGCATGGCGGAGAGCACGGCGAGGAGGCTGTACACGAGCCCTTCATAATCAAGATACTTCCGATACTGGTCGGGGTCGGCGGCATAATTCTCGCGCTGCTATTCTACTCGCCCTGGAAGAAACTTGACATCCGGAGATTCGTGGGAGAGAGGGACATCATAAGGACGGTTCTGGTCAAGCGGTACTACCAGCATGAGATATTCACTGCATGGTTCGCTGAGACCGTTGTTTACGGGATCTCGCTGATAGCCAACATATTCGACATAAGAGTTGTCGATGGGGTGTTGAACAAGATAAGCGAGTCGACGCTTGGCTTCGCTGGCTCTCTGAGAAAGCTGCAGACAGGGGTTATACAGAATTACATAACAGCCCTGGTCTTCGGGATCGTGGTGCTCGTGATTTGCATCAAGCTGGCTATGGAGGTGGGCCTGTGATCTCAAACGCCATATCCTTGATGATAGCTGTGCCTCTGATAGGCGCGATCATAGCGTTTCTGACAAGAAGCAGGGAGCAGGCCCGGTTGGTGGCTCTGATAGCCTCATTGGTTCCTTTAGTCCTGGCTCTTCAGATGTACACGGAGTTCGACAAGAGCTCCAAGCTGATGCAGTTCGTCGAGAGCTATGACTGGGTGCCATCTATAGGCGTGAAGTACACCGTCGGTGTAGACGGCATAAGCTTCCCGTTGGTGTTGTTGAGCGCCATAGTATCGGTTCTGGTGGTCATATACGCATGGGGAGAGAACCACAGGCCCAACCAGTTCTTCGCACTGCTCCTGCTCAACGAGGTCGGAGTTCTGGGGGTGTTCACAGCACTGGACTTCTTCCTATTCTACATATTCTGGGAGATAGTGCTCATACCGATGTTCTTCCTCATAGGGATATGGGGAGGTCCGAGAAAGGATTACTCAGCGATCAAGTTCTTCATCTACACCCACGTAGCAAGCCTTGTTATGCTACTGGCGATATTCGCGATGTACTTCACCTACAGGCTGCCCGACGGCTCAAGGACATTCGATATGCTGACACTGCTACAAGCGACATCCGATACAGCGATATTCCCGACAAGTCTCCTGAATGTTATATTCGCGGGACTGCTCTTTGGCTTCCTGGTCAAGATGCCTGCGTTTCCATTCCACACATGGCTTCCAGATGCACATGTAGAGGCTCCGACAGCTGGTTCTGTGGTTCTTGCCGCGTTGCTCCTTAAGATGGGCGGCTACGGCATATTCAGAGTGATACTGCCAATGCTTCCACACGTCGACAAGATGTTCGTCACTGTGATCGCCGTCATAGGAGTGCTGAGCATAATCTACGGAGCATTCCTAGCATTAGCGCAGAAGGACATCAAGAAGCTCGTTGCGTATTCATCTATCAGCCACATGGGCTTCGTCACCCTGGGCGCTGTCGCGTTCACATGGCTCTCGATACAGGGAGCGATGTTCCAGCAGTTCTCCCACGGGATAATCACCTGCGCCCTGTTCATGTCCGCAGGAACAATACAGCACTCGGTTGGTACGAGGATTATATCCGAGCTTGGAGGTTTAGCTGACAGAATGCCAAAGTTCGCGTCTCTGATGCTAGCTGCATTCCTTGCATCTCTTGGACTGCCTGGGATGAGTGGTTTCGTTGCTGAGTTCATGGTTCTCACGGGCTCTTATGCGACGTTCCCGATGTACACGATGCTGGTGGTGTTCACAAGCGTTGGTGTAACCGCGGGTTACCATCTATGGGCATGCCAGAAGGTGCTCTTCGGCCCGATACTGAAGAAGTACCTGGATATACACGATCCTCATGCATACGAGATCTTCGCGATGAGCATGATAGTGCTCCTGACGCTCCTATTCGGTCTTCAGCCGGCGTTGATCACAGACATAATGGGAACTGCAGCACATCAGGTCATGGAGCCTGTCGTAACCCTCTCACAGATGGGGGTGATCTGAGGTGGATCTTGGACACTACGCCCCGCTAGGGGCAGAGGCTTTACTTACAGCGGTTTCACTGCTGGTCGTGCTTATAGGCATAGCTACAAGAGGAAGAAGCACACTCCCAGGCTATCTCAGCCTTATAGCGCTCATCGTAGCCATGGGACTGGTGTTCACGGCACAGACTGGAACGGTCTTCTTCTACGACTCGCTGAGGGTGGATGGCTTCTCTCAGTTCTTCAAGGCCGTCTTCATACTGGTCTCTTTGCTCGTTGTGATAGCATCTCTCACGCGCTACAATGGACGTCCGGGAGGGGATGAGTACTTCGCCCTGCTTCTGATGGCCACCGTGGGAATGATGGTGGTTGCGAGCTCCATAGATATCGTCTCGCTCTTCATAGGCTTCGAGCTCGCCAGCCTCTCCACCTACGCGATGGCCGCCTTCGATAAAACGAAGAAGAATCTGGAAGCTGCGATGAAGTACTTCCTGTACGGTGCAGCTTCTTCAGCCTTCATGCTCTTCGGCTTCTCGATGCTCTACGGCATGAGCGGAAGCACAAAGATAGCAGATATCGCCAGCGCCTCTCTAGCATCATTCAATCCAGCGATACTCATCGCTCTGATCTTCGTGGTAGTCGGCTTTGCATTCAAGATGGCCCTGGTGCCTTTCCACATGTGGGCTCCTGATACCTACGAGGGCGCGCCTGCTCTCGTCTCAGCGCTTCTCGCGGCCGGCTCCAAAAAGATGGGGTTTGCGGCAGCTTTTAGAGTGATAATCATCGCGCTTCTCGCTCTCAGGCTCGAGTGGTACCTAGCATTCGCGATACTCGCAGCTGTTACAATGACCGTGGGGAACCTGGTGGCATGCTGGCAGAACAACGTGAGGAGAATACTGGCATACTCGAGCATAGCCCAGGCAGGCTACATATCCATAGCGCTTGTCGTTCTCGGCGTGGCATCTGATGGCATGACCGGACCGAACAATCTGCCTTTGGATCAGTACGCTCTGGCCGGAGGCCTCCTCCTGATCCTGGGCCATGCGATCATGAAGACGGGCGCTTTCATAGGCACGGCACAGGTCGCCGCGATGGCGAAGAACTCTGAGGATCCGGATGACATATCCAACTACGCAGGCCTTGGAAGAAGGGCGCCGATAACAGCGTTCTGCATGACCATATTCATGTTCGCGCTCGCAGGTATTCCGCCTACAGCTGGATACTTCGGCAAGTTTGTCGTCTTCGGATCCGCCATATACGGTGGTCTCGTATGGCTTGCGGTCCTCGCTATCCTCAACAGCGCGCTCTCGCTCTACTACTACCTGCGGATCGTAAGCTACATGTACCTCAAGGAGCCGGCAGGGCCGAAGATCTCAGAGTCCAAGGGCTACGTGCTATCATTGCTCCTGGCCCTGATCGGAGTCTTCTGGATCGGGGTGTTGCCCGAAGGGTTCTTCAACTGGGCGATGCAGGCGGCAGCAGCACTGCTGCCGTAGCTATTTTTAATTGCAGAAGAGTTCTCAAATAGTGAAGCACGCTGTTACGCTATCTACCGATAAGGTATTCGAATCAAGGGAAGGAGTCACATTCTCATGGCGGTAAGGATCCTTTAGCGCGCAATCTGTATTCTTGCATGAATTCGAGGAAATTCACTCATTCTCTCTGGCACGTTGATTGATTATCCTGTCGGATCTCAGCAGAGCGCTGTGCGTATCCCCGAAGTGCTCCGCCGCTTCTCTCATCACGCGCTTGAACTCCTCGAGATCCCCCGCTTCAACGGACTCTGAGAGGTGGACGCACTCGGCTATAAACGCCTTTCTGACCTCCTTGGCGAATGGGTTCATCTGTATCGATGCGTAAAGCTCCGGGTTCTGATCCAGGATCCTCCCGACAAAATCGATCATCACCTCATACACAGGGCTCATGAACCTTCTCGATCGGGATACATCGAAATTGAGAGAGCGGAGGGTCGCGCCTATTGCGATGTAAGCGAAGTGGGTGAGCGCCTGCACAACAGCCATCATCCTGTCGTGCTCCTCTGGACTCAGCATCTCAACTCTGGCGCCATCTCCCTCGAAGATCGATTTTATCATCGCGCTCCACCGCCCCTCCCTTCCAGCGACAGGGGTTAGTATTATCGTCTGGCCTTTTATCGAGGGCATGGTCGGACCGAAGAGAGGATGCGCGCCGAGAACCTCAACTCCAGGGGGGGCGCTCTCCGCCATCGCCCTGACGGGGTCCACCTTTAGAGATGTGAGATCCATGAGCAAGGCGCCCTTCTTTATACGTGGCGCTACCATCCTGGCGACCTCAGGGGTGCGATCGATCGGCACGCTTAAAACCACGATATCGCTGTCCGAGACTGCCTTCATCAAATCGTGCGCGTATTTCACCCCGAGAGCATCAGCAACATGAACCTTCCCGCTTGGCCCCCAGATCGAGAGATCGAAACCGTGATCTCTGAAGTATCTCGCAAACCACGATCCGGTCTCGCCCGTTCCCCCAACAATGAGCATTTTATACATCTTAATCCATCTCTGATAGTTTCAAGAGTTTTTACAAGAGTTATATCGGCTACATCTTCGCTCTTAAAAAATCTTTATTCGTTTCGGTTGAGGGCAGATCGCACAGCTCTCTCCATGACATCGATGGGCTCCTCAACCCCGGTCCAGATTCTAAATGCAGCTGCGCCCTGGTATACGAGCATCATCACCCCATCGATGGCCTTCGCGCCGGCTTTTTTTGCGTCCCTCAGAAGCTCCGTCTCCCTGTTGTAGATTATATCAAACACAACCTGCTCTTTGCTAATTATCCGGCCGTCGAAGAGCCTGGGATCTTTCTCATGCATTCCAACAGATGTGGCGTTGATCACTATATCAGAGGATTTGACGAGCTTCTCTATCTCGCTGAAATCCCCGAAGCTCAAGCCGAAATCCTCTGCGAGAGCCGAGCCCTTCTCTGAGGTCCGATTAGTTATAACGATCTCCGCGCCCTCTTGCGAGAGCTGATAGGCTATCGCCCTTGCGGCGCCGCCGGCGCCTATCAGAAGGACCCGCGAGCCGTTTACGGACACGCCGTAATGCCTCAGAGCCATCGAAGCACCAGCGCCATCTGTGTTGTGCCCCTTCATCCCTCCGAGGAATGAGATGGTGTTTACAGCGCCGATCGCTCTCGCAGTCTCATCCGGCTCGACCAGACTCATCGCTGCCTCCTTCAAAGGTATCGTCAGGTTAAGACCGCCAAAGCCCATCGCCTCTGCGCCTCGAAGCGCGTCTCCGAGCCTGCTTGTTGTCACTCGAAATGCATGGTATATCGCATCCAGCCCCATAGCTTTGAATGCCGCATTGTGCATAACTGGCGAGAGGCTATGCTTTATCGGGTCGCCGAATACCGCATATACTATCATAAGAGATATACCCCCATCAAGGCTCCAATAACCCCGCCGAATAGCGTTGCGATGAGATTGACGCTGTTGTTTGTGAGAACTCCTCTGCTTTGTAATACCGCGCCCAAGAGGCTATCAAAATTCGATCCCAGGAAGCCGCTTGCAGTTGCTATGAAGAATCCCCAGACACCGGTAAGCCCAGTGGCCATCGCAGCCAGCCCGATGGCTCCAGCACCTAGTAGCGATGCCAGCTCTCCGAGAGGCGTCACACCACCGTCTACCCCCGGCTCGACCTGCTTGAAGTTCGTTATCATCCTCGGCATCGATCTGCTTGTCTCTCCTATCTCGCTGGCAAGCGTGTCTCCATTTGCCGTGGCAACCGCGCCGAGAAATGCGTAGAAGAAGATATCGTTGCTGTATATTCCGTAGCAGAGCGCTGCCACCAGCGGCACAAGGCTGTTGCTGTACACGTTTTTGTAACCTCGCACACCGCCCTTAGCCTCAGCTATGCCAAGGCTATACTTGTATGAATAGCCGTAGCGTGTGAATGCACCTCCGATCAGATAGAAGCTGAGAAGGAGAAGAAACCACTTGAGGCCGGCGAATAGCACCACCAGTATGCATATCATTATCTCGCTGAGCACCGCATCCACATCCGCTGCCTTCGCCCAGTAGGCTCCGACCCCCAGCAGCACAGCGAAGATGTATATCACGAAGATGTTGCCGAGCTCGGGGAGCGGATAGTCGAAGCTGAAGAGCCACATCACCATGCATACGCCAAAAGGCACGGTGAAATCCATCTCGCTGGAGACGTGTTGCAGAAACGCGCCGCTAAGGCCACCGAGTATCGCCAGGAAGAATATCTTCTCATTGAGCAGATCCGGAGCGACTAGAAACGCGGCGGGATATCCTATCGCCAGTGTAGCCATTACGTACATGAAGCTGCCTGCGAGCGGCTGGAATCTCCTAGAGATTATGTACGCTATAGTCGGCGGAACAAAAGATATCGCCACGACATACATAGGAAGATCGAGGTGTGTATACACCAGCACCTCTCTGAGGAGAAGCAGCGAGATCAGCGATGCGCTCAGCAGTCTCATGGGCCTGTGGAGAATACATATTAATGCCAGAAATATGGTGGTAAAGACGCCGATTACCGGCAGCAGGAATACAAGCACACCGACCGCGAGCCTCCAGGCGTCTTCCCTCTGCATGACCAACCAAGCGCAATTCCACCAAAAAAACTTTGCCTTTCAGAGCTGTAGGAGATGTGCCAGAGTGAGAGGAGAGAAGCGGATTTACCGGAAAGGTTGAGATTGAATGAAAGCGTCGTTCGTTGGAGAGATCTCTCTTGATGCACAAAATATACGAAAAGCTTCTTGAAAAAGAGGTCATGAAGAGCCCGAGACCGAAATGCGTTGCCTTTGTGGTCTCGTCCTTCGAGGGTGGAGATCTCAATAAATTCAGAAGCCTTGTGGAATGGTGTTCCTCCTTGGGGATTGAGAGCCTCTTGATACATCTTGCATGCGCTGCTGATATCTCATCTGCTCTCGAGGATCTCTTCAAAGATGCTCCTGCGGATGTGGAGATCGTTGATGCAAACTCTTCGAGGACGACAGGACGTGGCGGTATAAAGGTCACGATCTCTCTCGGCTACGGTGGAAAAAAGGAGGTTGTGGAGGCCATAAGGGCGGTCCTGAGAGAGGTGGCAGAAGGCCTCGTGGAGCCTGATGAGATCGAGAGAGAGACCATAGAGAGACATCTGCGGTTTCCGCAGAAGCCGGATCTTGTAATACGAGCCGGTGGCAGGCAGCTCAGCGACTTCATGATCTGGCAGGCAGCATACTCTGAGCTCTATTTTACAGACGTGATATGGTCATCGCTAAGGCGTCTAGATCTCCTCCGCGCCATAAGGGATTTTCAGAGGAGGGTGCGAAGGTTTGGAAGGTAGGAGAGGCGCGAGAATCAGATGCGCCTTCTTACGGCATGAAGAGTGGCGCTTGGTCCCTATTCTCGTCACCAACTTCCAGTCCTTTGTGAGAGAACGCGGAGGGCTTGCATTACAGATCATCAAAACTTGTGTTGCGATGCATAAGACCTTTTGCGTCATCTCTAAATTCTTCTCGACGATCCGTACCATCCTCTGGTATCTGTTCAAATTAGAAAGCCGGGTGGCATCTCGTCCTCTAATACTTTTTACAAAATGCTCCGAACAAATTTTCATTCCCATGGATGACCTTATCACGAGTGTTTTTCTTATAGAGATGGGGGAGTAGGGGTAGCGAGGACTCCGGTCTTCAGGCGGGAGATGAGGTCACCTCGATATCTCCTAAGAGGACCTGTCCGAATAAGGATTAGGTGTTTCTGACATGCAGAAGCGGTAAGGTCTAAATTTCCGGCCTCAACGCTTATCAGGACAGGCCCTCCTAAGATAAGGAAAGCTTGATCTCCATGTTGGATGGATGATATTCTATGAACCAGAAAGATGCTATAGAGAGGGCAAAGGAGCATTTCGGCAGACTCTTAGAGGAGCAGCTTGCAAGGGTTGAGCAGATGAAGTCCGCTGGGGAATGGCTGGATTACAGCAAGCTGAGACCTCTCATCATCGGCTATGTCTATGGCGATGGAATAGGGCCGTATATAACAAAAGAGGCGATAAGGGTCCTGCAGAGCCTCCTCAGAGATGAGATCGAGAATGGAAGCGTGGAGTTCAGAAAAATCGAGGGGCTCAGCATAGAGGAGCGAGCTAGAGCCATGAAAGCACTGCCTGACGATGCATTGGCCGCGCTCAAGAAGTGCCATGTGATATTGAAGGGCCCCCTGACCACGCCGAAGAAGGGAGATCCCTGGCCCAACCTGGAGAGCGCGAACGTTGCCATGCGCCGGGAGCTCGATCTCTTCGCAAATGTGCGACCCGTCTCGATACCATCAGAGGGCATAGACTGGGTCTTCTTCAGGGAAAATACAGAAGGGGAGTATGTGCTCGGAAGCAAGGGAATTAACGTCACCGAGGATCTCTCAGTCGATTTCAAGGTTATAACGACGCAGGGCGCTGAGAGGATAATAAGGCTCGCTTTCGATTACGCGCGAAGGAACAAAATAAACAGAGTGTCTGTTGTAACAAAGGCCAATGTTATAAAAACAACCGATGGCAAATTCCTCGAGATCGCACGAGCAGTGGCAGCTGAGTATCCAGAGATAATCTTCGATGACTGGTTCGTCGATATCATGGCAGCAAAGCTCGTCGATACAAAGAGGAGAAGGGACTTCAGGGTGATAGTCCTTCCGAACCTTTACGGAGATATACTCACGGATGAAGCTGCTGAGTTTCAGGGCGGGGTTGGCACAGCAGGAAGCGCGAATATAGGCAAGCGGTATGCGATGTTCGAGGCGATACACGGCTCGGCTCCGCGTATGGTACAGGAGGGGCGTGCCCAGTATGCAGATCCTTCGAGCATCATGCGCGCCTCAACCATGCTCCTGAGACATGTAGGGATGGTGGATAAAGCGAGAAGGCTCGAGATGGCGCTGGATATCTGCGGACAGTTCGAGAAGCGGTTGGTGGTGACTGGCAGGCCGGGTGGCGCAACGGGCAGGGAGTTCGCGGATTATGTGATAGAGACTATGGGATCGAGCGATCTGGAGAGCAGATGGCTCTCATACACACAAAAAGGGATTTAGCCTCAAAGACAAAATTAATAGCGTGATACAGCTAGCCCAACGATTTCTCAGCCTCAGGCCGGAGGATATCACGGTCCTGAGGGCCATAGAGGTCGGCATGCGCCGGAGGGAATGGGTGCCACTGGAGGAGATCTCATCCATCTCGCGGATACCGGCCTCTAAGGCAGATTATTATCTTCGATTGTTGTCCGGCAGAAAGCTCGTCCGGTATACCAAAGAGCCTTACGAGGGATACCAGATAGATTTTGATGCATATGATCTTCTAGCCTTACACGACCTCGTCAGAAGGGGATTTGTGGCATCGCTCGGCGATAAACTGGGAGTCGGCAAGGAGTCTGTCGTTTATGAGGCCCTCGATGAGATCCCGCTCGTTGTGAAGTTTCACAGAGAGGGAAGAACGAGCTTCTCAAAGGTCAGACGTGTCAGGGAATATCTGAAGGACAGGCCGAAGATAGCATGGATCTATGCTTCATCTCTGGCTGCCAAGAGAGAGTTCGACGCGATGCAGAAGCTCTATCCCACAGTATCCGTCCCGAAGCCAGTGGCTCGAAGCAGGCATGCCGTTGTTATGGAACGCGTCCCCGGAGAGCTTCTCGTAAAGACACCACTTGAGGAGCCGGATCGCTTTCTTACCAGAATCCTGGAGGATATAAAGAAGGCGTACAGGCTTGGCGTCATACACGCAGATCTTAGCGAGTACAATGTGATCGTCGCGGATGACATAACGATAATCGACTGGCCACAGGCCGTTGGAGTTGAGCATGAGAATGCGGAGGAGCTTCTGGAAAGAGACGTCTGCAACATACTGAAATACTTTAAGCGCAGATACAAGATCGAGCTGAATCCGGAAGAGGTTCTCAGAACTATAAAGGTTGATGATGAATAAGATATTTGGTGTTGATATAGCAAGTGGCTCTCCCAGAAGCCGGAGTCAGCCCAGCTATGCGGTCTATGTGATAGATGGTGAGAGCAGCTACTGCTACGAGATGGTGAGCAGGCAGAAGCTGATCCGGCTGATAAGAGAGAAGAAGCCAGATATCGTGGCAGTAGATAACATCTACGAGCTCGCAGCGAATAGAAACGATCTCATGGCTTTGATGCATCTCTTCCCGCCGACGACAAGGATCGTTCAAGTTACTGGCGGCGAAACCCTCGAGCCTCTGGTAAAGGTTGCGAGATGGCATGGGATATTCTTCGATCGGCTGAATCCGCTGCATGAGGCCGAGGCTTGCGCACGCCTGGCGGCGAAGGGTATCGGGTGCGTGGTTTCTGCATTCGAGGACAGGACATGGATAAAGGTGAGCCGCCGGCGCTCTCCAGGCAGGGGCGGATGGAGCCAGAACAGGTATTCCAGAAAGATACATGGAAACGTCAAGCTGCTCTCGAGGGAGATAGAGCGTCAGCTGAAGGAGAGCGGTTTTGAGTTCAGCATGAAGGCGGTCGAGGGTTTAGGTGGGTTTATAAGATGCGAGTTCGTCGTTGAGGCGCCGAGAGAGAGGGTGCCGGTGCATTCCTCATCAAGAGGGGATGTCCAGATAAGGGTGGCGCCGATCCCTCGCTCGAATCTCCAGTTCGTGCCGCTCCAGCAGAGGAGGGGATATATCATAGTGGGAATAGATCCAGGAACCACCACGGGAGTCGCGGCGCTGAACCTCAAGGGAGAGCTCGTCGATCTCATATCAACCAGAACGATGTCCTCCTCGGATGTGATCGAATGGATAGCAGCGCGCGGAAGGCCGTTGATCATCGCCACAGATGTCTTTCCAGCGCCTGGCGCGGTGGAGAAGATAAAACGCTCTTTTAATGCCGTTCTCTACGCTCCAGGCGAGGATCTGGCCGCTGAGGACAAGATACTGCTCGCCAAGCCATTCGGCTACAAGAACGATCACGAGAGGGATGCACTGGCAGCTGCGATGAGCGCCTTCAAGAAGTACAGGAACAAGTTTCTGCAGGTGGAGAAGAAGGTATCCGAGGATATCGATCCGGACGAGGTAAAGGCACTCGTTGTGAGGGGCTTATCCATAGAGAAGGCCATGGCCGAGCTCCTGGAGACAGAGGAGGCGCAGGAGCAGGTCGCAGCTGAGAAGCCTCCTGTCTCACAGCCCAAACCGGAGGAGGTGAGACTGCTCACAGAGCAGGTCAAAAACCTCAAGGAATATGTTGAGGATTTGAGAGAGGCCCTCGAGACCAAGGAGAAGGAGATCGCGGAGCTGAAGAGGCAGCTGGCAAAGCTCCAGGATAGAGCATACAGGGAGATCAAGAGGGATCACGAGATCCGGATAAGAGATAAGGAGATCGAGAGGCTCAGGAATCTTCTGAGGGGCGAGAGGCGGAGGCTGAGGGCATACAGATCTGAGGCCAGAAAGATCAGCAAGGCTGAGCGGCTCGAGGAGATGGTCGGCTACAGAAAGCTAAAGCCTGTGGCGGCGTTCTCCAAAGAATCGATACTGGCAGCGAAGAGCAGGTGGTCTATCGGTAAGGGAGATCTTATTCTGATACATGATGCCTCCGGTGGAGGTCCAAACACGGCTGATCTGATCATAGAGACTGGCGTTGATGCCATCGTGGTCCTGAAGGAGATGTCCCAGAGGATGATGGAGTACTTCATGGAGAAGGGTGTTCCGGTTTTCAATGCAGATGAGGTCTCCATAAAGACGATAGATGGAATATCATTTGTCGAGCCATCCGAGCTCGAGGCAGCGAAAGCGAAATGGAATGAGCGGAGAAGGGCCTACGAGGCTGAGATGAAGGCCGAGAGGCTGAGGAGCATAATAGAGGAGTACAGAGCGGAGAGGCTGAGAGAGGAGAGGCTAGAGGCAAAGAAAAAGTTCAAACTCACCTGATGTTCTTCTCTTCCTGCTGCAGTCAGAGCCATCTGTTTTCTATCATGGACCTGTCCGAATAAGGATTAAGCGTTTATGACATGCAGAAGCGTAGAAAGTCCGAATTTCTGGCCTAAGCGCTTATCCGGACAGGTCCTCTATCATCATGTGCTGTGTTGAATAATTCAAGTCGATGTGGCCACTAGATATCGATTCTTATCAAAATTTAAATTCGTGTGAATTAGCCCTCTTGCTATTGGAGTTCTGAACATTATTCAACACAGCATCATCATGAGAATCTCTAAATATGGGGGAAATGCTGGGCTTGAAACCTTGCATTTCGCTCAGGGATCTATGAGCGTTGTGACAAATCCATCATGCCTTGGCGGTCTGCCGTGGTCATGTATAACGTGTCTCTCATGCTTAGATGTCCATGTCCAGGTATACGTCCAGCGTATAGGTTCGTACACGATCGGTCTATAGTAATAGCGAACAGGCAGCTCGTAGTAGTACGTAGTGAATGTGTATCCGCCATACCACCACGGCCAGTAATCGCGGACATAGAACCAGACGTAGTTGCTTCTGTAAACACCATCTATCGTATACCAGACCTTGTAAACACCTGGGAAGGGGCCGTAGAACCATGTCCAGTATCTGTGATACGGCCGCACGCGACCGAGATGCTGGCTTACCACCTGGCCTGTTGGATACTCGTAGTATATAACAAGGTCGCCGCCGACGGACGGCACAATCTCCTGGTTCGCCCAGCTCTCAGCTGGCATGGTCAAGCTGACCGTGTGCTCGTATCTGAGACCATCCACCGCCCAAAGACCATTTCCCTCTGGGACTGAGCTCAATAGCGAGGGAGCGTCATCAACGGCACCCTGGTCCACGAGGTTTCCAGCATCTACGGGCTCTTCATTCGTGAAATACGCGCTCTCAGCGGGCGGCTGGTAGAAGTCCTCTGGCGGCTGATTGGGATCGGTTGGATATATAGAAGTAACGCCATCTGGATCCACAACACTTCCTACAGGATCGGGTTGAAGATTATCGTAATCCTGCGGGCTGATTGCTGTAGCTAGCCCCATGAGGAGCATCATTCCTATCACAATTCTTTTGATCATCATACATGCAAAATTGAAACCTCGCAAGATAAAAGGATGATTTTTATATGCGAGTCAGATAAGGTCTAGAAATGATCTACAAAATGGCTATAAGATATTGAAGTCGGAGAGCAACTCCCTGCTCGAGCGAGAGAAAAATAATATACTGGCATAGAAGCAGTGTGCAGAATCAGCACGAAAAGTCACTCGAGCCACGAACATGACCCCAGCTTGCGAACAACGCCTCCAAACCGTTTTATTCGTATTGTTGACCTGCAGTCTCATGAGCGTTTTGCGATAATCGGCGAGCAAATCCTAACAAATTCGAACGTTGATGCGATTTGATCCCTATCAACAGGAATTCATAAAACATCCTTTTAACATATCATGGCATATTTGTATTAATATTATTTCTATCAAAAGGTGTAGTTCGGTATTTTTCTGGGTTTTTAGGAATCACATAACATCTCGATTATTCGACACAGAACTATGCCCGAAAATATTTTAGATAGCTTTCTGGTATCAGTATTCGCGAGATCGAGTAGCAACAAGAAGCAAATGTGCCGCGTTGGGTTGATAGCATGGATGCATATGTGGTGCTATGTGCCATTTTTGGCTTTCTCCTGGGCGTGATAAGCGGGCTGATGCCTGGGCTGCATGTCAACACGTTCGCCGCGCTCCTTCTAGGAGCTTCATCTGCTATGATGGATCTCGGCCTCAGCCCGTATCACATAGCTGTGATAGTGCTCGCAGCCAGCATATCACAGACGTTTATCGATGCGATCCCCACCGTTCTCGTGGGAGCACCCGACTCCGATACGGCGCTCGCGGTCCTCCCCGGGCACAGGCTGATGTTGATGGGAAGGGGCATAGAGGCGGTGCGTTTATCCGCAATCGGATCGGCCGGCTCGGTCCTGGTCGCGCTCTTGCTCATACCACTTCTCTCCTATCTTTTCAGCAGTTACTACGATCTGCTCATGGAGCATATCGGCCTCTTTCTAGCCGGAATCGCACTTCTCATGATAATAAAAGAGCGCGATCCCTTCGATCCCAGGCCATTTCAGACGCTGAAGCGCAGGTCGCTCGCGCTTACTGTGTTCGTAACAAGCGGCTTCCTTGGAATCTTCGCTTTCGGCCATGAGGAACTTCTGAGCTCGCCGGTCGGTTTGAAGCCGGATGTTCTTCTTCCCCTGCTAAGCGGTGTATTTGGCGCATCCTCTCTGCTCCTCAGCATATTCTCAGCACATGAGATCGAAAGGCAGCTTGATACAGGATTTGATCTCCCGCCCCTGCAACTCATTAGATCGATCCTGCTGGGTGGCATAGCAGGATCTCTGATCGCTTGGATTCCCGGGGTATCCCCAGCAGTTGCCACTATGATGACGAGATTGGGCATAAGCGAAGAGGACGATGAGCGGTCAGCGCGCGAGTTTCTTGTCTCTGTATCGGGCGTTAACACATCATGTGCGATTTTCTCGCTGGTGGCCCTTGTGGTGATAGGCAGACCGAGAAGTGGCGCGGCAGCTGCGATAAACGAGCTCATTGAGGTTGATGGAGATATTCTCTACAGAATGATTTTAATTGCAACAGCGCTGGCGGTAGTCTCATATCTCACAACCATATGGATTGCACGCATAGCTGGCGAGATCCTCTCAACAGTAAATTACAGACTTCTCTCAACATGCGTTCTTGCAGCTCTCGCCCTCATGGCTCTGATCTTTACCGGGCCGTTTGGGCTTTTCATATTCTTCATATCCACCCTCATCGGGATGGCTCCGCAGCTCGCAGGCATAAGAAAAACACATGCAATGGGCGTGCTGATGCTGCCGCTCATCATCTACTATATGTCGAAGTGACGGCTCAAGCGACTGAAGTTGCGGGCATCGAGCTCGGCCAGGCCATGCCGCCCCCGGCTGGATATTGGATCTACCAGTTGCTAGATACTTATCGACACCTGCGGGCTGTATCTTACGGGGATTAGCCCTGCATTCATCCTTAAACCTTTTCTCGGTGAGGTATTCTCTTACTGGCGATTTTGTTTGCTATCTTCGCCGCAAACGCACCTGCGACAAAACCAGCGTCTATATTTACAACCGCGAGCACGGAGCAGGACTGGAGCATAGAGAGAAGCGCGGCAATGCCATCTCCCCCAATACCATAGCCCGTGGATACCGGCAGTCCTATCACCGGAGCATCAGTCAGGCCGGCCACGACCGCAGGCAGGGTACCTTCACGGCCTGCAGCGACGATGATGACATCAACATCTGTCATGCGCTCCAGCGCAGGAAAGAGACGGTGGATTCCGGCAACGCCAACATCGTATTCTGTAACTACAACACAACCCATCGCCTCAGCAACAATCCTTGCCTCCTCTGCAACGGGTATATCCGCTGTACCGGCGGCGAGTATGCCGACTCTGCCGCCTGAAGGCTCGCGACTCCCAGCCCTTAGAATAAGCACTCTCGCATTCTCGTACCAGAGCATCTCAGCGTTATCCGGCAGAGCGATCGACTTTAAGGCGTTCAGATGATCCTCGTCGACTCTTGTTATTATGACGTTGCCCGTCTCCTCAAGGTGCGCCAACGCGATTCTCACAAGATCCTCAGGCCTTTTCCCCTCCGCAAGAATCGCCTCAGGCACGCCTATCCTATCTTCCCGCATCTGGTCTATCTTAGCTATCGACCCTATCTCTCTGTAGCTGATCAGCCTTAGCCGGCTTATAGCCTCATCTATCTCTATTTCCCCTCTCCTCAACCTCTCTAGGGTGTCACGCAGCTGGGATCTCACGCCAGCATCAGAGAGCTACAAATGATATAGACATTTCCATGAGGCACGCCGGCCTGTCCGAATAAGGATTATGCGTTTATGACATGCAGAAGCTGTAAAGGTCCAAATTTCTGGCCTCCGCGCTTATACGGACAGGTCCAGGTACGCTGTCTCGATAAAATGTCCTGGCCTTATGCTCTCCGCAAACTCCTTTAACACAAGGGATTCATCCAGGACACATGCCTATACATCCGATTGATTACAGATACGGAACGCCCGAGATGAAGGCGATATGGGAGGAGGATTACAGGATCAGGATGCTTTTCAAAGTTGAGGCTGCGCTTGCCCGAGCCGAGGAGGAGGTCGGCCTCATACCGAAGGGCGCCGCGGATTCCATAGCGAGAGCATCTCAGATAGCATCTCCCCAGCGGGCGAAGGAGATCGAGGCCGAGATAGGCCATGATATGATGGCAGTGGTTCTGGCCATGGCAGAGGTCTGCGATTACGGGGAGTGGATACATCTCGGCGCGACCTCGAACGACATTCTTGATACCGCAACAGGGCTCCAGATAAAGGCATCTCTCGACATAATCGAGGCGAAGCTCAAGGCGTTGCTCGAGGTCCTCCTGGATATGGCTGTTGAGAACAAGAATCTCGTCTGCGCTGGAAGGACGCATGGGCAGATGGCGGTTCCGACGACGTATGGTCTGAGGTTCGCCATCTGGGCCTCCGAGGTAGCGCGCCATATCGATAGGCTCAGAGAGATCCGGCCGAGGGCAGCGGTTGGAAAGATGAGCGGGGCTGTAGGCACGCAGGCAGCATTTGGCAAGGATGGGATGAGGATACAGCAGAGGGTCATGGAGATCCTCGGGCTGAACGAGGTAGATGTCTCAAATCAGGTTGTGCAGCGGGATAGGCACGCGGAGGTGATATGTCTTCTGGCTCTAATCGCGTCCACCCTCGACAAGATCTGCGTCGAGATCAGGACCCTGCAGCGAACTGAGATCGCTGAGGTCGAGGAGAGCTTCGGGAAAAAACAGGTTGGCTCCAGCACTATGCCTCACAAGAGAAATCCGATCAGATCGGAGCAGGTGTGCGGTCTTGCTAGGATAGTTAGGTCTGAGGTAGAGCCGGCGTTTGCCAATATCCCCCTCTGGGATGAGAGGGATCTGACGAATTCCAGCTGCGAGCGCGTGGTATTTCCCGAGGCATTTATACTGACAGATCATATTCTCAATCTCTGCATCAGAATCCTCAAGGGTTTAAGGATACGAAAGGAGAACGTCGAGAGGAATCTCATGATGCTGAAGGGGCTCAACCTCGCCGAAGCGGTCATGGTGGAGCTTGCGAAGAGGGGCGCGGGAAGGCAGAGATCGCACGAGATCTTGAGGGTGGCCTCGATGAGGGCCTTCGAAGAGGGACGAGAGCTCAAAGATGTCCTCGTCGAGGACGGCACGATCACCGAGTTCATAAGCGAGAAGGAGCTCGAAGATATGCTGGATCCGCATAAGTACATAGGCACGGCGGTTGAGCAGGTGGAGAGGCTTGAGCGGAAGCTCAGAGGGTACTGCAGATGACTGCATTGTGCTAACTTGATATCATAAGAGCACTAACAGGTATTGTGCCATCTGCTCGATTCAAGGGTCTTAGGAATCCGCCATTCCATGGCACAATACCTCATTAATTCTGTGAGGTTTCATCATGCTGATAAACAAGATACTCGGTTTGGGCGAGGATGAGTGCGTCTTCCTTGCTGAGGAGTCTCTGCAGGATCTGCTATGGCTTCCTGTGACACAAAATCTCATAAGATCTCTCGAAGATTTCGATCATGCTGTTGCCATCAAAGATAAAGCTCTCGCGTTGTATTCAGAACCTCAGGATCTGTGGATCCTCATGACAGATCGCTACTCAGAGATAAAGCCTGTCAGGGAGCTCACCGGCTCTATGAACTGCAAGGTCGTTGATGTTCCAGAGGAGCTCTTCTTCCAGGCGATAGTGGAGTGCCTCTCAGTATCGCTGAGAGAGGGCATCTTCTGCGAGAGTTGCATCGAGAGCAATCCCCTTCGACATCCAGAGGATAGAATCTCCAGCCTTGTGAATCTGCTGAGTGATAGGGTGAATAAGAGCTACACAGTGCTGGAGATCGGCTGCGGAAGTGGAGCGGGGACGTTGGCGCTGAGAAGGATCGGCATAGATCCATGGGCTATGGATATCAACCGCTGTGAGGTCTGCCAGGGCCTCAGAATAAACGCTTTGAACCCACAGAGGACCTTTGTTCTAGATGCGAGACTGCTACCCAGATTCTTCGCCAAAGAGAGCTTCGATCTAGTTGCGGGATTTATGGTCGGCTTGATCGATCTCTCGAACTGGCATATATGGAGGGAGATAATAATAAAATCATCATCTCTTGCGCGTCACATGGTTCTCTATACCGTATACTCCAAGAGAGAGGCTGAGATGATCGCGGGTCTTCTCGACGGCCTCGGCTGGAAGGGAGAGCTGATCGATAACAGTGGATCCGTAACCATCTATGATCAGTGGGCGTATCTGGGTATACACTAGATGTGCACATGGCAAAGCATCAAACCAAGAGTGGAGAATGTCGAGGAGCTCCTGTATGATTGTTTGTAGCATCAGGCCGTACATAGCTCAATAATGGAGAGGAGGGGCTTCTGCTCATCTGAGCCACTTCTGCTTATCCGGCCAGGTCTGAGTTACAAAAGAAGAGTTTTGAGTACACTGCCCACAATCAGAGCAGCAGCCATTCGGAACGATATTGCTCTGAGTGTATCGTACACGCCGAGCTCTTTTAAAAGGACTGTGAGCGTGGCGACGCAGGGGAAATACATGGCGAGCACTACAGCTCCTATTACGAGCTGCTCTGGAGATAGATGCAAAGGAGCGAACATTCCAATGCCGATATCCTTTCTGAGGAAGCCGAAGAGGAGAGCTACAGCAGCGTCATTCGGCAGACCCAGAATACCTGACACGACGGGGCTTGAGATATCCCCAAAGCGCTTCATGATCCCAGTCATCTCGAATATGTTCATCGCCAAAATACCAGCGCCTATATACGGCACGGCCTCGTATACGAATGTCCTGATGCGCAGAAAGGTCTTTTTCAGTAGCGCATTCATCACAGGCATTCGATACGGCGGGATCTCCATGAAGATCTCTGGAGACTCCTCGCGTATCAGCTTGTGCAAGAGCATGCCTGAGATAGCGAACACGATGAAGAGTGTTGAATAAACCGCAAATATATATCTCAATCCATACGGGGCTAATATCCCGAATACCATCGCCGTCTGAGACGCGCAGGGTATGCTCATGGTCATCAGTGTTGCAGCGAGGAACCTCTGCTTTGATGATTCGAGGACGCGAAGCCCCAACACCCCTGGAACGCTGCAGCCCATTCCAAGGATGCATGGTATTATCGCAGCTCCATGGAGGCCGAACTTATGCATCATAACATCCATCAGAACGCTAAGCCTTGGCAGGTAGCCGAGATCCTCCAGGAAGCCGAGCACCAGATAGAACGGTATCAGGAATGGAATAACTATGCCAAAGGGTATGTAGAGCCCAGTTGTTAGAAGGCCGAAAGACTCCAGCAGCTCTGGAGAGCGCCCAACAAGTATATCGTGTGCGATTCCCGATAGATATTTGTCCGCTAGTGAGTGAATCCAGTAACTGTAAGTTGTGAAAAGCGGATCGGTAAGATTTTCTATGAGCCACTCGCCGCTGCCTATTATCACTTTGAAGGACAAATAGAGCACCAGGAGAGCTATCGGAATACCGGTCCATGGTCTTATCGTGAGATCCTCAAGCCTCTCGAGGGTGGAGGGATGACGATGGTACACCTTCTGGACCTCCGATACGATCTCCCCGATCCTCAACCACCTCTCCGAGGAGCTGAGCTTTATCGGCTTCTGCTCCGATCCTATTGTGTTCTCGATCGCCTCCACAAGATCGCGAATCCCCCAACCGCTTGCTGCTACAGTAGGCACAACCTTTACGCCGAGCTCTCCGGCTAGTTTATCGACATCGATATCGAGCCCCTTTCTAACCGCTACATCCCACAGATTCAGTGCTATTACCACCGGGATTCCGCGCTCGAGAATCTCCAGAGTCAGATTCAGGTTGCGCTCCAGGTTGGTCGCATCTACAACGTTTACGATCAGATCAGCGCCCTGATCCAAGATCAACCTCGCAACCTCTTCCGCCTTCGAGGTTGGCTCCAATGAATACACACCAGGAACATCTATGAGCGAAGCATTCCTCCCTTTTACACTGATACTTCCTTCAGTGTAGCCTACTGTCGTGCCAGGATAGTTTGAGGAGATGGCATCAGCACCGGTCAATCTTGAGAATATCACGCTCTTGCCTACATTTGGATTGCCTATGAGAAGTATCTTGAGTGGCCTATCTTTACGCATATCGATCAACTTGGAATTAAAGCTTACAGCAGACCAAACAAGATATATAGCTTCCTGCCCGCTCTTAATGAACAATTTTTGAAGTGGCACGAAAATGCTGCCGAACCATGAACCATGTGACAATATCATCGATTCGGGCGAATGTGCCCTGCGTACAAATTGTCAACAAGTTCATTCCGCAAGCGCTTCTATCTCTCTGAGAACATACTCTACAAGCGCATCCCTGTTCTCTTTCGATACCTCTAGGAGTGTGAAGCTCTCTCTGATATGCTTGGCGAGCGGATGGTTCGACCTCTTGTGTAACACCACTAAAATCAACTTTCCGGAGGCGATGGCCTCATAAACCGTTTCTGCGAACCTCTCCGAGAGAAGCTCCATGGGGCCGACCTCATCCACAACGATCAGATCAGCCTCGAGTGCTGATTTAAGAGCATGTACGCCGATCTCCTCGAGGTTCTGTATATTCACATGATACCTTCCAAGCCTTGGGCCTTGCCCCTTCTCATCCGCAAGAGTCGCCCTTCTGCCATCATGAAGATCGATCAGCTCGAAGCCGGTTCTGCGACCTGATACGCGGACCTCCTTCGTCAAAATCCCGCCGTATCTGAGTTTGGTCTTGGCTAGAACCCTCTGCACGAGGGTTGACTTCCCAACACCTGGCTCGCCTGTAATGGCCAACCTACAGCTCATAGCTCTCCCTGACCCTCTCCAAGAAGATCCAGAGGCTCTCAACATCCTTTATCTCTTTTCTAACTAAGATCTTCAGACGCTTTCGTATCTCCACATCCACCTTGACCCCTGCGGTGCGAAGGTACTCCTCCATCTTGTGCGCGATCTCCTCACCCCTCGCATCCCAGTCGGTCAGCACCACGACCTCCTCGTAGATCCTCGCGGTCTCCTCTGCCATCTCCAGACACGATCTCTGAGACGACATGAGGATTGGCCCCGCGACGCCCAGTCTTCGCAGCGCGTCTCTGTCGCGCGGACCCTCCACGATTACTGCTGCGCCGCGAGCTGAGGCATCCAAGAGTGCTGCGATCTGCTCCTCAAGAGCCTCGATATCATAGACCCTTCTGTGCGGCTTCATGCCCCATCCCCAAGAGACCGTTTGAGAATCGCTATTATCGACTCTACATCTGCGCCTCTGATCAGGACGACCTTCCTCTGGCTCTTGTGACCGCGCATGATCTCGATATCTTTTTGTGATACTTCGAATGCTTTCGCCAGCTCCTGAATAAGCTGCCTGTTTGCGCGTCCTCGATCCGCCTTCTCTGTGAGCTTCACCTCGATGCTGCCCCGCCATACATTGAAAGAAGCCGGCACCTCAACTTGGGACGAGGCGGGGGCGACATCGATGTGTATTAAAACACCATCAGGATGGCCCTCGACAGCCTCATTCAGCCTCTTCACGCTGCAATCTTTGTGGTAAATAAATAAAAAACTGACTCTCCGATATGTTTGAGTCTTTGTATACACACTATCCTGCGGAATCTCCAACTGCTCTCTTCCTCATTAACTCTGCCAGCCGCCGGAAGTCCTGCTTAAATGTGAGAGGGAAGGTAACGCGCGTCAGCTACCATATCAGCTGAGCGTCCTCGGCACGTCCTTCCTGCCGCTGATCTTCCCCTGAATGCTTCCGCCGGTCGAGGAGTATGCCTCGAAGTATCCAGAAGCTGAGTTGCCGTTTCTGCTTATATCTAGCCTTCCCACATACAGCTCGACATTTGGATACGTCATGATGTTCAGCGTGAGCCTGTTGTCGATCAGAGCTCCGTTTGCGGTTACTATATTATCAGACACACCGACTCTGCCAGATCCGAAGACGATTGTTCCCATCTGAGCGAGGTTTAAATTCGCCTTGCCTAGCAGCTTCTCGTCCAATGTTCTGAGCTCAAAGGACCAGTTGCCTCTTAGATCGATGGGGGTATAGGTTGTAGCGCTGCCTGTAGCCCCTCCAGCCTTGGCCAGATACTCGCCAGTATGCTCCGGGCTCACTATATTCATCCAGCCAAGCCCCTCGCCGAGGATATCATCGTATTGTGTAGTTGTCTTCGTCTCCATCTGCGCATTCACGGCCATCGCCACGAGGGCGATATACAATACAATCATAATCGTGAATCTCATTTCAAGTCCTCCTTTTCAAAGTGTGCACCTCTGAACTCCTTGTCCTTCATCTGGCATGAGCAGCGGTGTTTAAACCATCTGTAGCCACTCATCTTATGCCAGATGCTCTCCAAAGAGCTTGTCTTCACATTCCCAAAGCTGAGCGGCATGTATGCACATGGCATTACCTCTCCGGATGCGTCTACATGCATCCATCGCCTTCCCGCGAAGCAGCCGAACATCTGAGGCGATAGGAGGTATGGCAGCGCCGTCACCCTTGGACCATCTCCAAGCCGGTTCTTGATCTTGTGAAAATCGCAAAGACGTTTGATATCGGACGAGGACAAGACCTCGTCTTGATGTTCCTTCCATCTCCCAACCGCGACGATCTCGTACAGGGAGAGCTCATGAACTCCTAGCATGGACGCAAGATCATAGGCATCCTCAAGCTGATCTATGTTGTAGGGCGATACCACCATGAAGAGATCGACCAGAAGGCCGGACTTAAGGGAATTTTTCACTCCAGCGATCGCATCCCTGAATGCGCCATCCCTGCCTCTGAAGCGATCGTGCTGTTCCTCTATCGGGCTATCTATGCTTACGCGCACTGCGTAAAGTCCGCTCTTCTTCAGTTTTAAAGCTAGATCCTCTGTAAGCGCATAACCGCTTGTGAAGCTTGTTGCGACAGCTCTATCGTCAACGCTTGCAACAAGCTCCGGCAGATCGCGCCTGAGCATCGGCTCTCCTCCATCGAATGTCACAAGATAGGTCCCGAGATCCAACGCTTCGGATATGATTCTTCTTATCAAATCTCCATCCAGGATATCGCCGCTTCTGGAGGGGGATGAGCAGTGCATGCAGTTATTCGGGCAGCCGCGAAAGATCGAGATCGAGAGCTGATCAGGCGTTCTTCTCTGCAGCAAGAATCTGATCTGAGAGGCGATCATCCTCTCGAATGCCCTGCTCGGCGCCGGCGGAATCCATGTGGAGAAGATCCATCTCTCGCCGGCGCTCACGGACTTCTCGTTCTCGAAGATCTCATTAATTCTCTTCACGAACGGCCAAGCGAATGGCGCGAGAGGTCCTCGCGGATAGAGCCTTATGCCATCGTCCAGAGCGACATCTAGGCTCAGCAGAGAGGACTCTGTAAGCTGCATCTCTTCACCATGCTCTCGGTCATTCTGCTCAGTATCATCAGAAGGCGTTCTTTCATCTCCGGATCTCCGCCAGCTGAAAGCAGCGAATCCCTGGCATCATTTGCGTGCTCTCCCACGGCATCCAAGCACCGCTGGATTGCTTCCTCTTGGCTGTATGTCATGCTGTAGATCCTGGGGAGGGTGCTGGATTTTTTGGTGGATCTCTTGCCCTGATCCACACCGATTATCTCTTCCAGATCGTCGACTATCTGATATGCGATTCCCAGACCCAGGCCGTATCTCTCGTACAGACGCTGATCAAGAGGGCTTGCGCCAGCAATCAGGCACCCCAGCTTAGCGGCTGCCGCGAAGAGGGCCGCTGTCTTCTTGGTTACACATTGATAATAGCCAACAGGAGACGTTATTCTCGAGAGGTCTATCATCTCCCCCTCAGCCATGTCCATGCATGCCTTTGAGAAGAGCCTGATGGCCGGCTCGCCATAAGATGATATCAGGCCTATAGACATCGATATCATATAGTCGCCTCCGAGCAGCGAGGCCTCCATTCCGAATTTTTTAACAGCGCTTGGGATTCCACGCCTCTCGATGCCGCAATCAAGTATATCATCATGAATCAGAGATGCTGCATGAGCCAGCTCGACAGCGAGCGCGGCATCGAGCGCTCTCTCAGCTTCGCAGCCGAAAGCCTCGGCGGAGATTAGAAGTATCAGAGGACGTACCCTCTTGCCCGGAGATGTGAGCACGTAATCGATGAGCTCGCCCACATTCAGGTGGCGAGACTCCGCGGCCAGCGACCGCAGGCCGTTTTCGATAAGCTCGTGCTCTTTCCAATCAGCAAACATCTGAGCTACCTCTCCACGCAGGATATTTAGCTTTTGCTGATATCTCTATTTCTTTTACAGCAGCGTCTTTATTCGATGATCTCAATTCAGCTGCTGTGTCGAATAATTCGAGACATTGATAGAGATGGATTCTTATCAAAGCTCAGATTTGTGTGAATTTGCTACATGATATCGTAAAACCTTCCTGGTCAGACAGCACATCCATGGGTATGAAAAATGGTCCGGAGATATTTTCATACCAAACCTTCATGGCCAACATCCCAACCCATTGGAACCTGTCCGGATAAGCGATGAGGCCAGAGATTTGGACTTTTACCGCTCCTGCATGTCGGAAACACTTAGTCCTTATTCGGACACGTCCCACTGTGGAATGAAAAATGTTTATGGTCGGCGGCATCTTCGTACAAATTCAAAAGTTGTTCAACATGCACATTCACCCATAAGCAATATTTATCTTTCAGGTGAGAGACCGGGTTAGAGCTTTCCGGACATAGGGCTGGAGATGCATAGGATTGATATATCTCATCAGATCTCGTCAGTTGAGGTGGTTCGTTGAACGTTCGTCTCATTCTGGTTTTATTGGCTGCAATGCTTCCGGTGATTTCGATACCTTCTGATGCGGTAACCATTCAAGCCGCTGGCGATATACAGAGGAGCATAGACTCCGCATCACCGGGGGACACCATAATCGTAGGTCCGGGCGTTTACGAGAAGTTCGTTGTGAACAAGATGCTTAACATCATAGGCAACGGAGCGACGGTCATAGCATCGCCATCGGATGCCTGCATAAGTGTAGAGGCAGACGGGGTGAATATCAGCGGATTCGTTGTACGAAATGGGCTCTATGGGATAAGGCTGAGCAAGGTAAATGGGTGCACAGTAACAAACAACACGGTAACAGGCTGTAAGCAGCCCGGCATAGTTCTACTCACATCATCACGCAACATCATAGCAAACAACAATGCCAGCTATAACGGCGTGGTAGGCGAGGGCTGGTATGGGATATACCTAACGGACTCGTCCAACGATAACCTGATAATAAACAATATCGCCAACAACAACGGCGCCTACGGGATACACCTTTCGACATCGTGCTCGAATAATACGATAAGAGGAAACGTCCTGAACGGGAACATGTATGGTCTCTACATGTTCACAAGGTGCTCTGATAATCTGATAGAGGAAAACACGATCTCGGGCAACAAGGCGAACGGAATCGATATGCGTTTTGGTTGTCAGAACAACACGATCAGGAATAACAGCATCACCGCCAATCAGGTCGCGGGAATATCGCTCCTGGATTCCGGCGAGAACAGGATCGCGGATAACGAGATAAGCTCGAACGGCAGGTTCGGCATACAGATTCAGGGAAAAAGCGACGGAAATAGCGTGATAGGAAACAAGATCACACAAAGCCCAACTGGCATCTTCGTCGAGTCGAATCGGAACATATTCTACTCCAATCTGCTGATAGACAACGTTGTACAAGCAGTGGACAGGGGAGAGAACACATGGAATGCGCCGTATCCTGTTGGGGGGAATGCCTGGAGCGATTACAGCGGTGTCGATGAGCTCTCCGGTCCCTATCAGGATATGCCAGGGGGCGACGGCTTCGGAGATACTCCGAGAGAGATCGGCAACCGCTCGAGGGATATGTATCCCGTCATGGGGTACGAATTTAGGCCGATAAAGCTTTTGAATGCAAGTATTCCCGAGGAGATCGAAGCCGGCGGGCAGCTTCTGATAAAAGCATGGATTGAGTCGCTGAACGGCCTCACACAGGTCTCCGCGAGGATACCAGAGTCCGGCTCGTACGTCCGTTTATCTCCAGCTGGAGATCATTACGAGGGGTCGCTGACTACCGCGCTGCTCGATCCTGGAGAGTACTCCGTAGTTCTCACTGCCACTGATAGAAGAGGATATGAACTAGAAGCTTTAATAGGGAGATTTAAGATTACACCTAGAGCCGGGCGCAGCTTTGAGGCTGCAATGGCTCAACTCAGGGGAAGATCATGATTCGTACATCAATCGCCATACTCGGGATCTTGGTAATCGGCATACTCTATGCAAGTTTCTGCGCAAGTGCTACATGCCCGATGTGCAAACCCGACTACGAGGAGTATCCGCATGAGGGCTTCCTGAAAAGCCTCGGACCTGAAGAGGAGAAGACCTCAGCACCGGTTATATCTGCGAAGAGCGAGAGGCTGAAGAACCCTCTCTTCAACAAGAGCCTACAGCCAGCTCAAACCACGACGGAGACGAACAGCGAGACTCAGAGTGATACTCAGAGCGCTGCACAAGTTAATGCACCAGTGAGATCGAACAGCATGCTTGTTCCGGTCAATGGCGTGGCACGCTCAGATATCGTTCTGGATGTGAGCAACGGCGCCAGCGAGTACATAGACGGTGCGGTCCACATAAATTTCATGGAGTTTTACAACGATAATAAGGAGCTCAAGTCTGTAGAGGAGATCGCGGAGATTCTCGGAGATGCGGGTATAACCAAGAACGATAAGGTCGTGCTTACGGGCACTGATTACAACTGCCCGACATGCCTTGGAGGGCCTTTTTCAGCCACATTCGTCTACTGGCTGATGCTCTACCTCGGGCATGATAGGGATAAGCTCAAGGTCTTGGATGGAGATACCTCCGACTGGAAGGCAGCAGGGCTTCCGGTTCAGAGCGAACCGTATGTGAGGCCCAAGGCGATATACGAGGTCCAGGGTGTCAGGTCGGAGTTGCTCGCCACAAATGATTACGTGAGGAATGCGGATGTCCAGATCGTGGATTCGAGAACATTCGATGCATTCGGCCAGGGAGCGATACCTGGCGCTGTGAACATACCGTACGACTCGATTCTGGAGAACGGAAGGCTGAAGGATGAGAGAGCGCTGCAGTCGGCCTTCGCAGGCCTTACCAAGGACAAACCAGTTGTGGTTTACGCAAATACGGAGTTCAAGGCCTCGATGGTGTGGTTTGCTTTGCAGATGCTCGGATATGATTCAAGGATCTACACATGGAACGACTGGCTCAAGAACCTGCCGGCATTCAGGATGAGGCTGAACACCACGCTTACAAGGGCTGAGCCGAACCCCGCATCACCTGGTCCGATAAAGATCTACGCCGTGTTCGAGCTGCCGGAGAACGGCGGCGGTAACCTCACGAAGCTCAGCGTAATGGGCTGTGCGACATGTGAGCCCATAACCGTCTGGACCGGATCGCTCACGAAGAACAAAAGCACAGGAGTTGTGGTGGGCAAGACAACAGGCACCGCAATAGGCAAAACAACGCAGTATTTCACATGCGCGGCCAAGATAAAAGATGCACAGGGCAACGAGGTCGCATCGATACCTATGGAAAAGAGCTCGGATGATGTATACGTCGGGACATGGGATGCCACGAAAGCCTCGCCGGGAAGCTACACCGTTAGCTTTGTGGTGACCGTCTACGGCCTTTCGAAGGATTTCGAGAACGCGATCACCGTGATTATAGAGTAGGGGTAGTGGGGTGAAGGCCTCTGGGGGCAGGTCCGAAAAGATAAAGATCTTTACCTTTTTTTCAGCTGTTTTAGCTCTGGCTCTGCTTTTTTCGATGGTTGTCGCTCCAGATCCCTACATATCGGACAAGGCGACGAAATGGTTCCAGAAGGAGTTCAAGTCTTTAATAGAACACGACTACGATGATGTGACGCCGCCTGTCATAAGCAATCCCAGGATCTTTCCATACCAGATAAAGCGAGGGGATCCACGAGTTGAGATAAGCGCACATGTGTACGACAAATCGGGGATATCTTCTGTTCACGCTCAGATAGGAAAACGCCAAGCTCTGATGCTCGATCTGGATGGGGATGGGAGATACATAGGCTATTGCGGGTCAAACCTTGCGCCTGGCGATTATGATATTAATATAATCGCGGTGGACAAGGCCGGCAACATAGCCACAGCGCCATGCAGGCATCTCAGGGTTCTCGATCCTGCGGATCTCAACGCCAACAGGATAGAGGACTCCCTCGAATCGCTCGGGCCAGAGGAGACGAGGGTCATAGTTCTTCACGAAGACAACGTCACGGATTCGATGGGAAAGGGGCTCCGGAGCATAGATATACTGAAGGGAAGCGCCATGATAGTCCCTGGTAACAAGATACCCGAACTCTCGCAGTTGAGGGGTGTGAAGGGCATCTACAGAGACCAGAAGCTTAAGGTTTTAGGAGCGAGCTCTTCTGATATGTATGCTGAAACACACAAAGTGCCTGAGAATCCGCGGAGGATCGCTACAGGTCTCACCGGCAGAGGGGTAACCGTCGCCCTGATAGATACCGGCGTGGATGCAGAACACGAATCCCTTGACGACATGGACGACGATCCGAGCACCGATGATGAGAAGGTCGTGGCCTTTATAGATATGGTCAACGGACTCAAAAAGCCGTACGACGATAACGGCCACGGCACACACTGCGCGAGCCTCATAGCAGGCACGAAGGGTATTGGAGTTGCACCTGGGGCAAAGCTCGTCGTCCTTAAGGTGATGGACAGGGATGGATCTTGCTATTTATCCGATGCGCTCTCCGCGCTCGACTGGTGCGTCAAGAACAAGGACAAATACGATATCAGGATAATATCATTCAGCGTTGGAGGTGAACGCAGCACCGATACACCCACGCTTCTCGATGAAGCGTGCAATAAAATGACAGATTACGGAATAGCTGTTGTTGTTGCCGCAGGCAACTCGGGGCCATCTCCGAGGTCCATCGTTGTTCCGGGCGAGGCGGAGAGGGTCATCACCGTTGGCGCTATAGATGATAAAGGAAATATATTTGAAAAGTCGTCGCGCGGTCCCACATCGGATGGCAGGATCAAGCCTGATATTGTGACGATAGGAGTGGATGTGCCATCGGCACTCGCTGGAACAAAGAACGATGAGAGTTATATGAGTGGGACATCGATGGCTGTGCCCCAGGTAGCAGGAGCCGCAGCGGTGCTCCTGGAGGGCTTCGGGGATTTGAATCCAGCGGATATCAAGAGGGTGCTTCTCAGGTCTGCGGACGATCTGGGTGAACCTGGCCCGGACAACACATTCGGCTGGGGGGCTATGAATCTCAGCAGAGCGACGATGTATCTGAGGGAGAATCCCGAGGCGGTAGCAGGGCCGGAGCTTAAGAGCGTGGATCTGAGCGCGAAGGAGGCCAGAGTGGGGGATATGGTCATCATAGAGGCCCTGGTCGCGGGCGAGGTCGAGGAGGTCACATCCACCATAGCTGGGCCTGGGAAAGAGGCCGAGATGCCCATGGTGGACTTCGATTTTAATAACATATACACGACATTCTGGGAGACGGGACTCTGGCGGCCTGGAGATTATACAATAAAGGTCGAACTCGTGGGGAGGTACGGCGAGAGATCCAGCAGATCCATACCCTTTCGCCTGACGCCCAGAGTTTAGCGATGATCTCGACAGGTTTTTATCGGGCTCAGAAGAATGCCCGGATGAGTGGTGTATTTGTCTTCTAACTGCATCTGCCTGCTCGCGGCGATATGCATACTCCTGGTAGGATCTGCAGCAGCTGCGGACTACATCTTCAACGGCGCATTCAATCTGGGAACCGGCTACAGGGACTCGGAGCTCTTAGGGCAGACGGCCGCTGGCCAGGCGGGCCAGAAGTTCGCAGAGCGGATCATCGGAAGCGGTAGATCCAGCGACAGGAGCACGTTCGAGGTGGATCTCATAAGAAATGTTATAAACTTCACCCAGCTGGCAGATTTCGAGTACTTCCCAGTGGTCTATGAGATAGGCACATACAACAGAAAGTGGTCCAACAAGATATGCGTGATAAACTACGACAGCGGATCCGCCATGAGTGAGATCTATACGGATGCGGAGCTCATACACAGAAGCACGGAGATACTGACAACGAGAAACACTAGCTGCGGGAATATAGAAGCGGGAATAGATTCCACATTTATAGGCAGAGGCCGGATCGCCTGGGCCACAAGCGTGAGAAGCGATAAGCGCGCTATCGAGCTCAGCAAGTCCGTCGATGAGCTCACGGGGGCATTCTCGGTGAAGAAATACATAGATCTGGACAAGCGCTCTGGAAGGCCCAGCAGGGTCGATTGGCTGCCAGCCGCTTGACATCCTCTGGAGGCGGCCTGCTCTCCGCCATAGATGTTCGAGTGACTTCCTCGCCGGCCTGAAGACCGGAGTCTTTGCCGCCCCTGCTCCCAATCTCTATAAGTATAGATTAGCTGAGATAATCAATATTCAGAAGACACGTCTCTTCCCGTAGAGCTCTTGTCCTGAGGATACCGTCTGCCCACCGCCTTCTGTCCCATCAAAAATATGATCAGAACTCGAACAGGGACCTCTGTTTTCTGGCCGCCATCTTCTTTTGTCCCTCCTCGACCTCGGCAGTTTGAACCTCGTCTGCCGTCGTCTTAACTGCGATCTTCTTGCCTGCAGGTTCTTGACTGCCGCGCAGACCATAATCGATCTTGGCGATAAGCTCTTCCTCGAGCATTCGCTGTGCATCATCGAAGATCTTCTGCACCTTCTTCGTTGTGGGGGCGCTGCCCGTCAGAAGCGCGATCTCATCTATGTTCAATTCCAGAAGAGCTGCGACTGTTGCTGCGGTTTTTTTACTCTGCAGCAGAGATCCTATGAATGTGAAAAGCTCCGATCTGGCATAGGCAGTGCTGACATGGCAGTGAAGGGCTATCTTTCTCGCGGCCGAATCCCTTATGCTCCGGGCCCGTCTTGTTTGTCCCAATCTCCTCCAGAGGCTCGGGGGCTTGAACTGCGTATAACCTCTTCTTGTCCTTAGGCTCGCGGCCCTGACCCCTCCACTCATGAGAAATACCGCGTATCTCCAGAGCGTGTAGTTCTGCCTCCTCTTGACCCGCCCCAGGAAGATATCGGCTCTGGATAAACATTCAAATCCTTTAGCAAGCTCTCCTTCCTTGTAAACAAGAGGCAGGTTCTCATCGATCCAGTGTATCAGATCCTCTGGGCTCTCGTCCAGCTGGTATGTCGCCTCGAGCGCGACCTTAGCGTTCTCCCCCTTGAATATGGTCTCCAGGACCTTGAACATCGAGGCCTTGACATCCCTCTCCGCTGTAACGACATTCTCGAGCTTGAGGTGCTTGAGTCCTAGAGCAGATGCCTCGAGATCGTTTATGGCGCTCCTCAGGTCCCCTCCCGACATCTCCGCTATATGCATTAGCGCATCCGGCTCGCACTCTATTCCCTCGTTCCTGCAGATCTCCCTCAAGAGCGATGCAATCGTCTGCGCTCTTATCTGCCTGAACTGAATTCCCTTACACGCCTCTCGAAGTGGTTTCTCTATCTCGTAGTACTCGTTCGCTATCAGAACTATCGGCTGGGTGGTCTCTTTTATTATATTAAGAATCGCAGCCGCGCCGCCCCTGTCGTACGTGCCGTGGAGGTTGTCCGCCTCATCGAGTATAACAAGCCGTCTCCTGCCGGTAAACGTGCTGACCTTAGCTGCCGGACCCGCCACGCTCTTTATTATCTCAGCTGTTCTCTGATCACTCGCATTGAGCTCTATGTAATCCCAGTCCATCTCAGCAGCGAGTGCCAGGGCAGCAGATGTTTTGCCGATCCCCGGCGGCCCGTAGAGTATGACGCTTCTCACATCGGGCACGCCCTTCTCCCATGATCTTGCCCACTCTCGGAGCTCGCTGACAGCCTTGCTATTGCCGAGGATTCCATCGAGATTCTTCGGCCTGTATTTCTCAGCCCAGCTGATCATACTTTCTACCAGATCCCCTCTCTTCCCGTTATCTCAGATGCTTTTATCTCCCAGATGCACATCTCCATTCTCTCAAGCATCTCCCAGGAGAACTGCTTGCCGCCATGGCCACCGATTCCGCTCCTGATGAAGGCATCGAACATACGCCTCTTAGCCTCCTGAGATCTCGAGATCTCCGCTCTTCCATAAACAATAACGCTCCTCCAGCGATCCCCCTCGAGCTCGTCCACCTCGAAGCATACGTTATTGTTCTTACCAACTATCTCCATCTTCTTTCCGGCAGGCCGAGAATGGAGTATTATCACGCCGTCTGTGTATACATAAGACATCGGTATGACATAGGGTCGATCATCATAAGATAGCCCAAGACGGCCATACCTGCATCTCTTTAGCAGTGCTTCACAATCCTCTCGGCTCATCTCCTGCACTTTCATCACATAACACCGCTATGAAGTGAAGATCTCAATACCTAAATATTCTCCCAGCAGAAGAACCGTTTTACATCTCACTTCTCGGACGTGTCCGGATAAGCGCTGGGGCCAGAAATTTTGACACTCTCCTCTTCTGCATCTAAGAAACACTCAATCCTTATTCGAACAGGTCCCACTTCTCCTACAATCATGTGATATGACATCCTGCCGATATCAGATGCGTCAGGGATGCTCTAGGCGACCATCTCTTCAGCTGAAGACCGGAGTTTGCGGTCTTCTATTAGCTATCGCGAATCCGTTCATTCACGTTCGTAAACATCCCATCTGGCCTGCACAAACTTTATGTCTTAAAAGCATTTGGAGAAGAGATCGACTTAGGGGAATTGTATGCGACTTTCGATGGAGTTGGAGCTGCAGGATGTGCCGGGGCAACTGCTCCTAGCACTGCAACCCATAAAGGAGGCAAGAGGAAACATAATCAGCGTGGTCCACCACAGGGACAAGAAGACGCCCAGAGGCACGGTTCCAGTTAGATTGATAGTTGAGATGGACAGGGCGAGGCTCGATTGGGTCAAGAAGCAGCTGGAGAAGAGCGGGATCGTGGTCGTTCGCGCTGGTGAGGAGCGCTTCATAGAGGAGGTCTCTGTGATACTGATAGGTCATGTTCTCGACAGCGATCTTGGCGATACTGTGAGCAGGATCGACTCGACAGGATACGCGGAGGTCATGGATCTCTCTCTTTCCATGCCAGGCGTTAATGAGCCCTCGGCGGCTTACCTGAAGATCCGAGCTACAGGGAAAGAGGAGATGCAGAAGGCCCTGAAGATTCTGCGTGATGTGGGTTCACAGAAGAAGCTCTTGGTGATAGAACCTATAGAGGATGATGGGCTATGAGAGAGGTGAAGATTTCTCTGATCGGCTACGGGGTGGTGGGCCACGGGGTCGTCGATGTGATCAGCAGAAAGCGGAAGATGCTTAGGGATATGGGTCTCGATTTGAGGATAGTTAGCATTACAGATCATACCGGCACGCTTGTAGATGAGGAGGGCATAGCCGGAGAGAAGGTGCTGAGCTGTAAGACCCTACAGGAGATCGCCAACTCTGAGATGAGCGCCAAGGAAACGATAAGATCTGTGAACTCCGAGCTGGTGATCGAGGTCACTCCCACTAACATAGTGCACGGCCAGCCAGGTCTGGGGCACATGGAGGAGGCGCTAGCCAATGGGAAGCATGTCGTCACCTCGAACAAGGGACCTCTTGTGGTGGCATATAACAAGCTGAAGAGGCTTGCCGATGATAATGGTGTGATGCTCAAATTCGAGGCCACCGTCGGCGGCACGATGCCTCTGATAAACCTGATAGAGAGGACTCTTGTTGGGAACACGATCCTGGGCATACGCGGAATATTCAACGGCACGTGTAACTACATACTCACGAGAATGGCCGAGGAGCAGTATCCCTTCAGCCGCGCTCTGGCAGAGGCCCAGGAGCTGGGCTATGCGGAGGCGGATCCAACATATGATATCGAGGGCGTAGATACCGCTGCGAAGGTCGTGATACTGGCCAACGCGATATTCGATATGAATGTTAAATACAACGATGTTCAGGTCAGAGGGATAACCGAGATCACTCCAGAGGCGTTGGCTCTTGCAAAGAAGCACGGCTACGTTATAAAGCTCATAGGAGAGCTCCCCTCGCTGACTGTAAAGCCGATGCTTGTGCCTCTGAGAAGCCCTCTAGCAGTCGGATCCACCCTCAACGCCGCCGCCATCTATACCGATCTCTCGGGGATCATCACGGTCACAGGGCTTGGAGCGGGCGGCATAGAGACTGCAAGCGCCATACTGAGCGATATAATCAGCATTTACAGAACAAAACGTGTGGATGCGATATTCTGATGACGAGATTCTCGAGCTTCGCGGAGCTCTGCGAACGGATATCAGGAGCATCAGGCTCTCTGGAAAAGACCGATATACTCGCATCTTTTCTCTCACAGCTGGAAGCAGCTGATCTCAGGATTGTGGCAAACTTCGTTATGGGCGTTGTCATACCCGGCACGGAGCTGGGCGTCGGTCCGAGCCTTCTCTACGAGTCCATCTCCAGGGCTACGGCGCTTCCCCAGGAAGCGATAAATGAGCTCCTGAGAAGCACGGGCGATCCGGGGCTTGTTGCATATAACGCGGTTGAGAAGAGAAAACCGCTCACCCTGGCAGCCTTTTCCGGCAGCGATGCCCTCGAGATAGCAGATGTTCACCGCAGGTTTCTCGCGATAGCAAGATCCTCAGGCAAGGGCAGCCATGAGATAAGGGTGAAGAACCTCCAGTACCTCTTCAGCGAGGCATCCCCGCTTGAGGCGAAGTACATAGCCAGGCTCGCGATGGAGGATATGAGGATAGGCGTCGGCGAAGGGCTGGTGAGAGATGCGATAGCTAAGGCATTCGGCGCTTCCAAAGAGGACGTGGAGAGGGCCTACAATCTCACGAATGATCTTGGTCTGGTGGCTGAATGCACAAAGCTCGGAAGGCTGAAAGAGCTGGACGTATGCATAAATAGACCGATAAAGATGATGCTCGCGCAGATCGGTGAGAGCATTCAGGCATCAATCGCAGAGGGCGCCACTGCAGTGGAGTGGAAGTTCGACGGCGCGAGGGTCCAGATACATAAAGATGGGACGAAGGTCAGGATCTTCTCCCGCAGGCTTGAGGATGTCACATCATCCCTGCCAGAGATACGCAAAATGGTCGTAGAGCATGTAAAAGCCGAGAGCGCGATACTCGATGGAGAAGCGGTGGCCATCGGCGATGACGGGAGACCGCTCCCCTTCCAGGAGATACTGAAGAGGTTCCGGAGGAAATACGGTGTGGCGAGGACCGCAGAATCGATCCCGCTGGTCTTAAACCTCTTCGATATAATTTACATCGATGGCAGAAGTCTGATAGATAGACCTCTGATCGAGAGGAGGCGCGTACTCGTGGAGGTGGCAGACCCGGAGATCGTGGCGGAGCAGGTTGTTACAGCAGATGTCTCCAGAGTGGAGGAGATCTACAGAGAGGCGCTTGCAGCAGGGCATGAGGGTGTCATGCTCAAGAATCCTCAATCCCCCTACTCTCCGGGGAAGAGGGGTAAACACTGGCTTAAGATCAAACCGCTTCTCGAATCTTTGGATCTGGTTGTGATAGGAGCGAGATGGGGGGAGGGGAAGAGGGCAAAACTCCTCGGCTCCTACAGGCTTGCATGTATCGATACAGAGACGGGTGAGCTGAAGGACGTGGGCTGGGTTGCGACCGGGCTCACGGATGAGATGCTCGCGGAGCTCACGGAGCTGTTCAGGGATCTGATTGTTAAAGAGAACGGGATGGAGGTGGAGGTTCATCCCCAGGTCGTGTTTGAGGTGGGCTATGAGGAGATTCAGAGAAGCCCCAATTATGCATCAGGCTACGCGTTGCGCTTCCCCAGGCTTATAGCTGTCAGGGATGATAAATCACCATCTGAGGCTGATACGCTCGAGAGGATCAGCGAGATATACAGGCTTCAGAGGGGCAGGTCGAGATGATAGGAGCTAGATCATAGGAGCTTTCGAAATGATTGTGAAAAAGATGAATGAGCTGAATGCAGAGGACCTGAAGGTCCTTCTCGCAAGAGAGATCGGCATACAGGATGTGCTGCAGAGGGTAAATGAGATAGTGATGGATGTAGCGGAGAACGGTGATGATGCACTTAGACGTTACACCGAGCAGTTCGATGGCGTGCGCCTGGATAGCTTCAACGTTTCAGAGGAAGAGATAGACGAGGCGTATGACTCTGTTGATGATGAGCTCCTGAGCGCTCTTGAGTTGGCTGCTCAGAACATCTACGCGTTCCATGATGAAGAGCGCACGAAAGATCTCTGGTTCTATCAGGTAGCTCCGGGGGTAATCGCGGGGCAGAAGGTCGTGCCTCTGGAGAGCGTCGGAGCATACGTCCCTGGCGGAAGGGCATCGTATCCGAGCTCTGCTCTGATGTGCGTCATTCCAGCGAAGGTGGCTGGCGTTAATCGGGTCGTTGTATGCACGCCTCCTGATGGCACGGGAAATGTAGCACCTCTGACGATCGTCGCTGCTGATATGGCTGGCGCCGATGAGATATACAAGCTAGGTGGGGCCCAGGCTATAGCTGCCATGGCCCTCGGCACAGATAGCATAGAGCGCGTGGAGAAGATCGTAGGGCCAGGGAATGTGTATGTGACAGCGGCCAAGATGCTTTTAAGGGGCAGCGTCGAGATAGATTTCCCAGCTGGCCCATCAGAGGTTCTGATCGTAGCTGATACATCTGGAGATCCGGAGCTCATAGCCGCTGACATGATAGCCCAGTTGGAGCACGACCCGTCATCGATAGCAGTTGCCGTTACAATCAGCGAACCACTGGCAAGAGCAGTTGAAGCAGAGACGAAATCGCAGGCCGAGCGGTCTGCGCGGAGTGATATAGTCCAGGCGGGCCTCGAGCGGTGCGCGGTGCTTATCGCCGATAGCCTTGATGATGCGATGGAGTTCTCAAATGCATTCGCTCCCGAGCACCTCGAGCTCATGGTGAAGGATCCCATGGCGCTTCTCAACTCGGTCCGCAACGCCGGATCCGTGTTTCTGGGCCATTATACGCCTGTTGCAGCTGGAGATTATGTCACCGGTACAAACCATGTCCTGCCAACAGCCGGCTATGCGAAGATCTTCTCCGGTCTGAATGTAGATGCCTTCACGAAGAAGATCTCCATCCAGAGCGTGAACGCTGAGGGGCTTGATTCGATAGGAGATGCTATAATAAAATTGGCCGACGCCGAGGGGCTCAAGGCGCATGCGGAGTCCGTCCGGCTGAGAATGAAAAGGTGACATTCCACCGCATAGAATGAGACTCTCTAGCGCAGAACGGAGCGCGAACGCGGCTATCAATGCGCTCCGTAGCCCCCGCCTTCCAGAGGCCCCACGTCCTCGTATCCCTGCCTCTGGCCTGTGCCCGCTAGCCGGGTGAGCTCCTCCGGTCTGAATAGGAGCCTGATCGCGTTAAGGGCATGCTCTCTGGCCCTCTGCTCCGCGAGATATGCGAGCGCTCTCTCATCTGCTGCCTCATCCTCGTGGACGAAGACCTCTATGATATGGCGATTTGTCATCAGCTGGGCCATTATCAGGCCGGTGGATGCCTCATGCGCGCATGTCTTGTCTATGGGCGCTGCGCCGGGCATGCCCAGAGCTATGACGATGTCGCAGCTGTGCTCCTCGATCAATCGCTTCGCTGCTACTGGAAGGTCCTTGACCCCGGGAACTGTATATCTGACGATCTCCACGGATGCATGCTTTTTTATCTCGCGGATCGCAGCCTTTGCCATATCATATCTGGCGAATGTTGTGTCTGCTATCCCGATACGTTTCATGCGGATACCTCGACGCTATCGTTAGCCGGCGTAACAGCTTCGATATTCAGGACCGATCTTCCAGGTGGATATGAAGTTTTGGATGTGGATTATACCACACCTCAGACTTCTAGAAGCAGTAGGACTTATCGCCTCTAAGTCGCGAAAGATGCTGGGACGATCGCCAGCAAAGAAGGTCTGAATCTCAATGTTTCGGCAGGAGAACCGCGTTTACCACGCCATCCTGCCCGGGTCTGCTCATCACCCTGGCCTCACCGATCTCCGTCCGTATGATAGCGCCCTTTGTGATTATGTTCCTTCTCACATAATGCCTGTTCGCCGGGTTCTCGACAACCGTCTCTATCTTCACGAGCTTGGACTTGCCCGTGACAGGGTCAGAGACATTGGCCATATCGGCTCTCAGCAGGCGGAGCTTGATATTGCCGCCACGTGCCCTGATCTTCTTGATTCTGGTTTCGCCTATAAGCGTCTCAGCTGGCTCTCTGCCAAGCTCATACTTGCGTTTTCCTCTGGCTGGAACCAGCCTGCCTCCGGTGGGCTTTCTAACCGACTTTCCTTGCCATCTCATAACCGATAACCTCCGTTCCTCTTCTATAAATCCTTATTTAGAGTTTGCGGCTAGTGCCGCCGTATTGGGGTCTGAATGTCTTGGCCTTATTAAAACCATCCTCTGGATCCAGGCCTCAACGAAGCCACGCTTCATGTTATCTCTGAGTATTCTGAGTATGCAAGCTTGAGATGTTAATGCACTCGTCTACTTGGTCGTGTACTTCGCTCTACTGAAAATCATCACTAGAATCGAATGCAATGGATTTATTTCCTGCCAAAGAGCTATCATTCACCGGTTAGCGCTATTCAGTAATCTGAGTACGCCACCGTCTACTTGAAATCATCAGTATTCAGACTCGCGCGACCTCCTCTCCGGCCTGAAGACCGGAGTTCCTGCCGCTCCTGCTCCCCCATCTCTATAAGTCTGAGCCGGAAGTTTAATATCTAGCTCTGCATCGATCTCGGCTTATGATCATCCACTGGGCAGATGTGATTGCAGAGAGGCTCGAAGATCTTGGCCCACATACGCTGGCTACAGGCATAACCCCATCCGGGCCAGTACATATCGGCAATCTGCGCGAGGTTATGACCGCGGATGCTGTCTACAGAGCACTTCTTGATAGAGATGTCGAGGCTAGGCTCATATACATCGCGGATACCTACGATCGATTACGAAGGCTCTATCCCTTCCTGGACGAGAGCTTCAAGGAGCACGTTGGAAAGCCTCTGTCCGAGATTCCATGCCCCAATGGATGCTGCAAGAGCTACTCTGAGCATTTTCTCCAGCCGTTTCTCAGATCGATGGAGCAGCTTGATATAAAACCAGAGATATACAGAGCAGATCTCCTCTACAAAGAGGGGGTTTATCTAGAGGCCATCAAAACCGCGTTGGTGAAAAGAGATGAGATCGCCAGGATACTCAAAGAGGTCTCGGGAAGAGAGGTCGCGCCAACTTGGAGCCCGTTCGATCCCATCTGCAGGGATTGTGGAAGGATGAACACCACACGCGTTACCGGCTTCGATCTCGATGCTGAAAGAGTTGATTATGTCTGTGAATGCGGCTCCTCCGGAAGCGTCAGCATGCGCGGCGGCGGCAAGCTCGTCTGGCGCGTTGACTGGCCTGCTCGATGGCATATATTCAAGGTGACAGTCGAGCCATTCGGGAAGGACCACGCGACCGCGGGCGGATCTTACGATACGGGGAAGAGGATCAGCGAGGAGATTTATGGATATCCCGCTCCGTATCCGGTCGTTTATGAATGGATACATCTCAAGGGCAAGGGTGCGATGCACAGCTCGACGGGGCTCGTGGTCACAGTCCAGGAGATGCTGGATGTTGTTCCGCCAGAGGTTCTGCGCTATCTCATAATCAGAAGCAAGCCGGAGAAGCACATAGAGTTCGATCCCGGACTTCCGCTTCTGACCCTCGTGGATGAATACGATCAAAGAAAGGGCGATGCTAGGGCGCTTGAACTCGCCTCTATCAGACACAGCCAGCCGTTCAACATACCCTTCAGGCATATGGTGACTGCGGTTCAGATAGCGCGGGATGATGATGAGCTTCTCATAAAAGTTCTTGAGAGAAGCGGCTACGATACGTCACGCAGGGACGAGATCCTCGCGCGTGCCCGAAATGTGAAGATCTGGCTTGAGAGATACGCGCCGCCATTCGTCAAGTTCGAGGTTAAGGAATCTCTGCCTCAAGCTATCAAGAATACATCGCCAGAGGAGAGAAAGGGCCTGGGCCTGCTCGCTGAGAGGATCGAGGGCAAAAGCGCCCAGGAGATCCATGATGAGATATACGCTGTAGCAAGCGAGCTCGGCCTCGATCCGAAGAAGTTCTTCCAGGCTGTTTATCTCGCCTTCTTGGGAGAGCGTGAGGGGCCCAAGGCCGGCTGGTTCCTGGCAAGCCTAGAGCGCGATTTCGTAAAGCAGAGGCTTATCGAGGCGGCCAAGGCATAAAAACGCCTCTGAACCATTTTTCATTCCCATGGCTGAGCTGTTGGCCGTGAATGTTTTTGATAGCCGGTCGAAGCAGAGAACTGCCCTGTTTCGCCGCTAGGAGCTCAATGCAGATTCTTCTCAGCTGCGACCATTTCAGAGGAGAGGGCCATTCTTCATGCAGATGTATTTGATGTGGCGCTCGTCTCCTCTTCTGATGACTCGAAGTAATCGCATCTGTCTATGCCGCTGAGCTCTATGATAATCGGCGTGCAGGTTCCAGTTTTTATAACCTCAAGTGTGCAATTGAATGCCGCCCCTTCTGTTATGTTGTACTTCGCCAGGAACTTTGGGCCGGGATACCATGAGTTGCAGAGCAGTAGCGTATTGTTGCATCCAAGGCATTTATCTACCATGTCCAAGATTCCCTCCGGCAGCTCATCTTTTGGGATGAATACATACCTGACCTCATATCCGGCATAGCCTGGCCCGCCCAACATAGCCATCTGGCCGACGGATTCATCGCTCTGCAGAATGGAGCAGATCCTGCATGTCCCATTGTAATAATCGTAACTGCACTTACCACCAACCAGCATTTCCGAAGTTGCATTCATGCCAAGAGCCACAAGAATGAGCATGGCCAGGATGGATGCAAACAGAAAAGAAATTTTAGATCTCAAGGAATCCTCACCACAGCTTATTTTGATGTTCTCATACAAACTTTTTGCGATAGAGTGTTGGGACCTGTCCGGATAAGGATTAGGTGTTTCTGACATGCAGAAGCGGTAAAGGTCCAGGTTTCTGGCCTCAGCACGTATCTGGACAGCTCCGACTCTTGGGACGTGTTTCGAATATGTGATCACTTGGAAAGACATGCTCTACAGCAGCTGCTCATCAGGGTCATTTCATATTCGGGCATACCACTCAGATCCAAGGTGACGGCTCCCGCGACTGAAGTCACAGGCATCTACGGTTTATACCGATGCTGTGCCACCCCACAGCAAGTACGAGGTGTCATATTGTCGCTTTGGTCTAGATATCTTTCGATAGTACGGGCCGTATCCCACCTTTGAAAAGGCGGGGATTGGCCCTGATCTCATCCTAAACATGACCTGCGTATATCAGATAGGTGAATACCAGCCAGGTTAGCATGAGCGCGAGTGCGAGAATCATAAGCGAACCCGCGACCCTTTGATCAGAGCCGATAACTATGGGAAGAGGGCCGATCATGACAACGGCTCCGCCTCTCACAGAGCGTCCCTCCATCTCGCCCTCCTCCGCGGGGTATTTCATGCGATCTGACAGCAGGCTCTCTGCGATCAAAAGCAGCATGCCCATAATGATAAGAAAAATCCCGAGCATGAGCAAACTATCGCCTCCAGAAGGCAACAGAGATCAGCATGAGCAATATCGCAGATATCATCGCCACGATCGCGATATCCGGGCTCGAGCCGAATACTATGGGTATGGGACCGATCATGAGCACGCCGCCGAAACCGCTTGTCGATACGTTTCCAGCTAGAAGAGACGTTGCTACAATCATGAGGCCCAAGATTATCAGAGACCAGCCGATCCAGCGAAGCATCCCTCCCTCTGTATAAGCGCAAGATATAAAGGCATTTTTGCGAAATCGTGGGTGATGATCCAGAGGCCCAGAGGAACCAGGGACTTCCTGCCGGAGGAGGCCCAGAGAAGGCGTGCAGTAAGAGAGAAGATGGTTGATGTGATGGAGCGATGGGGCTACCGCGAGGTCTCCACACCAACATTCGAGCATCTCGAGCTCTTCACACTCAAATCCGGAGAGGGTGTCATAGAGGAGATATACAGCTTCAAGGACAAGGGCGGCAGGGATCTCGCACTTCGACCAGAGCTGACAGCTCCCGTCATGAGGATGTACGTCAGCGAGCTCCATAATGCTCCCAAGCCGCTGAGGTTGTATTATTTTGCCAACTGCTTCAGGTACGAGAGGCCACAGAGGGGCAGATTCCGGGAGTTCTGGCAGCTGGGATGCGAGCTGATCGGCGGGCGGCGCTCAGATTCAGAGGCTGAGGTCATAGCGATGGCAGACGAGACGCTGAGATCTGTGGGCATCAGAGGAGATATTCACATAGGCTATCTGGGCCTGATAAGATCTATGTTGAATATGGTACCCCAGGCGCACAGGCAGAGCATAATGCGGCTGATAGACAAGAAGGAGAGAGACGCTCTGAGAGAGCTGCTTCAGGAGATAGGCGCCGATGAGATCGGAATCATTGAGCTTATAAGCCTGAAGGGAAAGAGCGCTCTTGACAGAGCAGAGGAGCTCTGCAGAGACCTGGCTGATCTGAAGGATATTGAGCCTCAGCAGAAAGCTGGTGATGTTAAAGGCGCGGCTGAGGCAAAGACCGGTGGGCGTACATCCACCAGGGCCGAGAGGTCGTCGACATCCGAGCTGGACCTGGAGGGCTTCAGGGAGACCTTGGAGCTCCTGGAAGCATATGGTGTGGAGCCAACTGTAGACTTCGAGATAGTGCGCGGTCTGGAGTACTACACGGGCACGGTCTTCGAGATATATGCATCTGGCCTGGGGGCTCAGAACCAGATATGCGGCGGCGGCACCTATGAGCTCGCAAGCCTCTTCGGCGGTGCCGAGACATTCTCTACCGGATTCGGCTTGGGGTTTGACAGGATAATGGAGATTGTGGAGACGGTTGAGAAGCCAAAGCCTCCAGCAGTTCTGGCTTTCACACCTGATGTAAAGAACGATGCTCTTAAAATCGCAAAGCGCTTGAGAAATGTCGCTCCTGTTGTTGTTGATGTCATGGGCCGCTCGCTGAGCGCTCAGCTGAAGGCAGCCGCCGCGATCCAATCGAGGTATGTTATAATCGTCGGCAGAAGAGAGCTGGATTCCGGAAGGCTCGTGCTGAGGGATATGGAGAGCGGTTCTCAGGAGGAGCTGGAGCTGGACGAGATAGAGGAGCGCTTCAGGAGATCATTCGGAGATTGCTGATCCTCAAATGGGAATCATATCAGACTTGCTGTAACTTTAGTGGACAAAACGCAGTGGCCATCGGTTTAGGGAATTATGTAAATATATAACGCATAGTATTTATCAATTTGAGATTCTCGGTAGTATAAGTGTTCAGAGGAAAATGCTACTACTGGGCTCAGATGCCACGTACAGAATGAAGGTTATGATAAACGTTGCAACTCGATTTTATCGGCAGTGCCCTTAACCGAAGACGAATGGGACAAAATTAATACCTGTGATGTTCGAGATTCGCTTGATGATTACCGTCGATCAGATATATTTCATTATAGGAAAGGTCGTGGTCCTCGCAGCAATCATCTCCTTCTCGCTTTCGCTAATCATCGCGCTTCTCGTGGGGATATCTTTCAAGACAAAGAGATATTATTTTGCCAGGCCGATGCTCATAGGAATAAGCCTGCTTGAGAATATCATAAAGGCGATATTCTGGCTGGCTCGTGCGGATGATAAGATCGTTGACGACGTTGGCATATCTCTTATGAATTATATAAATCGTGGAAAGTTCTATGCGACCCCTGTAGCGGAGAGGTTTATATTTATGCCTCAATGTCTGAGATCTATTGACTGTCCCGCAAAGCTGACTCCTGAGGGGATAACATGCGTATGCTGTGGAAGATGCGGGATACGTGATGCCAAGCGAATCGCGGAGGCAGAAGGCTACAAATTCTTCATCGTTCCCGGCTCCAGCTTTATCAAGCGCATCATTCAGAAGTATCACCCGAAAGGGATTATCGGTGTCGGATGCGAGATGGAGATAAAGGAAGGCCTCATACTCTGTCACAGCTATGGCATACCCGCGATAGGCGTGCCTCTGACAAAAGCAGGCTGCATCTCAACGACCCTGGATTGGGAGAGGCTTTACGATGTCATTCTGCAGCGATCCCATAGCGAACCTCAGAAATGACACTGACAATGCGACTCGCAGTAAACGAGCGTCTTTTTAAGCGATATCCAGAATCGAGACGCTACCTCGAAAAGTGGTTTATATCAAGAATATCATTCATCATTGGGTGGCGTGGCAAAAATCTAGAAACATGAAAACAATAAAATATAATATTTCTTCGGCTCTGATCATCATACTGGTAGTCGCTTCAGTAGTACCTGCCGCTATTATGGGGCTGATGCTTACTGGAGAGGTCAAGTCGATATCTGGATCCGTCCAGGCACGGCTGGTTGATATAAATAGCACCGCGGTGAACTATTCAGAGATCGCAGGATCGACAGACCAGGAGCTTTTGGTAACCTCAAAGGCTTTGCAGTATGAGGCATTTTTTAAGAGGATCGCAGAGAGCAACCAGTTTATAGCAGATTATGTGGCATCGCAAGACCTTGATAAGCAGTTGAACGAAAACGCTCAGATATACTCGATTCTGAAGAGAGCAACAAAGAGAAACAGCGCGATCGAGCATATATATTTGGCTACTGCAAGTGGCGGTTTTCTATCCTGGCCGAGCAAAGAGGAAGAGAGCGTTAACATATCAGACCCCAGATCTCAGAGCTGGTATACTGCAGCACAGGAGGCCGGCGAGAGCGTATGGCTTCCATTGGATGAGATGAGCATAATATGCGCTACGCCTGCATATCGTAACATCACGCTCTACTCTGTAGTGGCCTCGGAGACCTCTCTTTCGGAGATATACTCGGACTTATCAAGCCTCAGAGGCAGCGGCTATCCCTTCATAGTGGATGGAGATGGCAATGTGGTTATGATGCCCAAGATCAAAAGAGGCGATTCGCCTTGGGACAGCCTGCTGCTATCCGGAAACCTTTACAAATCTAACATCTCCGCATTCAACGAGCTCGGCTATATTCTCTCCAAGAAAAAAAACGGCTTTGACATCCTCACCATAGACGGAAGGGGTTGGTATCTGGTGTACGCGCCTGTGAAGGGTGTAGACTGGATGGTAGTTGTCGCATACCCCTCTGAGCAGATGATGGTGCCAGTCAGCTTCTTGGAGCAGAGCATGAAGGATCTGGGTCTCAGAATGTCAGATGTTTTAAAAGAGTCCTCGGAGATTCTTGCTTTGAGATATCTCATTATATTAGCGATCTCTGGAGCTATATTCGGATTGGTTGGAGTTGCAATCAGCAATCGCCTGCGAAGATCTGCAACTTGCATAGCAGAATCTGCGAGGCGTATTGGGGAGGGAGATCTTGAGAGGCGCGTTCCTGTGGATTGTGATATCGAGGGAATTGCAGTATCTCTTGAGTCGATGAGACAGGCTATCGGCAAGCGTCTCTCCGCTGCTGAAGCAGACGGTTATGCGAAGGGGGTGCGAGATGGCGAGAAGGCGTACTTAAAAGCATTTGATCGCTTTCTATCGATCGAATCTCCTCCTCTTGTCACGGGGTACGATGTTGATGCCTGGCGGATAGCGAACGGCGGAAATACATTCTACGATATCTCAGAGGTTGCGAGCGGAAAGATAGCTCTGATGATGGGCAAGGCAGGAGGAGAAGGAGCGACTGCGGCCATCGTTGCAGCCACAACCAGGACGATTCTCAGATCTCTCGCATCATCTGAGCCATCAGCTGTCATAAAACAGGCAAATATGATTCTCGCAAAGAATGCTGATATGCCGATATCCTGCTTCTATGCGATTCTGGATTCGAGCTCTGGGGAGATGGTCTTCTCGAATGCAGGACATGCTCCGCCTTTTGTAGTTGGTCCGGGCGGATCTGTAGATACCCTCTGTGGAGATGGGATATCTCTCGGGGTCAGAGACGATCTTGTTGTTGGATATGATAAGAGATCTCTGATGAGCGGAGATATCTTGGTTATATACTCAGAGGATATGATCGAAGGGCAGGACTTTGATTTTGAGCATCTGATCGGAGTTGTCCGTGGAGCGAGGGAGAAGAGCGCCGCCGGCATAATAGAGGAGATCAAAAGAGCTGTCAAAAGAAGAGATGGCAGCCTGGCGGTCATAGTTATAAAAGCAATCTGATAAAAATGCTGTGTTGAATAATTCGAGGCAGTACTGTCGAAGGATATAGATTCTTATTAAATTTTTGATTCGTGTGATTTGGTACTATGCTATTGGATTTCTGAATATTATTCAACAGAGCAATAAATATGGTTTTGCAGGGGTTTAATCTTATTCAGACCTCTCAAGGACCTGTCCGGATAAGCGATTAGGCCAGAAATTTTGACACCCTCCTCTTCTGCATATCAGAAACACTTATCCTTATTCGGACACGTCCCCTCTCAACGGGAAGTCCGCTAGGCTTTTATATG
>FWPV01000725.1_pt1 | contig 99700 bp, 81 predicted proteins | sample 2228371 | NCBI WGS metagenome assembly FWPV01 (sample SAMEA103939776, study PRJEB20133) | metagenome
GGCAGGTCTGTGGCTACCTGGGCAACACCGCCCTCACCGCCAACAGCAGCGGGAGCAAAAGTGGCCGGGCTGCGTTATTGCGCAGCATCCCGTAGCGCAGCGGAGGGACAAAGCCTACGGCGAGACCCGCTACACCCTGCGGCAGGCTCAGGGCAAGCCCGGGGCACCACCCCCACCCTTCAGTTTTCAGTTTGCGCAAGTTGCGCGTCGGGGCAAAGTGTTGTATAATTGATCGCTAGTGCTCCGGGGCCACACCGCGCCGGGGTCCCGCGAACGATCACCATCTGCAAGGAGGATTGTACTACGATGACCAAGAAATGGGTGTACCTTTTCCGAGAAGGCAATACCCGCATGAGAGACCTGCTGGGCGGCAAAGGCGCTGACCTGGCGGAGATGACCAACATTGGGCTGCCGGTGCCGCCGGGATTCATCGTCACCACCGAAGCCTGCAACGCCTACTTTGATGCCGGCAAGCAATTCCCGGCCGGGATGTGGGAACAGGTTCTGGAGGCGATGAAAACCATCGAGCAGGAGGCCGGCAAGCGCTTCGGCGATCCGACCAACCCATTGCTGGTTTCCTGCCGTTCCGGCGGGCGCGTCTCCATGCCCGGCATGATGGACACTGTGCTCAACATCGGCCTCAATGCTGAGACGCTCCACGGCCTGGCCCAGCTCACCGGCAACGAACGCTTTGCCTGGGACGCCTATCGCCGGCTCATTGGGATGTTCGGCAACATCGTCAAGGGCGTGCCCCGCCACGCCTTCGAGGACATCCTGGATGCATACAAGGCCCAGACGGTCGGCGGCAAGGATACCGATCTGACCACCGACATGCTCAAGGACGTGGTCCGGGACTTTAAAGCCCTCTACCGGCGCGAGCTGGGCGAAGAGTTCCCCGATGATCCCTACGAGCAACTGCGTGCCGCCATCGCCGCCGTGTTCGATTCCTGGTTCGGCGCGCCAGCCGTGGCCTACCGCAACGCCGAGGGCCTCCCCCACGACTGGGGCACCGCCGTCAACGTGGTGACCATGGTCTTTGGCAACATGGGCAACGACAGCGGCACCGGCGTGGCCTTTACCCGCAACCCGGCCACGGGCGAGAAAAAGCTCTACGGTGAGTACCTGATGAACGCCCAGGGTGAGGACGTGGTGGCCGGCATCCGCACGCCCCACCCCATCTCCGACATGCAAGAGGAGCTACCCGGCATCTATGAGGAGTTCTCCCGGATCGCCGAGCGACTGGAACGCCACTATCGCGATCTGCAAGACATGGAGTTCACCATCGAGCGGGGCAAGCTGTGGATGCTCCAAACCCGCAGCGGCAAGCGCACCGCTCGCGCCGCCGTCAAGATCGCGGTGGACATGGCGAACGAGGGCCTGATCACCAAAGAGGAAGCGGTGCGGCGAGTTCAGCCCAACCAGGTCAACCAATTCCTGCACCCGCAGTTCGACCCGCAGGCCAAAGAGCAGGCCAAAAAGGCCGGAGACCTGCTCGCCGTGGGCCTGAACGCCTCCCCCGGCGCCGCCGCCGGCACCGTGGTCTTTGAGGCTGACGTCGCCGAAAAGATGGGCAACGCGGGCCAGGCCGTCATCCTCGTCCGCCCGGAGACCAACCCGGATGACGTGCACGGCATGGCCAAGGCGAAAGGCATCCTCACCCAGCACGGCGGCATGACGTCCCACGCGGCCGTGGTAGCCCGGGGCTGGGGCAAGCCCTGCGTCGCCGGTTGCGAAGAGATCCGCATTGACCTGACGAACAAAACCTTCACCGTGGCCGGCCGCACCATCAAAGAAGGCGACTTCATCTCCATTGACGGCACCACCGGCGAGGTCTTTGCCGGCCACATCGCCACCCGGCCGCCCAGCTTCAAAGAGGAAGTGGAGCTGACCACTCTGCTGGGGTGGGCCGACGAGATCCGCAAGCTGGGCGTGCTGACCAACGCAGACAATCCCACAGATGCCGCCCGCGCCCGCGAGTTCGGGGCAGAGGGCATCGGCCTGTGCCGCACGGAGCACATGTTCTTTGAAGAGGAACGCCGGCCCATCGTGGTCCGGATGATCATGTCGGAGGACGAAGCCGAGCGCCAGGAGATGTTGGACCGCCTGCTGCCCTTCCAGCGCGAGGACTTTGAGGGCATCTTCCGAGCCATGGATGGCTACCCGGTCATCATCCGGCTCATTGACCCCCCCATGCACGAGTTCTTGCCCCCCCGCGAGGAGCTGATCGAGCAGGTTGTCACCCTGCGCTGCACCGGCGCGGACCCGGCCAGGCTGGCCGAGCTGGAAAAGATGCTGACCGTGGTCAACAGCCTGTGGGAGATCAACCCCATGATGGGCTTGCGCGGTTGCCGGGCCGGCCTCATGTACAAGGGCCTCACCGAGATGCAGACCCGCGCCATCTTCGAGGCCGCCTGCAACGTGGCGAAGGAAGGCGTGGACGTGCACCCGGAGGTCATGATCCCCCTCACCAGCCACGTCAACGAGTTCCACATCGAGCGGGAAAAGCTGGAGGCGGTGGCGAAAGCAGTCATGGCGGAAAAGGGCGTGGCGTTGGACTACAAGTTCGGCACCATGATCGAGGTGCCCCGCGCCGCCCTCACCGCCGGCGAGATCGCCAGGTACGCCGACTTTTTCTCCTTCGGCACGAACGACCTGACCCAGATGACCTATGGCATCTCCCGGGATGACGCCGAGGGCAAGTTCCTGCTGGCCTACGTCCGGCGTGGCATCCTGCCCCACAACCCCTTTGAGGTGCTGGACCGGGACGGCGTGGGCCTGCTGATGCGCTGGTGCGTGGAGAAGGGGCGGGCAGCCAATCCCAAACTGGAAATCGGCGGCTGTGGTGAACACTTTGGAGAGCCAAACTCCATCGAGTTCTCTCATATCATCGGCATGGACTATGTAAGCTGTTCTCCCTTCCGCGTGCCCATTGCCCGACTGGCAGCAGCACAAGCGGCGCTCCGGCACGAGTACGGGCGCAAGTAGGAATAACAAATGGGGATGGAGTTTGTTCCATCCCCACGGTGAGAGCAGGTCGGTGGCAGCTCCTATGACCACGGGAGCTGCCACCGTTGCGTTTATGCTACAAGATCACGGTAACCCCCGCTCCCGAACGTTGGCCCATGCCTCTCTCATGGCTGTTCGCTTATCAGCATGTTTCAAGTGCGGTTCGATTCCCTGAAAAAGCCGGTCCAGTGAAGCCTTTCGACAGATGCTCAAACAGTAAAAATCACGGCTGTGTTGGTGACCCCGGCGGTTCAAAGTTCCGGCCCGATGCTTCAGATGGAGTGGCGGGCAGCGCACGCCACGCGCGTTCAGCCCTGCCCACAATCCTCGTAGAATGCCCTCATCACCACTGGCTATCTCGACGCGCGCCTGCTCGCGGCCGCGTTGACGGCTCAAACCGATGTAGCCCTCGGCGTCCATGTAACCAGCCAGGAAGGCCCAGAAGCAGGCGTCGTTCTCCATGATCCAATCTGGCACGCGGGTCTCTTTCCCCAATAGAAAGCGGAAGCTCAGGTCAAGATGGCACTCGACCTGAGTTTCGCCGAGTGTCCCCTGGCGGGTATGGACGTAACCATAAGGCGCAAATAGCCGGTAGATAAGGTCCACCTGGGCCGGTCGGGTGGTGCTGCAGCGGACATGGATCGCCTGGCTGGCAGGCAGGTCCATGCGCACATTCAGGTCGCCAGCCCGGAAGCCGCGCAGGTATGCCTCTTCCACCTTGTCGCCGGAGAACGGGTGGCGCGGGTAGTCTTGCGCCGCTTCGGCCTTGCCCCGGCGCGCCAGGCCAAACTTCTCCATGAGGTCGCGGACGGTGCGCCCGTTGATGCCGAGCCGCCGGCCGATCTGCTCGGTGTCTTCTCCCAACTCGTTATACCAGTGTGCGAGTTCCTCGCGCGTGACAACGGTGCGCATACTGGCTGCATAGCACTCGCGGCTGCAGAACTTTTGCGTCTTGTATGGCGATTGAAACGTCCGTCCACATTGGAGACACGTCTTCTGGTTTGCCGCCCGAAAATAGGCTTCGCGGCAATCCTTTCCGCAAAACCTTGCTGCACGCGAGCGGGGCACTTGAAAGGTTTTTCCACATTGTGGGCACGTTTTCACGATCCGCGTGCTGGCCTGGTAGCACTCCCGGCTGCAGAACCGTAGGTAGCTCCACGAAGGTTGAACCTGGAAAGTCCGTCCGCATTGTGGGCATGTCTTCGTAACGCGCATATCCCCCTCCCGCCAGTTCCCGATTGTACCACGTTCTACGCGGGTACGGCAACCCCTCCCGGTGTCCGGGCAAAAGTCAACAGCCTTGCTTTAACCCGCCGTATGTGCTAAAATACCCCCCGACATACGAAGCCAGGTCGTTTGTGGCGTATTTCCGAGAGTGCAAATAAATAATATGATAGAAATTGACTGCTCAGCTTACCCTTGCGAGGGTGACCAATGCGCCGGTGATCGGGCACGATCTCGCCGAAATAGACCGATTTTGCCAGCGAATTGACCGCAAACCTTCGCCAGGGTGAGCAGTTACGATAGAAAAACGCAATACGCGCCTGTCGTTTGCCAGCGCGCGTGTTTGCATCGCGCTGCCTCCATTCGCCCCGCTACCCTTTTTGGGCAATCCGCAATCTGCCATCCGCAATCATTATGAGCGCCGTGGACGACATCAAAGAGCGCATTGACATCGTGGACCTGGTGGGGCAGACAGTGTCCCTGAAGAAGGCCGGCCGCAACTTCAAGGGCCTGTGCCCGTTCCACGCGGAAAAGACCCCCTCGTTCATCGTCTTCCCAGACAGCGGCCACTACCATTGTTTTGGCTGCGGCGAGCATGGGGACGTCTTTACCTTCGTGATGAAGACGCAGAACCTGGACTTTTCCGCGGCCCTGCGCGAGTTGGCCGGGCGCGCCGGGATACCCCTCGTCGCCCCCGAGGCGGTCGAGCGCCGCGACGAGGAACGTGACCGCCTGCTGGAGATCTGCGCAGCGGCGGCGCTGTACTTCCATCACCTCTTGCTCCAGGCCGACGCCGCCCGGCACGCCCGGACCTACCTGGCCGAACGCGGCGTCCACCCCCCCACCATCGAGGCCTTCCAGTTGGGCTATGCCCTGGACGAGTGGGAGGCCCTGAACCGCTACCTGGCCGCCAGAGGCTATCGCGCGGCCGAGGTCGAAGCGGCCGGGCTGATCATCGCCCGGGATCCAGCCCCGGGCCACTACGACCGCTTCCGGGGCCGGCTTATCTTCCCCATCCGTGACCCTCGCGGCCGCACCATTGGCTTTGGCGCACGCGCCCTCAAGCCGGACGACCAGCCCAAGTACCTGAACTCGCCAGAGACCCGGCTGTTCAAAAAAGGCGCCGGCCTGTATGGGCTGGACCGCGCGCACCAGGCCATCCGGCGCGCCGATCAGGTCGTCGTCGTGGAAGGCTACATGGACGTGCTCATCGCCCACCAGTACGGCTATGAGAACGTGGTGGCCTCCCTGGGCACGGCGCTCACCGAACAGCAGATGCGCCAGCTCAAGCGGCTCACCCGCAACGTCGTGCTGGCCATGGACGCCGACGCTGCCGGCCAGATGGCGACCCTGCGCGGCCTGGACGTGGCCCGCCAGGTGTTCGATCAGCGCGCGGTGCCCGTGCCCACAGCCCGGGGCCTGGTGCGCTACGTGTCCCAGATGGACGCGGACATCCGCATCCTGGCCCTCCCCGGCGACCAGGACCCGGACGAAGTGATCCGCGCGGACCCGGCCCAATGGGCGCAGCTCGTGGCCGGGGCACAGCCGGTCATCGAATACGTCTTTGCGGCCGCCGCGGCCCGGCACGACATCACCGCGCCCCGGGGCAAGGCCGCCGCTGTGCAAGAGTTGGCCCCGCTCATCCGCGAGATCGTGGACCGGGTGCAGCAAGCCCATTACGTCCAACGCCTGGCCCGGCTCCTGGAGATTGACGCGCGCGCCATCTGGGACGTGATCCGCCAGGTCAAACCCCCGGCCGCGCCGGCGCCGGCCGCGCAACCAGTGCCCCGGGCCAGCGAATCCCGGCTGGAGGAATACATCCTGGTCCGCCTGCTGGATCGCCCAGAGCTGCTATGGGAAAGCGATTTGGGAGCTGAAGAGTTCCAAGACCCCATCTACCGCCAGCTATTCCAGTCGCTGGACGACTATATGCGAGAGCATGAGCTATTGGATCGGGAGGCATGGCGGGCAGGGTTGGACCCCATACTCCTGGAGCCGGTGGCCCATCTGGAGCACGTGCTGGCGCAGGAGCCGCCGACGTCCAGCCAGGAGCTGACCGAATCGTTGGCGACGGCCACCTTGCGCTTGCGGCGACGCAACGTCCTGGCGGAAAATGCCCGCCTGCAGTTCGTGCTGGCCGATGCCCCGGCCGACGAACAGCGTGAGTTGGGAAAGGCGGTCAGACGACTGAGTGAACGACTGAAGCAGATTGACGAGGCATTAAATGCGGGCAAAAACCCAACATGATGGAGCACGATACCCCATCCCCTGGCAGACGACGACGGCGCACCACTTCTGGACGGAGGCCGGCCATGCCATCGCATGAGGATGCACCTCCGGCGGAAAACGCCCTCGTTCTCTTTGACGAGGAATCGCCTGCCGTCCACACGGAGAGCGTGGAACAACTTCTCGCCCGTGCCCGCGAGCAGGGCATCATCACCGAAGAGGAGATCCTCCAGGCATTCCCGGAGCTGGAAACCCAGGTCGAGGAGGTAGACGAGATCTATACCAACCTCCTGGGCCTGGGCGTCGAGATCGTGGGGAGCGAGCCTGAGGAAGAACCGGGCGAGCCTGCGCCCGATTGGGAAGAGCTGCCGCTGGAAGAGATCGTGCTTCCGGAGCCGGATTCCGTACCCCTCAGCCTCGATGACCCGGTGCGCATGTATCTGCGCGAGATCGGGCGGGTATCGCTGTTGACGGCCGAAGAGGAGGTGGCCCTGGCGCAGACCATCGAGGCCGGCGCGGCGGCCCAGCAGCGATTGGCCGCCAGTGCGGACCTGTCCGCGGAAGAACGACAGTCGCTGCAACGCGCCGTCTGTCGAGCGGAGGAGGCGCGGCGTCACCTCATCGAGGCCAACCTGCGGCTGGTGGTCAGCGTGGCCAAAAAGTACATCGGCCGGGGCATGAGCATGTTGGACCTGATCCAGGAAGGCAACATCGGCCTGATCCGCGCGGTGGAAAAGTTCGACTACCGCAAAGGCTACAAGTTCTCCACCTATGCCACCTGGTGGATTCGCCAGGCCATCACCCGGGCCATCGCTGATCAATCGCGCACCATCCGCCTCCCCGTCCACATGGTGGAAACCATTAACAAACTCGTCCGCGAGTCCCGCAACCTGCTCCAAACCCTGGGCCGTGAGCCGACCACAGAGGAGATCGCCCTGGAGATGGAGTTTCTCCTGCCCGACACCGTGCGGCAGATCAAGGCGTTCCGGGCCACCAACAAGCCCCTGCCTCCAGACCTGCGCGCTGAGCTGAATCTGGCCGAGGCCAAAGTGCGCAGCGTGCTGCGCATCAGCCAGGAGCCGCTATCCCTGGAAACCCCGGTGGGCGAGGAGGAGGACAGTCAATTGGGGGACTTTATCGAGGATCAGAAGGCCCTGACCCCAGCCGACGCTGCGTCGCACAAGCTGCTGCGGGAGCAGGTGGAGGATGTGCTGAGTTCGTTGGGACCTCGGGAGCGCCGGGTCTTGCAGTTGCGCTTTGGGCTGGATAACGGCCGCAGCCGCACCCTGGAAGAGGTAGGGCGGGAGTTTGGCGTCACCCGCGAGCGCATCCGCCAGATCGAGGCCAAGGCCCTGCGCAAGCTCCGCCACCCCAGCCGGTCCAAGAAGCTGAAGGATTACCTGGAACAGTAACGTCGGAAACCCCCATGCTCCACGTGGGGGCCTGGTTCGGCGAGGGTCTCAGCCCCCCGCCGAGCCGGAGATAGCAGAAACAGCCCGTTTCCGGCCGCTGAGCTGCGACAGGATCATCCCCACCAGCATGAGGTCGCAGCCCAACAGCCCGGTCAGCGACAGGGTCTCGCCCAGCACCAGCCAGCCGCTGACCACGGCGAACACGGCTTCCAGGCTCAGGATGATGGCCGCATGGGCCGGTGGCGCCTCGCGTTGGGCCACCACCTGGAGCGTATAGGCAACCCCCACCGACATGCCCCCGGCATACAGGATGGGCATCGTGGCTTCCAGCAGCCCCGGCCCGGTGATCGCCTCACTGATGGCGGCCACGAACAGGCTCAACACGGCGCAGGCGACGTACTGGCAGAAAGCCAACCCCATCGGGTTTGTCCGGGCCGACAGCCAGCCGATGAGGTGGACGTGCCCGGCCCAGAAGAATGCCCCCACCAGCACCAGTGCGTCGCCGAGGGATAAGGTGAACGTCTCGACGACGCTCAACAGGTACAGCCCCACGGCGGCCAGGACCGCCCCGGCCCAGGTTCCCAGCCCCACGTGCTGCCGCCAGAACAGCCCCAGAACCGGCACGATGACCACGTATAGCCCGGTGATAAAGCCGGCCTTGCCCGCCGTGGTGTAGACCAGCCCGATCTGCTGACAGGACGAGGCTGCGAACAGCGCCATGCCAGCGAGCATCCCGCCCAGCATGATCGTCCGCCGGCGCGGCCGGGGCCGGGTCACGGAGTGGCGCGTGATGAGCAAAACGGGGACCAAGACCCCGCTGCCCAGCAGGAAGCGTACCCCATTGAACGTGAACGGCCCCACGTGCGCCATCCCCGCCCGCTGGGCCACAAAGGCAAACCCCCAGATGGCCGCAGCCAGGAGCAGCAACGCATCCGGTTTCCAGACACGGATACGGGACATCGGACGGCTGTCATCTCCTCTACGACCGGGCCGCGAACAGCAAGATCGCCCCCCGGCTATGGCTGCGCCAGTCCCGGAAGCCGGCCTCCCGGAACTGTCGTTCCAGCTCGCCGGGCCGGGGCGGATGAAACTCGGGGTGGAGGAGCTGTTCCCAGATCACGCGCAGTCGCCGCAGGGGGTTGCCGCGCCCCCGCACGATGGAGCACCCGGCAAAGCCGGCCCCCGGCCGTAAGGCCCGGTGCAGGCCGGCCAGCGCGAGATCGCGGTGGGGGATCTGGTGCAGGCCGTTGTTGCAGACGGCCGCCGTCAAGACCCCGGCCCGCAACGGCAATCGTTCCGCGTCGCCGCGCACCCAGGCCAGGTTGGCGAGCCGTTCGCGCCGGGCGTGCCCGGCCCCGCGCAAGAGCATCCCCCACGAGATGTCCAGCCCCACCACGTGGCCGCGTTGGGCGTGCCGGGCCAGGGCACGGGTAAAGGTCCCCGGCCCGCAGGCCAGGTCCAATGCCAGCCCGTCCACGGTCAGCCCGCTCTCCGCGATGAGGAACCGGGTCAAGTCGCCGCGCGCAGGACCGCCCCAGACCAGCGGCACAAAGAACGTGTACATCAGGAAATCGTACAGTCGCGCCCGCCGGTCGAACTGGCGAACCTGGCGTTGTTTATCCAGTTCCGCCCGGCTCTCAGCCGGCACCAGGTCCGGGATGCCCTGGGTCACCGGGTAACTCGTCCCGCAATGGGGACAGGCCAGCGTTCCCTCCACAAGCGCGATGCCACGCTGTCGGCCGGCCGTCCGAATCACCAGCGGCTGGGCCGGACAGCGTGGGCAGGCCAGGATGTCCAATAGCCAGGGTTCCATGTGTCGCCTCCAGGGCATAGTATATCACAAAAAGGCCCCAGCCCCAAGACCCCAGGCTGCTGCCGGGGCCATCCCGGCTATACTTGACAAAAAAAGTCAACTATGCTAAGATCACGTGGTTTTGTCTGACCAGTACTCTGGTATAATTGACAAAGCCCTACCGCTGGCCTATAATGTATGAGCGATCCGCGTCGTCTGAGGCGATCATGATGCTTTCGGCCACGCGCCAGGCCCACCGGCCCGGCGTGATGAACACCATCGCCGGCGAACCCGCGTCGCAGGCGTAGCGGCAGATTATGTTTCACGGAGATAACCCATGATCTCACCCAGTAAACTCACCGAACGTGCCCAAGAGGCTTTTCAGATAGCCCATCAGATCATGCAAAAAATGAGACACGGCCAACTGGATGTGGAGCACCTGACCCTGGCCTTGCTGGAGCAGCCCGAGGGCACAGCCGGCGCCATCCTCCAGACCACGTCCGTTGATTTGTTCATGTTACGGAACCGGTTGGAGGACGTCTTGAAGACGTTGCCCCGGGTCCAATATGTGCCGCCGCCGATGCAGGTCTATACCACACCCCGGATCAACAGCCTCATCGGCGCCGCCGATGCCGAGTCCCGGCGCATGGGCGATAGCGTGATCGGCTGCGATCACCTGCTCCTGGCCATCGTCAGCGAGCGCAATGGCGTATCGGCCCGCATCCTGCGGGACCTGGGGGTCACGCGGGACCAGGTGTTGGCCGGTATCAAAGCCGTGCGCGGCGCGCATAAAGCGACGGATCCCGGCGCCGAGAGCCGGTACCGGGCGCTGAGCAGGTATAGCCGGGACCTGACGGCGTTGGCTGCGGAAGGCCGCCTGGACCCGGTCATCGGGCGCGACGAGGAGATCATGCGCGTGATCCAGATCCTGGGGCGCCGCACCAAGAACAACCCGGTGCTCATCGGCGAGGCCGGCGTGGGCAAGACCGCCATCGTGGAGGGGCTGGCGCAAAAGATCGCCCGGGGTGAGGTCCCCGCCACCCTGCGCGGCAAGCGGCTGCTGGCATTGGACCTGGGAGCGCTGGTGGCCGGCAGCAAATATCGGGGCGAATTCGAGGAACGACTCAAGGCTGTGCTGGACGAGATCCGCCAGGCGCAGGGCGAGATCATCCTCTTCATTGACGAACTGCATACCGTGGTGGGAGCTGGCGCGGCCAGTGGCTCCATTGATGCCAGCAATATGCTCAAGCCGGCCCTCAGCCGGGGCGAACTGCGGTGCATCGGCGCGACCACTCTGGACGACTACCGCGAACACGTGGAGCGGAGCGGGGCCTTGGAACGCCGCTTCCAGCCCATCCTGGTGAAAGAGCCTACGGTGGAAGAGACCACCGAGATCCTGGAGGGCCTGCGTCCGTATTACGAGGAGCACCATGCCGTTCACTTTGAGCCAGAAGCCCTGACCGCGGCTGCCGAACTCAGCCACCGTTACATCTCGGACCGCTTCCTGCCGGACAAGGCCGTGGACCTGATAGACGAGGCCGGCTCGCGCCGACGTATCGAACTGGCGAGCCTGCCCCCGGACCTGATGGAGATGGAAAGTCGCCTGGCGGAATTGCGCCGCGAGGAGGAAGCCGCCAGCGAGGCCCGGGACTATGAACGCGCCGCCATGCTCAAGGCGGAAAGCACGCCCCTGCAGGCCCGATTCGAGCAAGAGCGTGCCCGTTGGCTGGCCCAGGCCCACCTGGATGACTGGGTGCGTCGCGAGGATATTGCCCGCATCGTAGCCAGTTGGACCGGCATCCCGGTCACGCGGATGCTGGAGGAGGAGACCGAGAAGCTGTTGCTCATGGAAGACCGCATCCATCAACGCATCGTCGGCCAGGATGAAGCGGTCACCGCCGTGTGCGATGCGATCCGGCGAGGCCGGGCCGGCTTGAAGGATCCCCGCCGCCCGATTGGCAGCTTTATCTTCCTGGGGCCGACCGGCGTGGGCAAGACGGAGCTGGCCCGTGCCCTGGCCGAGTTCCTCTTTGACGACGAGGACAACTTGATCCGCCTGGACATGAGCGAGTACCAGGAACGGCACACCGTGGCCCGGCTCATCGGCGCGCCGCCGGGCTACATCGGCTACGAGGAGGGCGGCCAGCTCACCGAGGCCGTGCGCCGCAAGCCCTACAGCGTGATCCTCTTTGACGAGATCGAGAAGGCCCACCCGGAGGTCTGGAGCGCGCTCTTGCAGGTTCTGGACGACGGCCGGCTGACCGATGGACAGGGCCGGACCGTGGACTTTCGCAATGCGGTGATCATCATGACCTCGAATGTGGGCACGCAATACCTGGCGCACAACAAGCCATTGGGCTTCACCGGTCGGGCGGCCGTGGCCGCCGACGATGCGCCAGACCCCGGCGATCAGCGGGAGGCTCGCCGCAACGTTAACGAGGCCCTGAAACGGACGTTCCGGCCCGAGTTTCTGAACCGCATTGACGAGGTGATCGTCTTCCACCCCTTGACCCGCGAGCAGATCCTGCAGATCGTGGACCTGCAGGTGCACGAGGTAGACCAACGTCTGGCCGAGCGCGGGGTGCACATCGAGCTATCCGAGGCGGCGCGAGCCTGGCTGGCCCAGGAGGGCTATGACCCGCAATTCGGTGCGCGGCCCCTGCGCCGGGTCATCCAGCGTCACGTGGAGAACCCGTTGAGCCGGCAACTGCTCGAGGGCAAGTTCGTGGCCGGCGACATCATCCTGATAGAGGTCGGCGAAGAGGGCCTGGTCTTCCGGCATCAGTCGCCGGCTGCACCACTGGCGGTCGAAATGCCCGATACGGTCGCGGCTGTGGTCTAGTCGTTCATCCGCCTGTCATGCCAGGGCAACCGGGTCACCGGTTGCCCTGTTTTGCACTGGCCCTGTGGACAGCACGGAACAGGTTTGCTATAATTGCGCGTGTTTGACGCCGACCTCCCTCGCCCTACCAGGGAGACACCCTGACGGGTGCAGGTGGCCGGGGTGAGGGTGGGAACCGCCGCGCGCGGGCCAACTAACACGCGAAGCGTGCCCTACGCGAGAAGTCCATTTTAGAGAGGTTACATGAGCAAGATCTCGATCGGTGTCTGGAGTGGCCTGGTCGTCATGTTGCTGCTGCTGCCGCTGGGCTGCGGTGGCGGTGAACCAACGCCCAGCGCCACGCCCTTTTACACGCGCACGCCGTTGCCCACATTCACGGCCACGCCCAACGTCACGCCGACGCCGGTGCCCACGCCCCCCACGCCGACTGTCACGCCAACGCCCGGCCGCCCCGCCGACGTGAACCCCTTTACCGGCCTCCGGGTGGCAGATCCGGCCAGGCTCCAGCGCCGGCCGTTGCTGATCAAGATCGAAAACTCCAAAGAGTCCCGGCCGCAGACCGGCCTGTCCCTGGCGGACCTGGTTTACGAATACCGGATAGAATACGGCCTGACTCGTTTTGCGGCCCTGTTCCTGACGGAAGAGCCAGACCGGCTGGGACCGATGCGCAGCGCGCGACCGATGGACCTGGAGCTGGCCCCCCAGCACGACGCCGTCCTCTGCGATTCGGGGGCATCCATGAAGGTGAACCAACTGTTGCGCGAGGCCCCGGACATCACCCGGATCAGCGATGCCACATACGGGGAGCCGTACTTTTACCGCGTCAAGCGCGGACCGGGCATCGCCTACGAGCACACGCTGTATGCCAACGTGGCCGAGCTGCGCGCGTTGTTGCGAACGCTGGGCGAGGAGCGGCCGGTCCCCCAGCGGGGCTTCCAGTTCGACGAAACGCCGCCCCAGGGCCAGCCGGCCGGCCGGCTCCGCATCCCCTTCTCCGAATCCAGCATCGTGGAATACACGTATGACCCGGCCACCAAACGGTACAGGCGGCAGATGGACGGCCAGGATTTTCTCGACGAGGCCACCGGCCAGGCGGTCGCCCATCGCAACGTGCTCGTCCAGTTCGTCCGGGGTGAGGAGTCCATCCTGTCGGATAGCCCGGCCGGCAAGATATATCTGTGGAAGTACGAGATGATCGGCGAGGGGCGGGCGCTGCTGTTCCGGGATGGGGTCATGGTCGAGGGCACATGGCAACGGACCCAGCGCAACGAGATGACCCGGTTCCTGGATAGAGCGGGCAACGAGATGAAGCTGGCGCCGGGCCAGACGTGGATCCTGTGCGTGCTGGCAGATGTGGAAGTCAAAGTGGAGTGAGGCGTACTACGTATTGCGTACTACGTATTGCGTATTGTGCAGGGCGGCCAGCAGCGCGGCGACTGTGCAGCCCAGAACAGGGTGGCGCAACTCCGGGGCGATGTCGGCCAGGGGCACCAGCACAAAGGCCCGCTCCGCCAGGCGCGGGTGAGGGATCATGAGGTCCGGCGTATCCAGGACCAGGTCATCATAGAACAGGATGTCCACGTCAATGGGGCGCGGGGCGTTGCGAAACGATGGCCGGCGGCCCATCGCCGCCTCGATGGCCTTGATGGCGTGCAACAAGTCGTGTGGAGAGAGGTCCGTCTCCGCGCGACAGGCGGCGTTCAGGAAATCCGGCTGGTCCCGGTATCCCACCGGCTCGGTCTCGTAGAATGGTGAAAGGGCCAGCACGCGCACGCCGGCCGCCTCCAGGCGTTGGAGGGCCGCACGCAGATTCGCCGCCCGGTCGCCCAGATTGCTGCCCAATCCCAGATAGACTGTGGGCATAGGTTCCCCCATCAGGAAGCGAGCAACAAGCAACGAGCAACAAGGTGCGAGGAGTTGAGCGATGCCGATCTATGAATATCGTTGCGGCGATTGCCGAACACGGTTCAGCATGTTGGTGTTCAAGTTCGAGCCGCCGGAAAGCCCGCCATGCAAGCGGTGCCAGGGCACCAATACGCGCCGGCTCGTCTCTCGCGTCTCCGTGGTCCGCTCCGAGGAGAGTCGCCTGGATGACCTGGCGGACCCCAGCATGTTGGACGGCCTGGACGAGAACGACCCACGTTCCATTGCCCGGTGGATGCGCAAGATGAGTGATGAGATGGGCGAGGACCTGGGTCCCGAGTTCGACGAGATCGTGGGCCGGATGGAGGCCGGGGAAGACCTGGAAAGCATCGAGAAACGCATGGAGGAGCTGGGCCTGGGCGACGAGATGGGGCCAGGCGGTGGCGACGACTCGTATAACTTTGTGTAGCCGGCCCGTCCTGCCCGCGAACACCCCACAACCCGGTTTCTAAACGCCGAGGAACCCGTTTCCCAGAAGGAAACGGGTTCCTGCTGATCACAGCAGTTCTGCCGGCCGCCAGTCGGTGAGGGCAAAGAGCGGCTCCAGCGGACTCTCGCGCTGGCGAAACAGCTCGGCGGCCTCCAGGTCATAGGGCATCCCGTGAGCCGCGGCCCGCATCCCGATGGCCATGGCGATGGCTTCGGGGGCGCGGTCTGGGTCCAGCATCGCCAGCAAATCCGCTGGCGCACCTTCCCGCTCCGCCAGCCGCCGGACCTCGGCCACCGTGAACCGCATCTGGCTGGCGTGGGCCTGCAACGCCGCGATGCGCCGTTCCAGATACGCGCTGACGTCCACGGCCCTGTTCGCGTCGCGGGGGTGCCGGACAAAGTGGTAGACGGCGCGCACCACCTGCACCGACAGCCCTTCGGCCAGGTGCTCCGGGTGGTAGAGGGGCAGGCCGGCCGCGCTGACCGCCTCTGTCGCCGCTACTGCCACACACTGGTGGTCGGGGTGGTCCGTCACGTCAGCCGGGTCGAAGGTGAACACCACGTCGGCCCGGTGCTGGCGGATGGCGCGGATGAATCGCTCGCGCAGGGTGGTCGGGGGCACGTCTCGCAAAAAGCCATCGCGGTAGCCCAGGAAGGCCACGGATTGCACGCCGAGAATGCGCCCGGCCTCCTGGGCCTCGCGCCGACGGATCTCCCGCAGCTCGGCGGCGTCGTGTTCCAGGCTGCCGCGCTCGCCATCGGTGGCGATGAGGATGTGGACGGCGTGGCCCTGATCCACCACGCGGGCCAGGGTGCCCCCGGCAAAGAACTCGGCGTCGTCCGGGTGAGCGGTAAGAACCAGGATGATCATGATCCACCTCCAGACAGTTCCAGTTGACGGAAAGACGCGGGGCGCACTCCCTGCGGTCGCCGCTTGGAGTCACGTTTTCCACGTACAGCGCTCGGCTATCGCGCGCGAAACACGAGCCGGATCGGGGTTCCGTGGAATCCAAAGGCTTCGCGCAGCTGGTTTTCCAGGTAGCGTTGGTACGAAAAATGCACCAGGTCCGGGTCGTTCACGAAAAACACGAACACGGGTGGGTCCACGGCTGGCTGGGTCACGTAAAGGAACTGCAATCGCTGCCCCTTTCGGGTCGGTGGCGGGTAGCGCTGCACGACGTCCCGCATGAACTGGTTTAACCGGCCCGTGGGGATGCGCAGCGCCCGGCTCTCGGTGATGCCCAGGGCCAAATCCAGCACCCGGTCCACGCGCTGGCGGGTGAGGGCGGAAACAAAGACGATGGGCACATAGTCCGCGAACTTGAGCTGGGTCATGATCCGCGCCGTGTAGTCGTGGATGGTGCGGGCGGTCTTGTTCGGCACCAGGTCCCACTTGTTCACGGCCACCACGATCCCCTTGCCCGCCTCCACGATGTAGCCGGCGATGTGGGCATCCTGGGCGGCCTCCTCCGTGGCGTCAACCACCAGCACCGCCACGTCGGCCCGATTGATGGCCTTGAGCGCCCGGAGCACGCTGTACTGCTCCACGCCGGGCGCGATGCGGCCGCGCCGGCGGATGCCCGCCGTGTCAATGAGGATCACCGGCTGACCGGCCCACGTGAGGGGGGTATCCAGGGCATCGCGGGTTGTGCCGGGGACCGGGCTGACGATGGCCCGCTCGCGGCCCAGGATGGCGTTGAGGAGCGAGCTTTTGCCCACGTTGGGCCGGCCCACGATCGCCACGTGAATGGCATCCACGTCCTCGGTGATCACTTCGGCCGGCAGGTGGGCCACCACCCGGTCCAGCAAATCCCCCGTGCCGGACCCGTGCAGCGCTGAAATGGGCAGGGGGTCGCCCAACCCCAGGGCATAGAACTCCACCGCCGCCAACCGGCGTGGCTCGTTATCGCACTTGTTCACGGCCAGGATCACCGGCCGCTGCGCCTGCCGTAGCCGATCCGCCACGTCATAGTCCAGGCTGGTCAACCCGCTGAGGGCATCGGTGAGCAAGACCACCACGTCCGCCTCCGCAATGGCGAGTTGGGCCTGCTCGCGGATGCGGGCGGTCAGGTCATCGGAGCTAAAGAGGTCCAGGCCGCCGGTGTCAATGACCGTGAAGGTGCGGCCCGCCCACTCCACATCCGCATACAGGCGGTCGCGGGTGGTCCCGGCCACGTCGTGCACAATGGCCTGGCGGCGGCCAATGAGCCGATTGAAGAGGGTGGACTTGCCCACGTTAGGCCGGCCCACGATGGCGACGAGTGGTTTCATCTGAATCTACGAATGGACGAATCTACGAATGGACGAGTGGACGAATAGACGAATAGACGAATGGACGAATCTACGAATGGACGAATAGACGAATGGACGAATGGACGAATGGACGAATGTTACATTGCCTGTAGATTCGTACATTCGTAGATTCGTAGATTCGTCAATTCGTTACTTGGCGGTGATCGTGACGGTGATGACCGCCGGGTCCGTGCGCACGATGGTCACCGGCAAGGCGGGGGTGATGACCACGATGGGGCGCAGGGCATAGACGCCCGCCGTGAGATCGGTCACGTCCACGTAAGCGATCACGGTTTGCGGCCGCAGATCGCGCAACGTCGGCAAATCGCCCGCCAGCTCGATGTCCACGCTGGAGGAGGACAGGCCAGCGTTCCACCGTTCTTCGTCCAGGCCCCGGATCTCCACCGGCCGCCGCACGAACTGGCCGCCGGGCACCGGGGCCACCTCCACCCGCACCAGCACGCTATCCCGCTCGTGGAGCTGCACGCCCTCTGGCAAGACCAGCCCGACCTTCTGGTAGGTGATGGCCCGTATCTTGCTGATGTCCACCGGCAAGGTGTCCACGAACGAGACCGGCCCCAGGGCCTCTAACGTGCCGACCAGGGTGACGACCGGGGGCGCCACGGCGAGATTGCGCACCCAGTAGCCCGCCGGCGGCTCGCCGTCGAGCACGACCCGGACGGGGGTTGTCTTGTAGCTGAGAAGCTGCTCCACGGGGATGACCACAGACACCATCTGCGGGTCCATGGTCACGCCGGTCACCTCTTGCCCCTGGGCGTTTTCCGCCACCGGCCGCATCGCTTTGCGGAGGCCCACGGTGATGCCGGTCAGGTCCACGTCCACCACCGCGCGGGTCACCGGCTCCACCAGGCTCTCCGCCCCGCTCACTTTGACCTCGCCGGGCTGCACGGTGTAGGTCCCCACGCCATAGCCGGTGGGCGGTGCGCCCAGGATATTGACCTGGACCGGCACGGTCTTTTGGATGGTCCGTTCCAGGTGCACGGTGATCCGCGCCGGCTCGGTCTTGACGACGGTCATGTAGGGCACGGAGCAACGCACCTGCACCGGCAGGTCGTGGCGGCCGGACCCCACGTCGGTCAGGTCAATCCAGGCGGAAAAACTGGAGGTGCGCAGGGCATCCCAGCCATCCTTGGGGCCTTGAAGGACCACGTAGACGGTATCGGCGCTGGCCTTCAAGACCACCAGGCCGGTGCCCAGGCCGGTTTGCTCCACGGGGATCGGGTTGCCAAAGGTTCCGGCCAGATTGGGGTTCTCCTCGCTGGTGGCGGCCACCCACACCAGGAGCGCCAGGCCCAGCGCCCAGGCCAGTAATATCAGGTTTCGGCTGGCAGCGCGCATCCTACGACCTCCACCAACGTGCAAAAACGGGCTGCTGGGCATACAGGGTGATCAGTTGTCGTTTGAGCTGTTCGCCGTCCAGGTTACGCTGTAGCCGGCCATTGTAGGCCAGGGATATGATGCCGGTCTCCTCTGAGACGACCAGGGCAATGGCATCTGTGCCCTCGGTGATGCCCACGGCGGCCCGGTGTCGCGTGCCCAGGTGCTCGTCCACGACCAGGCTGTCGCTGAGGGGCAGGAGGCAGCCGGCGGCAGCCAGGCGCAGGTCGCGGATGATGACGGCCCCATCGTGAAGCGGGGTATCGGGATAAAAGAGGGTGAGCAGCAAGGCGGCAGAGACGTCGGCATGGAGGGGCACGCCGGTGTCCACGTAATCCTGGAGGCCGGTCTCGCGTTCCAGGACCACCAGGGCGCCGCGCCGACGTTCGGCGAGGAGCGTGGCGGCCCGGCTCAGCTCGGCGAACACCTGGGCCACGTCATCGCGGTCGTTGCGCAGCCGCCAGGGGAGCCAATACCCGGCGCGGCCCAGGCGTTCCAGGCCCCGGCGGATCTCGGGCTGAAAGATCACGGGCAAGGCAAAGAACAGGGTGGGCAAGACCAGGCGCATCAGCCAGTTGAACGCGGTGAGGGGCAGAAACAGCCCCACCAGCCACAGGGCCGCAGCCAGCAAGGTGAGGCCCCGCAGGAGCGACTCGGCGCGCGTGCCCCGGAACAGGATCAGGATCAGGTAGAACAGCGCCGTCACCAGCAGGACGTCCAACAGGCTGGTGGGCTGGATGGCGCGGGAGAGCAGCCAGTTCATGTCGGGCATGGGAGCACCGTGATGCGTGATGCGTCAAACGTCAAACGTCATGCGTCGCATTTGACGTTTGACGAATGACGTTTGACGACAAAACTACCTTTGCTGGCGCAATTGGCTCAGCAGTTGCCGGTAGGCGTCCACGTTGGGCGGTTCCAGGGCGATGATGGCCTCGATGGTCTGCTGGGCTTCCTGGAACAGGCCCTGGTCCAGTTGCAGCTCGCCCAGCTTGTCCAACTCGGCCACGGCCTCTGACCGGAGTCCACGAGCGGCGTAGGCCTGGGCCAGGGCCTGGCGGGCGGCCAGGTCGTTGGGGCGGCGGCGAACCATCACCCGCAGCCGTTCCAGGGCATCGTCGGCCCACAGTTCCTCGCGCGAGGGGATGGCGGCGGTCGGCGCGGCCACCTCTTCGACCGGGCTGACCAGACCAGCCAGCTCCGTGCGGGCCAGGTCGGGCCGGCCTTGCTTCATGTACAACTCGCCCAGTTGGCGGCGTATCTCGTCGCGCTGGTCGTCCGCGGCCAGTTTCTTGGCCTGGATCAGCGCCGCGATGGCCCGATTCCAGTCCACGCGGCTGGCATAGGCGTCGGCGATGGCGCGATAGAGCCGCACGCCCCATCCGCGCGCGTCCCGGGTGCGGGGGGCCAGCTTTAACGCCTGCGCGTAGGCGTCCACGGCCTCATCCACCTGGAGCGTGCGCAGGTAGATGGCCGCGGTATCCAGGTATTGCTGGATGGCCTCCTCGTAACGACCCTCCTTGTGCAGCAAGGCCGTCAGGCGGGCACGCATGGTCAGGTCATCGGGGACGATGGCCAGGGCATCCTGATAGACCTGGATGGCCTGGGCCGGCTCGCGGCGGACCTCGTAGGTGCGCGCCAGCATATCGTATTTTTCGACGGCCTCTCGCAACCGGCCCTGGCGCACCAGAAGCTCGGCCAGGCGGCGATGGATGGGCAGATACCCGGGGGCGTGCTCGATGACGCGATAGCATTGGTCCACGGCGGCCACCAGGTGTCCCCGTGACAGGTACTCCTGGCTCAGGGCGATGGCCTCCATGACCACCTGGTAGGAGGGCACCATAAAGAACTCGGCCAGGGTGCCCGTCTGCCCGCCCACGGCCAGGGCGTTGGCCCGCTGCCGCGCATCAATGATGCGCTCCTCCCAGTCCTCGCTGTTCAGGAAATCCGCCAACGATTGGCAAAAGGCGGTCGCCTCCTCCGGCGCGATGCTGGTGGCATAGCTCTCCGCCAGGCCGTCGTAGAGCTGGGCGAGCTGTTGCGCGGCCGGCCCGTCCACGTTGCGCAGATCCACGATCTTGAGGGCCTCGACGAAATGACGCAGGGCCTGATCCAGCGCGCCCTGCGCCTGATACGCCTGGCCCAGGGCGAAATGGCTGGCCAGGGCGTAGTGGGGATCATCGGCGACCCGGGTCAACGCGGCGACGGCCTGCGCCCACTGGCCCTGGCGCAGGTACAGGATGCCCAGGTTCAGGCGGACCTCGACCTGTTGGGCGCCGCCCTGGAGAGCCTCTTCATAGCGGCGGATGGCCTCCTTGATCATGTCCCGGGCCTGAAAGTCTATCGCCTGGCCGATGAGGGCGTTGAGCTGTTGGGGGCTGAGGCGCATCGCCCCCCGGCCCTCCGTCGGGCCGCCTTCCAGGGCGCTCAGGTCCATCTGGGCGGCCGCCATCGTGCTGGGTTCAAAGACCTGTTCCGCCAGGCGGGCCATGGCGTCCTGGGCGGCCTGGCGGAGGGGGCTGCCCCGGCGGGTGACGGCGGAGACGCTCACGATGCCGGATTCCAGGGCCTCCAGCCGCAGGTCTTCCAGCAGGGCGCGCGCCTCGGCGTGGGCCGGGTCCAGGGACAAGGCCCGCTCGCACTCCTGGAGGGCCAGCTGCACCTCGCCGCGGCCACGATAGACGCGGACCAGGGCCAGAGCCTCCTGGATGGCCGCGTCCATGTCGCGGCGGCTGCCGCTGGCGGCATAGGCCTCGCTCAGGCGGCGGCGGGCCTCGGCGTTGGTGGGCTGCCATTCGATGATCCGGCGCCAGGTGGCGATGGCCGAGGCCCGGTCGCCCACGTCCAGGCAGCGTTCGGCCAGGGCCAGGGAGGTGGCGATGGCCTCGTCGAGGCGGCCCAGGGCGGCCTGGATCTCGGCGATCTTGTCCACCAGGGCCAGGTCATCCGGGGATTGCTGGCGGGCCGCCTGGTAGCAGGCCAGGGCCTCCTCGTAGCGACGCAGGTTCAGGCAGGCCTGGCCCAGGCTGGTGAGGGCCAGCAGGTCATGGGGGAACTCGGCCAGGGCGCGCCGATAGGCGGCAGCGGCCTCGGCCCAGCGCCCGTCCCAGGCGTGGTTGTGGCCTTCTTGCAGGGCTTTTTCGTAGGCGGTTCGGTCAGCGGGCATGGGTGGCTCCGTGATGCGTGTTGCGTGTTGCGTATTGCGTATTGCGTATCCGCATTTGCTCTCGCACCTGGGCGATTATCTCTTCTTCCTCCCACGTCTTGGGGCAGGCCGATGGCGGCGGACAGGTCCCGGCTGCGGGTGAACAGCGGTGTAGGGGGGCTGCGCCCACCGGTGGCCGCGCCGGGGATGGCGGGCGCAACCTACCCTACGACTGCTCGCAGTTTGTGCGCCAAGCGGGTTTGTAACCCGCGTCATTGCCCGCATAGCGATGCCGACCGCGCGAGACGGCGGTGACAAACCGCCTGTGAGCACCCGGCTTCTCCCCCGCTCCTCCGCTCAATTATACGTGATCCGGGGCCGCTTGTCTACTCGGCCAGGATGCGGCGATAGAGGGCCTCTGTCTCCGGCGCGGGCGCGATGTCCAGGTCCTGGCGGAGGATGCGCTGGCACTGCTGGTATTGCTGCACGGCCTCGGCGCGGCGGCCGGCCCGGGCGTAGGCATCCATGAGCTGCCGATGCGCCTCCTCGCGGTAAGGGTCCCGGGCCAGGATGGCCTGATAGTGGCGGATGCCGGCCTCGATCTCCCCCCGGCTCATGCAGTGGGCGGCCAGCCGGGCCAATACGCTCAGGTAGGTCTCGCGGAGGCGTTCGCGCTCCACGATGGTCCAGTCCTCATAGGGGTCTTCGGCCAGGTAATCGCCGGCATAGAGGGCGAGGGCTTGTTGCCAGGCGGCCTCATCGTCGGCCTGGGCCAGGGCCAGGAACGCCTCCGCGTCCAGCCAATAGTGGCTGTGCCGATTGAACCAGTAGAGTCCCTCCTGGGCGTGCAGGTAGTGCGACGTGGCGCCGGTGTAGAGGTAAGGCTCCAGCACGCGCCGCAGGGCGGAGAGGGTGACGTTGAAATTGTTCAGCGCCGACTCCGGGGGCAGGTCCGCCCAGAGCGCTTCCAGGATCTCGTCGCGGGGCACGCGGCGGTGACGATTGGTGATCAGGAACTTGAACAGGTTCTTCACCTTCGCGCGCTTCCACTCCTCGTCGCCGATGAGGGTCTCGCCGCGATAGACGGCGAAGGTGCCCAGGGTGACGATGCGCAGCACAGGCTTGGGCGCGGCGGCGATGTGGGCCAGGGCCTCCTGGACGGCCTGGCGCACGGCCGGGGCCGGGTCCTGGCGCGCCCGGGCCAGGGCCGGCACGGCGCGCTCGTCGCCCAGCTCGCCCAGAGCCTCGGCCGCCTGGACGCGCACGGCCGGCTCCGCATCGGTGAGGAGGCCGCTCAGGTCGTCCAGGGCATCCGGCCCCAGGCCGGCCAGGAGCCGGGCGGCGTAGGCGGGGTAGAGGCGTCGCCGGACGGCCATCACCAGCAGGGGACGTGCCCAGGCGCGCTCGGCCTGAAAGATGGCATCGTGGTGATATTGCGAGGCGAGGGCCAGGGCCAGTCCCAGGTGGCGGGCGCAGAGTTCGTCATTCCCCTGGCGTCGGTGCAGGACGGCCAGGGCCAGGTGGAGCCGGGTTTGTTCGTCCTTGTCGCGCGCGCCCTCAAAGGTTTCCAGCGCCTCTGTCAACAAGCGTTGGGCAACGTCCAGTTCGCCGGTCTCGATGCCTAACGCGCCCAGCGCGCTGCGCACCAGGGCCAGGTTGTAGGGGCTATCCAGGCCGGCGCATAGCCGGTGCGCCTCGTCGCCGAAGCGTTGGGCTTCGACCAGACGGCCCCAGCGGCGGTGAAGCGTGCAAAGGCTGGTGAGGGTCACGGCCACGCCGTATTCGTGGCCCAGCTCGCGGTAGGCGGCCAAAGCCTGGGCGTAGCACTCGTCGGCGGCCGCGTGGTTCCCCTGGTCGCGGGCGATGTCCCCGGCGATGAGGAGGGCCTCGGCCGCGCTGCCGCGCAGCTGGTAGCGGTCGGCGATGTCGGTCAGTCGGGCCAGGGCCTCTTGGGCGGCAGCGAACTCGCCCCGGGAGTTGTGGAGCCGGGCCACTGCGCCCAGGGTCTCCGCCAGGGCATAGGGGTTCCCGTGCTCCTCCTGGATGCGCAGGGCGGCCTGGAACATCTCCAGGGCGCGGCGCAGCTCGCCACGCGAGAGGTATTGGTTGCCCATGACGCGAAAGAGATGCGCCTGGGTCGCATCGTCGCCCACCTGCCGGCTCAGCAACAGGGCCTCGGTGAGGGTCTCGTCGGCGTCCTCCAGGCGGCCGATCCGCTGTTGGGCCTCGGCCAGCTCGCTCAGGGCGCGGAGGCGATCCACGGGGCGGGCCTGGTGGGCCAGCGAGGCCCGGTACAGCTCGATGGCCGGCTCCAGTTCGCCTCTGGCCCGTTGGACCGAGGCGCTGTCCTGGAGAGCCAGCCCCAGCCCCAGATCGTCGCCGCGTGCCTCGAACAGGGCCTGGGCCGCGCCATAGTGGGCCTGCGCCTCTATCCACCGCTCGCGCATCTCGGCGATCTCGCCGGCGCGCAGGAGGAGCCACGGCGAGTGCGCCACCAGGTCCTCGGGCAGGGCGGCCAGCCAGCCGGCCAGGGTTTCCACCCGTCCCAGGCGCAGCATCTCCTCGGCCCGGCTCTCGATGAGGGCCGCTGCCGCTGCCCAATCCCCGGCGAGCAAGGTATGCTCGATGGCCTCGTCCGGCTCGTCCAGGCTGGCCCACTCGCGGGCTGCGCGGCGATGCAACTCGCGCTCGACGGCTTCCCCTTCCAGTTGGCGCAGTTGACGACACAGGAAATCGCGGAACAGGGGGTGGTAGCGATACCAGCGGCCGCGTTCGTCCAGGGAGAAGGTGAGGAGGTTGTTGCGATCCAGCGTGTCCAGGATGCGAGCAGAATCGGCCATCTCCAGCACGCGGTCGCAGAGGGTGGCGTTCATCCGGCGCAGGACGGCGGAGCGCCGGGCAAAGTCCTTCAGTTCGGCCGGGTGGCCGTCGAGCACCTCGGTAGCCAGGTAATCGTACAGGTGGCGCGTGGTCCCGTCGAACTCGGCGATGGCCTCGCGCTGCGCCCGGCGGATGTGGCCGGCATGGGCGGGACCCAGCCGCTCGATGGATTGCCGGGCCAGTTGCAGGCTGGCGATCCAGCCCTCGGTGCGGGCTTGCAGGAGCGCCAGATCCTCGTCGCTCACCGGCAGGCGGTAGACCTGGCGGAACAGCTCGGCCACCTCAGCGGGGGTGAAGCTCAGGTCTTGTTCGTTGAACTCGATGACCTCGCCGGCCACGCGCAGCCGGGCCAGGGTCTCCAATGGCGGCTCGCGCCGGGTGGCGATGATCAGGTGCAAGCAGGGCGGCAGGTAGCGAAACAGCGTATCCACGACGTCTATCACCGGCGCGCTCTGGTCCACGTGATGGAAATCGTCCAGCACCAGGGCCACGGGACCGGCGTCCGTCGCCTGCAGGTCGTTCACCAGCATGGTCAGCACGGTCTCCTGGGCGCGGCGTTCGTCTGCCGTGCTGGTGTGCAGCAGCACGCGCTCGGCCTTGGCCGCGAAGGTGGGGAGCACGTCGGCAAAGGCCGCGACCAGGTAGGTGAGAAAGACGCGCCGGTCGCGGTCGGCGGGATCCAGGCTGTACCAGAGGTAGCGGACGGAAGGATGAAGGATGAAGGATGAAGGATGAAAGGCATCGGCAGGCTCGACTTCCGGCCGGACCAGCGAGGTCAGGAGGACGGATTTGCCATAGCCGGGGCCGGCGCAGACCAGGATGCCTTTGCGCCGGGGCAATTCAGCTTGCAGGCGATCCAGGAGCCGCCGCCGGTGCAGGATCGGCTGGTGCAGGTGCGGCGGCGCGAGCTTGGTGCGGACGGGGATGATGCGTTCGGGCATGGGAAACCTCTTGCGTCAAACGTCATTCGTCAGGCGTCAAACGTCAGGCGTCACGCGAGACGGTCATGCGCGCCCCTGACGTTTGACGTTTCACGTTTGATGGTTGCCAAAAGCTCCTCCAAGATGGTGGGCCGGTCGGCCGGGAACCAGTGGATGCGCGGGTCGTCGGGCTTGAACCAGTTGCGCTGGTGGCGCACGAAGCGGCGGGTCTCGCGCTGGATGAGGCGGATGGCCTCTGGGAGGGTGATCTCGCCGCGCAGGTAGCGTCCCACCTGGCGATAGCCCAGCCCGCTCATGGCCGGCAGGTCCAGGCCATAGCCCCGGTCCAGCAGTTGCTTCACTTCGTCCACCAGGCCCTGGTCCATCATGCGCTGGATCCGGGCATCAATGCGGGCATAGAGGATGGGCCGGGGGAGCGTCAGCCCCAGGATGAGCGCGCGATACGCAGGCGTGTCCCGGTGCTGCCAGGCGGAGATGGGCTGGCCGGTCAGTTCATACACCTCCAACGCCCGCACCACGCGCCGCACGTTGCGCGGATCGATCCGGGCAGCGGCGGCCGGGTCCACGCGGGCCAGATGGGCGTGCAGGGCATCGGCGCCCTGCGCCTCGGCCTGGGCGAAGAGCCGGGCGCGTATCGCCTCGTCTGGCCCGGCGCGGGGCACGCTCCACCCTTCCACGACGGCCCACACGTACTGGCCGGTCCCGCCTACCAGGAACGGCAACCGGCCCCGGGCCGTGATATCCGCGATGGCAGCACGGGCCAGGTCCTGATACGCGGCCAGGCTGAACGGCTCGTCGGGGTCCACCACGTCCAGGAGGTGATGGGGGACACGCGCCCGGTCGGCCGGGGAGGGCTTGTCCGTGCCGATGTCCAGGCCCCGGTAGACCAGGCGGCTGTCGGCCGAGACAATCTCGCCGCCCAGGGCCTCGGCCAGCGACAAGGCCAGCGCGGTCTTGCCCACGGCGGTGGGTCCCACGATGACGATCAGCGAAGGCGGCTCCACGGTCCCGACGTCCATTATTTCGGCATGGCCCGGATCGCTTCGTAGGCGGGGCGGGTCGTGCCATCCGGGTTGGTGATGGCCCACCAGTATTGCTCGTCCTGGGGCGTCCACCAGTGCGGCGCGATATAGATCACGCACATGGCCCCGATCCAGGGCTGCCAGTGGGTTTTGGCCCACTGGTACGCGCGCACGATGTAATCGGCCTTTTCCTGCTCTGAGACGCGGAACCAGGAATAGTTGGGGTTCACCTCATCGCTGGTCCAGCCGAACTCCAGGATCATGATCTGCTTGTCCCCGTCGCCGTTCTCCACCATCACCCGCCGCAGGTCCTCCACGTGACGGAAGCAATAGACCCGGCCGGTGCCCATCTCGCCGTTGTTGTAGGCCGGGTTGTTTGCCACTTCGTCGGGACTCATCTCCGGTGGGGCCTTGAAGCCGGCCCCGTGCGCCCCCAGCACGTCAAAGTACGGTTTGGCCCCCAGGGCGTACATCTGCCGCAGGTACTCTACGTCCGGCGTGGCGATGTCGCCGGAGGCCGTGGTGGGCGATAGCCCCGCGCTGACCACGATGACGTTGGGGTCGGCGCGCTTGGCGGCCTGGTAGCCGGCCTTGAGGAGCGCGACGTAGCCGGCCACATCCGGTCGCCGGTCGCCCCAGGACCGGGCCAGATTCGGCTCGTTCCACAGCTCCACGGCGTGGACGCGGCCGTGCGGTGAACCGACGGCGTAGCGCCGCACAAAGGTCTCCACGAACCGGGCATAGTCCGCCACGTTGCGCGGTGGGCCATCGGTCTCCAGGTTGGTGCTGGGGTCGCGCGCCCAGCGCGGGGTGGCGTCCAGCCGGGCCACGATCTGGAGGCCGCGCTCGTTGCATAGCCGGACGATGCGGTCGGACTCTTCCCACCCGAACTGGCCTTTTTCTGGCTCGATATAGTTCCACTGGAAGAGCTGTTTGACCCAGGTGAAGCCGGCGGCCCGGGCGTGGTTCAGGTCGCGCACCCGCTCGGCGTTGGCCCACAGGAGCACGTGGACGCCGTACTCGGGGCTGTTCATACGGAATGTGCCGGGCGTGGGCGTGGGGACCGGGGGCAAGGGCGTCGCCGTGGGTTTCGGGGTCGCGCTGGCGACTGAGGGCGTGCCCGCAGGCGAGGGGCCGACCGTGGGCAGGGGCGGCGTGGGAGACGGGGCCGGCACCGGGGATCGGGTAGGCGACGGCGGCACCGGCGTGATCACGATGATCGTGGGGGCCTCAGGCGGCGCCGGGCTGGCGGGCGAAGGGAGTTGCGCCACCGGCGTCGCCATATTCATGCCCAGCAGGTAACATAGAAACGCCCCCTCGGCGATGATGAACAGCGCCAGGACACCGGCCAGCGCCAACAGCGCGGTTTTGTTGCGCAGTAGTTGGTCAATCATGGCTGCACCAGGGCGAGTCGTGGGGTGACTACTCGGCCTACCCCCTGGCGAAGGTTCCAAATGCGCCGGTGATCGGGCACGATCTCGCCGAAACAGACCACTTTGGCCCGCGAATTGACCGCAAACCTACGCCAGGGTGGCAGTTACATCTTGGGATGCGAACAGCCCGAACTGTCCAGCCAGATTTTACCACGCCCTACCAGCCGGCGCAAGCCAGTCCCTTCTGCGACCAGTCACACCGGGGGAGCACTGTCACCTGTGGTCAAAAACCTCCACCGATCACGTATCCCAATACGATCAGGTCAATGACCTGCTCCACCGGCGACCAATCGTCGGTGAAGGGGCGGGTGGTGGGTGTGGGGAATGGGCGCAAAGTGGGCAGCGCGCTGCCCAGCACGGCGTGGAGGTGCGGTTCGCGCAAATGGCCGGCCAGCACGTTCGCCCGCAGGTTGTCGGCCTCGGTGGGCTGCCGGGTGGCAAAGACGATGCTGTTCCACCGGTCCGGCACGTCCACGATGTAGACGCTGGGGAACACGGCGCGCATGGTGCTGGCCAGCACCTGGACCAGCCGGTCGTCGTCTGGCGTGCGCCCCACGTTGATGGCCACGGCTCCCCGGTCCGTGAGATGCCGCTGCACCTCGGTAAAGAACTCGACCGTGGTCAACTGGAACGGGATGTACGGCTGGCGATACACGTCAATGCCCACCACGTCGTAGCGTTGGTCCGTTGTATTGATAAAGTACCGGGCATCCTGAGCAATGGCGTTCAGGTTCGGCTGGGTCATGGCAAAATATCGCCGGCCCACCTCGATGATCTGCGGGTCAATCTCCACGCCATCTATGTGCACGTCCTCGCCCAAGACGGCGGTGAACTGCCGGGCCGTGGTGCCGGCGGCCAGCCCCAGCAGGCACAGGCTGTTCACGTCGTCCTCGTCCATGTCCGGGTAAAAGAACGGCGCGAGCAGAAAATAGTCCCACGGACCGCCGGTGAGCAGGTGTTCCGGGTCGTACACGGAATGTACGGCGTGGCCTTCGTTCAGGATCAGGCTGGTGGTGGTGCCCCAACGCACCACCTGGATATAGTTGTACGCGCTTTCGGTCTCATAGACCAACTCCACCGGCAGGCGTCCGCCGGTCATATCCTGGGCCGGGCGCACGACGCCGGGGGGAAAGAGCACGCGCAGGACGATCAGGAATAACACGAGCAGGGCGGCGCTGCCCGCTCTTTTCCAGGCACGATGGCGCGCCAGACCCGCCGTCGCGGTGCCCAAGAGCACGATGGCAAAGCCCAACAGCGTCGTCACTGTGCCGATGGCCGGGATGAGAAGCAGGACCGGCAGAAAGGTTCCCAGGATGCTGCCCACCGTAGATAGCGCATAGATGCTGCCGGCGGTGTGCCCGCCGGCCGACAGCCGATGCAGTTGCAGGCGAATGGCAAAGGGCGCCACGCAGCCCAGGAGGATCATGGGCAGGGCGAACAACAGCAACACGCCCACCAGCGAGCCACCGAACAGACCTATCGAGTATTGGGCAAAGCCCAACGCTGCCACGTGCAGGATCGGGCGCGCGACAAAGGGCACCAATCCGATGGCCAGGCCGGCCAGCATCACCAGCGTGTACAGCAGGGTTTCGTGGGGGAAGCGATCAGCCAGCCGGCCGCCCAGGTAATAGCCGACCGCCAGATAGATGAGGATCAAGCCGATGAGGTTGGCCCAGATGACAAGGGTGGTGCCAAAATAGGGGGCCAGGAGTCGGGAGGCGCACATCTCCACGGCCATGGTGGTCATGCCGCAGACCAAGACGACGAGGAGCAGAAACCAGTTGCGCAAAGGATTCTCCCTGCATCAAACGTCATGCGTCAAACGTCATGCGTCAAACGTCATGCGTCAAGGTTCTGACGTTTGACGTTTGACGTTTTGCGCTTTACGTTCTACACCAGGTTCTGTACCAGCAGCACCAGCGCCAGGGTAAAACACGTGGCGCTGATGCCCAGCAGCGCGATCCCCAGCACCAGGAGCCAGGTTGTGGGCGACCGGCCGGCGCGCCGGGTCGCTGGGGCGGCCCGGACCTCCGCCGTCCGGGCCTGGACCGTGCCCTTGATCGTCCGTCGCAGGGCCGCGACGACGTCTTCCACCCGAGCCGGGGTCAGGTACGCCTGGCCGGTCAACTGGCGAGCGTATTGCTGCAGCTCGCGCAGCCCGAACAGCCGGGCGGCGGGCCGCTGGGGGATCAGATTCGTCTTGGGATTGGTGAACACCACCGCCTTCTCCAGGGGCACGCCGTGCAGGCCCTCTCTAGCCAGATAGGACTTGAGCTGGATGTGATCGTAGAGGGCCTGCTTGATCGGGTTTTCTGTACTGAGTTGCCAGGATTGGCCGCCATCTGGGCTGTGGAACCATTCATCACCCTCACAGGCATACGTGCCCGCGTACTCGTGGGTGGTGATGACCAGGACACCAAATGGGCCGACCAGCACGGTGTCAATGGCGTCGGTGGCGCGCGGCAACAGCACCCGCCGGAACAACGTGTAGGCGTCGTCCAGTTCGCCGGCCAGGGTCTGGATGAGCCGCTCTTCGCCCGGGGAATCGGGGCCGGTCATCGCCTCGATGATTTGCATGTTCTCACTCCCAAATGTGGTGTCGCCTCGGGGCTTCGGCCGGGGTGAGCCGCCCCTCAGCTCCCGGCAAGCTCGGCCAGCCGGTCGGCGTCCAGCACGACGATGCGGTGTCGCTGCATCTGCACCAGTCCTTCATCCTCAAAGGCCCGCAGGGTGCGGCTGACCACCTCGCGGACGGTGCCGATCTGGGCGGCCATCTCCTCGTGGGTGAGCCGCCGCGCCGGGGTTTGGGCCGACTGGCGGGCTTGCTGCAAGAGGAGTCGGGCCAGGCGGGCGCGCACCGTCCACACACCCAGCTCCTCAGCCAGGGTGGTCAATTGCCGGAGCCGCGCCGCGAACCGCTGGAGCAGGGTCAAGGCCACGCCGGGTTCCTGCCGGAGCAGCGTCAGGAACCGCGCCCGGCTGAGCACGTAGAGCGTGCCCGCCGTCCACGCGGACGTGCTGGCCGGGTGCGGGCCGCCGTCTACCGCGGCCACCAGGTGAAACGCCTCGCCCGGGCCGAGGTACGTGAGCACCTGTTCCCGTCCCTCCGGCGACAGCCGGTACACGCGCATCTGCCCGGCCGCGATGAAATACACCCGGTCGGCTGGTTCGCCCTCCATCACGATCTGCTCGTCCTGCTGCACGGCCCGTTCTGTCATCTCTCCGGCCAGCCGGGCAAGCGATTCATCGCTCAACGCCGCGAACAACGGCATATCGCGCAGCACGGACACCCGCTGGACCATTTATCGTCTCCCCTGCGCCGGCCAGACCGGCCGGAAGACCCGCCCGGTCTGCGCGTGTTATACAACAGAACGGCCAGCACGTCAAGTAGGTGGTTAGTACCAAGTTCCTATGGGCCTGAGGTGAAGTTTCCATCAGCAAGCGCGTATAAGCAAATGGGAGGTGCCTATGTCCACTGACGCGCAAAGCCTCATCTGTGAAGGAAACCTGATCCTGCGCTATCAGCCGGATGCCGTGAATGCCGGCCCCTGGACCCAGGCGGTGGGGCCGCGCTTTGACCGGCCCTTGTTCTACGATCTGTCCTATGCGCAGCCGGTCGCCGACTATTACCTGGCCGCCAGCACCCCGTCTCTGTGGTTGAAGGAGGCCACCGGTGCCATCGCCAAGTATCGCTTTGCCAACTATGCGGCCAAGCAGATCCGGGACCTGCACGAGGAAGCCTGGCGCATCGGGCGCGAGCCGCCGGCCACGGCGGTGGACTTTTTCGTGTGCAGCTTTGTGGTGATGTGCCAGGCGGCGTTGCACGCGCTGGCGTCGTGGCTGAATGCGCACCTGGCGCTGAACGTGCAGCCCCTGGAAGAGGTGGATCTGGCGCAACCGGCCTTTCAACGAGGTCTGCAGGTCGAGTGCCGGCCGTTGTACGTCCAGGTCGTGGCGCTGCGGCCCTGGTTGCACGCCCTGGGGCACTATTACCGCCGGGCGATCCATCGTGATCCCCAGCACAGCACCGCCAGCCTGCTGGTTCCAGACCGCGTCCCGCTGGGCCAGTTCCTGCGGGTGGTTCACGTGGCCGGCCGGGCAGACGAGCCGCCACTGCCTGTGGATCGCTTCTGCGAGAGCTATCTGCAGAACACGGACCGGCTCTTGCGCGTGGGCTTTGACGAGGGTTATCGTCGGCTGCAAGCGCAGCACGATGCCTACCGATAGCCGGACCGCGAATCCGGCCTGCGAAGCGCAAAAGAACCCGCCCAGCAGAGGGCGGGTTTCTTGATCGGGGGACTGCCCACGGGTTCTATTCGCTGCTGGTCAGCACGGCCACCAACAGCTCGGTGCACTTGACCATATCGGCCAGGGCGATGTTCTCCTCCGTGGTGTGCACGTTCATCGCGCCGGGACTGACGATGATGGTGCGGATGCCGTGGGCGTTAAAGATATTGGCATCGCTGCCGCCCCCGGCGGAGACGAAATCCGGCTCCAGGTCCACCATCTTGGCGGCATCGGCCACGCGCTTGACCACCGCGTCGGCCCGGCGCAGCTTGAACGCTGTGTAGGTGCGCGTGATCTTGACGTCGGCCTGGGCGCGGCTCTGGGCGGCGGCGGTTTCCAGCTCGTTGACGATCTGCTCGGTGTACTTTTGCAGCTTTTTCTCGTTGTGGCTGCGCACCTCGCCCCGGATCTCCACCCGGTCTGGGACGATGTTGGACGCCGTGCCTCCCTGGATCGTGCCGATGTTCGCGGTGGTCTCCTCATCAATGCGCCCCAGCGGCATCCGGGAGATGGCCTCCGCCATCACGCGGATGGCATTGATGCCTTCCTCCGGCGCGGCGCCGGCATGGGCAGCCTTGCCGTAGATGGTGGCCTGGATGGAGTTTTGCGAGGGCGCGGCGATGACCACGACGTTGACTGGCCCGGCCCCATCCACGGCCAGACCTTGTTTGGCCCGGATGCGCGCATAGTCCAGGTTCTTGGCCCCATGCAGCCCGCCTTCCTCGCGCACCGTCAGCACGACCTCGATGGGCAAATGGGGCAACCGCTCGCTGGTGACCACGTGAACCGCTTCCAGTATGGCCGCCACGCCGGCCCGGTCATCGGCGCCCAGGATCGTCGTGCCATCGCTGCGGATGATGCCATCGGCCCCCAGGTGGGGCCGGATGCCCCGGCAGGGGTCCACCCCGTCCATGTGCGCGTTCAGCAGGATCGGCTCTCCACTCCCCGGCAGATAGCCGTAGACGTTGTTCAACGCATCCGTGTGGACTTCGAGGCCCAGACCGCGTAAACGCCCGGCCGCGTAGCGGGCCACCTCTCCTTCTTCACCGAAAGGGCTGTCAATCTTTACCAGGTCCAGAAACGTGTTCAACAAGCGGTCTTGATCGATCACGGGCGGCTCCTTTGCTCCTCCACTCGACAGGCGGATTCGCACCTGTCGGCAAAGCATACTTTACCACGCTTTGGCACAATCGTCAAGTGCCCTTGCGTTTTTGCCCGGAAAGCGATACAATCGGGCTGGTGGTTCGTGACCAAATGGTGAGGAGGTTTGCACATGATCCATCTTTTGCCCATCCCCTTTCTGGTGATCACGGTCGTGTGGCTGATCTGCGCCGAGTTCCGGTCGGATCAGCGGCAGGTCTATGTCGCCAAGCCGGTTTCGACGTTGCTGGTGATCCTGGCGGCGGCGCTGACCTTGCTGACGCCCCAAACGAACGCGGCATTTGCCCTGTGGGTGCTGGCGGGCCTGCTCCTGTCGCTGGGCGGCGACGTGGCCCTGATGTTCGCGTCCAGCAAGGCGTTCCTGGTGGGATTGGTGCTGTTCCTGCTGGCGCACGTGGTCTATGCGGTGGGATTCACCGTGTTCAATGGATTCTACGCCAGCGACCTCATCGTCGGCCTGGTGTTGCTGATCCTGGGCGTGGGCGTCTATGCCTATCTCTGGCCCGGCCTGGGAAGCATGAAGCTGCCGGTGGCGCTGTATGTGGTGATCATCTGCCTGATGGTCAACCGGGCCGCCTCGACATTCTTTGGAACCGCCTTCACGACCACGCAGGCAATCCTGCTCACGGTCGGGGCCACGTTGTTCTGGCTTTCGGACCTGATGCTGGCGGTGAACCGGTTCCGGCGGCCGTTTCGCTATCACCGGCTCAGCCTGGCCCTGTACTATGGCGGCCAGTTGCTCATTGCCCTCAGCCCGGCATATTTCGCCACGGCGTGAATCGGGCGTTTGGTTACGCCCATCGCTCCAACAGCGACACGCACTCCAGGTGATAACTCTGGGGGAACATGTCCACCGGCTGGACCCAACGCAGCGCATAGCCGGCGTCCACCAGGACGCGCAGGTCCCGGGCCAGCGTGGCCGGGTCGCATGACACGTAGGCGATGCGCCGGGGCCGGTGCTTGACCAGCGTCTCCAACGCCTGGGCCGAGCACCCCCCGCGTGGCGGGTCCAGCACCACCGCATCGAGCACGTCGTCCACGGTCGGCAACACGTCCTCCACCCGGCCCCGCTGGATGGTCACATTGGGCAGATCGGCGGCATTGTGCCGGGCATCCTCCACCGCGCCCTCGCTGATCTCGATGCCCATGATCCGTTCGGCCGCGGGGGCCAGGGCACAGGTGAACAGCCCCACGCCGCAATACAGATCGGCCACCACATCGTCCCCGGTCAGGGAGAGGGCTTCCGTGACCAGTTCCACCAGGGTTTCCGCCTGCCGGGTGTTCACCTGGAAGAACGACTCGGGCGAGATGCGGTAGCGGCGGCCCTTGACCTCCTCCTCCAGCATCTCGTGGCCGCAGACCACGACCGGCGGCGCGCCTCGGGCCAGCAGGACACACGAGATGGGCTGGTCAATCTCCAGGGCCGGCCACAGGTGTCCCCGCACGCGCAGGGCCGCCAGCAGGTCGCCGGTATTCATGCCGGCCCGCAGGGTCACTTCCGTCAGGTCTGGAAAATCCAGCTCGAAATCGGCCAGGAGCCGCTCCAGGGCCGGGAGCAGGATGGGGCACTCGGTCACCGGCACCACGCGATGGCTGCCGGTTGCCTGATAGCCCAGCCCTTCCTCGCCCACCACCAGATGAGCCACATTGCGATAGCCCCACGGATCGGCGGCCCCGATGATGGGGCGCAACGGCGGCCGGGCAAAGTGGCCCACGCGCTGCAATTGGTCGGCGAGAATGGAGCCTTTGAACTGCAACTGGGCCTCGTAGCGGACGTGTTGCCACTGACAGCCGCCGCAGTCGCCAAAGTGCTGGCAACGCGGCCTGACCCGGCGCGGCGACGGCGCGATGATCTGCACCAGGCGGGCGCGGGCATAGGCGGGCTTGTCCTGCACGATCTCCACCACCACCCGCTCGCCGGGCAGCGCGTAGGGCACAAAGATCACCTTGCCCTGGTGCCGGCCCAACGCCTCGCCGCCGTGGGCCATGTGGGTCAGGTCCAGGCGAACGTGAGTCATGCGCGCAGCCAGAGGCGGGCCGCCAGGTCGCGGGACTGCGTGCAGAGGCGCTCCTCGTCCAGGGTGAGCAGTTGGCGGTTGCGCATGAGGACCCGGCCGGCCACGATGGTGGTGTCCACGTGGGCTCCATCCACGCCAAAGATCACGTGCCAGGGCAGGTTGTTCGCTGTGAGGGGGGTCGTCGGCACGTAATCGAGCAGCACAATGTCCGCCGCTGCGCCGGGGCCTAGCTCGCCCAGGCGTTCTGCGAAGAAGGTGCGGGCGATGCGGGCGTTGTGAGCATAGGCCAGGCGCATGACGTCGTCCGCCGGCATGGCCTGCGGGTCCCCCAGGTGATGCTTGTGCACCAGGTAGGCCACCTTCATCTCGCTGAACATGTTGTTGGAGAAACCGTCGTTGCCCAGGCCCACCAGGATGCCAGATCGCAGCATCTTGGGCACCGGCGCCACGCCCACGGCGTTGTTCATGTTGGAGCGCGGGTTGTGAACGACCAGGGTGCCGGTCTCGCGGAGGATGTCCACCTCGTAGGCGTCCACATGGACGCAGTGGGCGGCGATGGTCTGCGGCCCCAGGATGCCGCGCTTTTCCAGTCGCTCCACGACGCGCAGGCCGTATTTCTTGAGGCTATCGTCCACATCGGCTTTGTCCTCGGCCACGTGGATGTGGAACCCCACGCCCAGACGTTGAGCCTCGGCCACGCAGCGCTCCAGCGTCTCGTCGCTCAGGGTGAGGGAGGCATGCAGGCCAAAGGTGCCAGCAATTTGGGTTTTGGGGCTTGGGGCTTGGGCTTTGATGAATCGCACGTTTTCGCGGATGCCGGCATCGCGCACGGCCGGGCCGTCCCGGTCCGAGACCTCGTAGCACAGGCAGGCGCGCAGGCCGGCCTCCTGCACGGCCTCGGCGATGACGTCCAGTGAGCCGTCCACGGCGTGCGGGCTGGCGTGGTGGTCAATGAGCGTCGTCGCGCCGTGGCGGATGGCGTCCACCAGACAGACCAGGGCGCTATAGCGCACGTCGTCCAGGTTCAGGGCCTTGTCCAGCCGCCACCACAGGGTTTCCAGTATCTCTGGGAAATTGGTGGGGGCCGGGCCGCCCAGGTACATGCCCCGGGCGAACGCGCCGTAAAAGTGCGTGTGGGCGCAGATGCTGCCCGGCACGGCCAGCTTGTCCCGCGCATCCAGCACCTCGGCGCCGGGGTAGAACGCCTGTAGCTCGGCCGTCTTGCCCACCGCTATGATGCGTCCATCCTCGACGGCCAAAGCCCCGCCGATGAGCACCTCGTTTCGGTCACCCAACGTGACCACAGTGGCATTGGTGATGAGCAACATAAGACCTCCTGTAATGATGCGTGGTACGTGATACGTATTGCGTATTGCGTATTGCGTATTTCTCCCTTGCTCCCCTCTCCCTCTCTCCCCCGCTCCTCTGCTCCCCCTCACCGCTGCTCCCCCGCCCTTCAGCTCCCTTGCTGGGTCTGCAAGTCCCGCACGATCTGCAAGTTCTCCAGGGTCACCGGGTCATTGGGCGCGAGCTGCAAGGCCGCCTGTAACTGCTCCACGGCTTCCGCGAACCGTTTTTGCTCCGCGTAGCCCAAGGCCAACACGTTGCGGAACGACACGTCGCGGGGATCCAGGTGCACGGCCATCTCCCAATCCGCGATGGCTGCCTCCAACTTGCCCCGCTTGCTGCGGCGCAGGCCCCGGTTGTAGTAGTCAATGGCATCGCCGGTGCGCAATTGCTCCTCTGGCGCCGCAACGGTGATGGTTTGGCGCCGAAAGTCATCCCGCGCGAGAAAGCTCAAGGCGATCACGGCGATGGGGGGCAAGGCTACGCAAACACCCACCGCGATGATGCCGGTCAAGGCATCCGTGCGGCCCGCGGCCGGCGTCACCACGCCGCATAGCCCCCAGAGCATGATCAACGCAGCAGCCACAATGTTGCCGTAAAAGACCCACGGCCAGCGGCGCACGTTCCCCACCACGAACAAGACCCCCACCAACACCGGCAGGCCATATGCGATCAGGCTGCCCAGGAGGACGATCGGCACCAGCATGCCCTGCATACCAGGTGGCACCATGCCCTGGCGCCGCATTTCCTGGGAAAGCAAGTCGGGCATCAAGGTGACCACCGTCACGATGCATAGCAACGGCAGCCCATACGCGGCAGTCCATAGCCCCCACAATGCCGCGATGACGTATGGCAGGGGCGAGTGCCGGACCGGCTGCCGGATCACCTTGACTTCCACCGGCTCGGCCGGCCGGGCACTGGGAGCCGGCACGCCGGCCGGCGGCGGCTCCTGGGTCCCGACGACGTCCTGGTAAAGGCGCGCCTCTTGCTGCTTCATCAGCACGCCCAGGTCCCGGCGCGCCTCGGCGTGCCGGGGGTTCAGGTTCAGACAGCGCTGGAAGGCGGCGATGGCCTCGTCCTCCTGGCCGCGCTCGGCATAGATGAGGCCCAGGCTATAATATGCCTCGTCAAAGTCTGACCGCAGCTCGGTGGCGCGCTGGAACTCCTCGATGGCCTCGTCCACCCGGCCGGTGCGATAGTAGGCCACCGCCAACTGGGCGTGATAGTCGGCATTGAGGTCTGCCCGTTGCACCGCCGCTTCCAGGAACGGCACGGCCTGGACCGGGTCGTTCTCATCCAACAGGGCGCAACCTCGCCGGAAGGCGGCTTCTGGGTCCAATGGCACGCTTTCCAGCGGCTTCCTGGACATGGTTTCCAGCGGCGGCGGGCCGGGTGGGGCCGGTGGCGGCGCCGGCCGGCCGGTGACCTGTTCCAGCCGGCCCTGTGCCCAGGCATACGCTTTTTGCACGCGCAGGTCATGGGGAGCCAGGGTCATGGCCCGGCCGATGCGTTCCACTGCCTGCTCCGGCGTACCGGCCACCCATCCCAACCAGAGCCAGACCTCCGGGTTATTCGGGTCCAGGCGCGCGGATTCCAGCAGCATGGGTTCGGCCCCGGCGCGGTCGCCGGCCTGAATGGCTGCTATCCCTTGCTCCAGCCAACGACGTGCTTCATTTGTCATCCCAACCTTCCTCTACCCCTCCTAACCCCTCCCGCCTCCTCCCCTTCCCTCATCTCATTGGGGGAGGACCGGGATGGGCATGGGAGAGGTCATCGCGCCAGCCATTGCACGGCCACGGCCGGTAACTGGCTCACCGGCCCCTGGCGTCGGGTGCAGCCGGGCAATGATTGCAGGAACGCCTGGCCGTAACGCTTGGTCAGCAGCCGACGATCCATGATCACCACCACGCCCCGGTCCGTGCGGCTGCGGATCAGGCGACCAAAGCCTTGCCGGAACCGCAGCACGGCCTGGGGCACAGCGTACTGGTTGAATGCATCATACTCGAATGCCTCGCTGCGCGCAGCAAAGACCGGGTCTGAGGGCACGGTAAACGGCAGCCGGATGATGACCAACACCGATAGGGCCTCGCCGACCACGTCAATGCCTTCCCAGAAGCTACTGGTGCCCAACAGGACGGTGCGCTGATCGCTCTTGAACGTCTCCAACAGGTGTCGTCGGGAGCCATCCATGCCCTGGGCCAGCACCGCGATGCCGGCCGCTTCCAGGGCCGGCGTGATGGCCTTGTAGGTGGCCCGGAGCTGGCTGTAGGACGTGAACAGGACCAGGGTGCGGCCCTCGGTGGCCCGGCAGAGCGCGGCCAACGCGCTTTCTACCGTCTTTTGGTAATACGGCTGGCCCGGCTCCGGGATGTCGGTGGGCACGTAGAGCAGCGCCGCCGACTCGTAGTCAAAGGGTGAGCCGACCAACGTCTCCCGCGCCCTCGTCAGGCCCAGTCGCTCGCTGACGTAATCGAACGTGCCGCCGGTGGACAGCGTGGCCGAGGTGAGGATCACGGCCCGCTTTTTCTCAAAGAGATGCGCTTGCAAAAGCTCTCCTACGTGCAGCGGCGCGGCGTGTAGGGAGATCGTCTCGTTTCGTCCTTTGGCCGATGGTGCCGTCGGCGCGGCGGGCACCGTACACCAGTAGATGGACTGCGGGGATGGCTCAAAGATGACGTTGGTGAGTTGCTCCTGCAAGATGCCTGCCGTCGTGCGCGCATTGCCCACTTCGCTCAGGAGGGCATCATGGTCGGTGAGGCAGGTCTCGTCCAGCTCCGTCAGGATGGCCTCCAGACGGCGCAAGGATTGGTGGAGAGCCGCCAGGGCCAGGCGCAGGTTGTCCCCGACGATCTCCACCCGGTCCCAATCGGGCTGAACGCGCAGGGGGCTTTCCTTGCCCACGCGCACCCGGCTGTCGTATTCTCCCTGGCCCTCGCTGTACTGGCTGAGGAAATCGGCCAACGTGTCGAAAAATGCGTGGACGTGCGGGCGGGCATCCTCTGCCCGGCTCCGCAGGGTTTGCAATGCGCGGTCCAGGGCTTCTTGAGCCAGCGGCGATAGCCGGTCCCGCCGGGCGCGCGTGGCGATCTCGATGACCAGCCCACCGGCCCGTTCTCCTCCCCGACCGATCAGGCCATCCAGAAATTGCTCCAACCCCCGCTGCTCCACGGTGAAGCCCAGATGCTCTGTGGCCCGGTCTTCCAGGTGATGCGCCTCGTCTATCACCAGGTACTGGTATTCCGGCAGCACCCGGTGGCCGGTGGTCAGGTCAGAGAGCAGCAGGGCGTGGTTGACCACCACCAGATGCGCGGACTCGGCGCGATGGTGCACCTGATAGAAGAAGCAGGTGTTGTCGTGAAAATGGGGGCAGCGGGCCGGGTCGCACGCCTCCGGATCAGCCCGAAGTTGATCCCAGGCCGACCATTCGCCCGGTCCCAAGTTCAGCTCGGCCCGATCGCCCGTCTCCGTGCGGGGCAGCCAGGCCAACACCTTGACCAGCACGCGGAACTCGTCCAGCGAGAGATCATCGCGGCGGCGGAACAGCGTCCAACGGCGCAGACACAGGTAGTTGGCCCGACCTTTGACCAGGGCGGCTCGCAGGGAATCGGCATTCTCCACCTGAGCCGCCATGAGGGTCCGGCGCACGTCGGGGATGTCTTTGGTGTAGAGTTGGTCCTGCAGGTTGATGGTGTTGGTGGAGATGACCACCCGCTCGCCGTTCTGGAGGGCGTGGAGGGCGGCCGGGAGCAGGTAAGCGATGGATTTGCCCACGCCGGTGCCGGCCTCCACGAGCAGGTGGGCGTCGTCGTTGAAGGCCTGGGCCACGGCGCACAGCATCTCCACCTGCTCCGGCCGGTGCTCAAAGCCGGGAAAGCCCTGGGCAAACGGCCCACCGGGCGCGATGAGGGCTGCCAAGGCGGCCACGTCCAGCGGCGTGCGCGCCTCGGCTGGCTTGAGGGCCGGCTCGCGTTCCTCGCCCACCAGGAAAAAGCCCACGGCGTCGGCGGCGCCGGCCCCCTGCGCCCGGAGTTGGGCGGCGATGGGGCTTTCAAAGGCGGTGCGCACCCGGCGTCGTTCCACGTGCTGGAAGAGGGCGCGCGGCCCCCAGGCCCGGGCGGCCGGGTTGTGCGCGGCCAGCCGGTTGATCTCTTGCAGGATGCCCAGGTCCATCTCGTCGAGGCGCGCCAGCAGGGCCAGGAAGAGGTCCTTGGCCATACGCGCATCGGCCAGCGCGCGGTGCTGGGTGGGAGTGGCGACCCCCAGCACGGCAGCCAGAGTGCCCAGGCTGTAGTTGGGCATGGCCGGGAGAAGGATGGAGGCCAGCTCAAAGGTATCCAGGGGTGGGTTGCTCAAGGGAACGCCGTGCGCCATCAGGAACCCCAGATCAAAGCCCACGTTGTGCCCCACCACCGGCACGTCCCCCACCAGGCGGCCCAGCCGGCCGGCCACCGCGCTCAACGGCGGCGCATTCTCCAGCTCGGCCGGGGAGATGCCGGTCAGCAACTCGATCTTGTGGGGGATGCGGCCCCCGGGGTTCACCAGGGAGGACCAGGCTTCCAGCTCCGAGCCGTCCTCGCGAAAGCGCACCACGCCGATCTCGATGATGGCGTCGCGCTCCGGGTTCAGGCCGGTAGTCTCCAGGTCCAGGGCCACGTAGATACGGCTCACGCGGGTTCCTTTCCCGATGCAGATGCTTTCTGCGCGTACCTGTATTTTACCACGTTTAAGGGTACATTGCCAAGTGCCGCGAGGTGGCCGACGTGCTCTGCGATTGTAAACGGGGCGTAATAGCTCAGCGCGCGCGATTGTTTGACGCACCGGGATGAGATCGGTTATAATGGGGGTATCGCCGGAGAGAGTTGCCCACGCGCCCCGGCGCACCCCGTGGCACGAAAATCGGCCGGGCGCGGCAGGCCCCCTCTCCCTCGTAGGGAGAGGGCCGGGGTGAGGGTGGGAACCGCACCGGGGAGAGGCCGGGGGAGGGGTTATTTTCGAGGCGGACCCAGCAGCACAACTGCGTGAGGGAAGGATAACCGAATGACACGAGCACGCGACCTGGACATCACCATTGGCCGCCTGACCCCGGGGCCGCACAACGCGATCACCGATGTGCCCGGCGTGCTGGTGGGGCACACGACGATCGTGCAGGATGAACCGGCCGCCATTCGGACCGGGATCACCGTGATCGCCCCACGCGAGGGCGCGATCTGGGAGGATCACGCCTTTGCCGCCTATCACTCGTTCAACGGCTTTGGCGAGGTAACGGGGCTGGCCTGGATGGCCGAGTCCGGCACCCTGTGTTCGCCCATCGCCCTCACCAGCACCCTGGCTGTGGGCACCGTCTACGAGGCCATGCAGAGATACCCCTTCGAGCATGGATTCCCGAACGCGACCGGGCTGCCCGTGGTGGGAGAAACCTACGATGGATTCCTGAATGGGCTGCGGTCCTTGCCCATCACCCCGGCACACGTCCACCAGGCGTTGGCCGCTGCGTCCGATGGCCCGGTGGCAGAAGGCAACGTCGGCGGGGGGACCGGGATGATCTGCCACGAGTTCAAGGGCGGCATCGGCACATCATCGCGCCGGGCACATAGTAAGAGCGGCGAATACGTTGTCGGCGCGCTGGTGCAGGCCAACTATGGCGCACGCCACGCCCTACGCATAGACGGCGTCCCCGTGGGCCGCGAGATCGGCCCAGAGCGGGTCCCCACGCCCTGGGGAGAGCCGCTGGACATGGGCTCCATCATCATCGTCGTGGCCACGGATGCGCCGCTGGTGGCCGTGCAGTGCAAACGGCTGGCGCAACGGGCCACCCTGGGGCTGGCGCGGGTGGGCGGCATCGGCCACAACCGCAGCGGCGACATCTTTCTGGCGTTCGCCACCGGCAATCATCTCCCCGTGCCGGCCAAAGCCCCTTACGACCTGCGGATGGTCCCACACAGTCACCTGGACCCGCTCTTCGAGGCCGTGGCCGAAGCGGTCGAGGAGGCCATCGTCAATGCCCTGATCGCGGCCGAGACGATGACCGGCGCGGAGGGCCGGACTGCCCATGCCCTGCCGCTCGACGAGCTGCAACGGGTCATGGCAAGATACCGACGCCTGGCACATGGGTAAACTGGCTCCTGATTGATGAGACGATCCGGTCGCACATTGGCGAATCTGTTCTTGCTGGCCGGCCTGGGGTGGACCTGGGTCGTCGGCTGCGCGCCGGCCACGTCCCCCACGCCCCGACCAGATACTCCCGGCGTGGTCGGCGTGACGCCGGTCCGCGCTACCCCCACGCCTCCGCCTGCGAGCACCCCCACCAGCCAGCCAACTATCACGCCCACTTTTACCCCGCTCCCCCATACTCCCACACACACGCCAGCCCATACTCCCACCCGCATTTCGCCAGCCGTCCGCACCTGGGAGACCACCGTCTCCATCCCCACGTACCAGTACCAGGACGCGCTCGGCCCGGACCCGGCCGGCCGCATCCCCTATCCCCGGCTCGATCTCGCGCGCGTGGGGCCGCCGGCGGCAAAGAGCTATCGCGCCATCCTCGTCGAGAATCGCTACCTGCAGCTCACGTTTCTCCCAGACCTGGGCGGCCGGCTCTATCGCTGCGTATTTAAACCCACCGGCCAGGACGTGTTCTACCGCAACCCGGTGGTCAAGCCCACACGCTGGGGGCCGGACGAGATGGGCTGGTGGATCGCGGCCGGGGGCATGGAGTGGTGCTTCCCGGTCTGGGAGCACGGCTACACCACCGCCCAGCCCTGGCGGTGTCGCACGCAGCGCGAGAAGGACGGCAGCGTCACCTTCATCGCCCAGGACGACGAGCAGACCACCGGCCTGCGCGTGGCCGTGGCCGTGACGCTGCGGCCAGACCGCGCCGACTTTGAGGTGCGGCCCACGGTGACGAATCCGACCGGGCAGGCCAAGACCTACAAGCTGTGGGTCAATGGCCTCTTGAGCCTGGGGGCGGATCGGGCGACGGCGCGGGCGACCCGGTTCGTCTTGCCAGCCAGCGAGGTCATCGTCCACAGCACCGGCGACGAGACCCTGCCCCCGGCCGGCGCGCGGATGGCCTGGCCCAACTATGCCGGCCGCGACTTGTCGTACTATGCCCACTGGACCAGCTACCTGGGCCTCTTTGCCGCGCCGCCGGCTCCCCGGTGGGCCGGGGCCTACCACACCGGGAGCGACCTGGGCCTGGTCCGGGCCGGTGACATGCCCGGCGTCAAGCTCTTTGCCTTTGGCCCCGATCAGGACCCGGCCGCCTACACCGATGGCGATTCCTGGTACTTTGAGCTGTGGAGCGGGGCCGCGCCGGACTTTGACCAGGCCGTGCCCATCGCGCCAGGAGCGACCCATTCGTGGACGGAGCGGTGGTATCCGGTGCGCGGGATCGGCGGTCTGGACTATGCCAACGAGCGGGCCGCGTTGCGTTTGGGCAATGGGGCATCGCCGGGCACGTTGCTGGCCGGCGTGGCGGCCCCGGCCCGGTCCGACGGCGCCGTGGTCGTGCTCGTGGAGGGGGCGGAAATCTTTCGCCAGGCCGTGTCGGTGGCGCCGGACCGGCCCTTCTTCGCCCAGGTCGCGGTGCCGGGCAACGTGCTGGCCGCCGGCCTCGTGGCGCTGCGCTTCCTGGACAGCAAAGGCCAGGCCATCGCCCAGACCGAGCGGTGGCTGGCCGTGCGGTAGCCAGATCGCCGACGACTGACCACGGTGTCCGTCCACGTTTTCAGACGCGAGCGGGTCCCCCCTCGCCCCAGCGGGGAGAGGGAGCCGTGCCCGCCCCTCGGCGTTTACCATCGCCCGAATTTGTGGTACAATAATGGTCAGTGGTCGGCGTTCGGCCACTGCTCGCGCGTCTGCAGGACTCTACACTTCAACGACGAAAGGAGAGAACACGTTGCACGCGATCGTCTGCATCAAACAGGTCCCGGACACCACGGAGGTGAAGATTGACCCGGAACGGGGCACGCTCATCCGGGAGGGAGTGCCCAGCATCATCAACCCGTTCGACCTGTACGCCATCGAGGAGGGGCTGCTTCTCCGCGAAAAGTACGGCGGCAAGGTCACGGTCGTCTCCATGGGGCCGCCCCAGGCCGAGGCCGCGCTCAAGGAAGCCTATGCCATGGGCGCGGACGAGGTGGTGCTCCTGAGCGACCGGGCCTTTGCCGGCTCGGACACGTGGGCCACCGCCTACACCCTGGCCCAGGCCATCCGCAAGATCGGCGCGTTCGACCTCATCCTCTGCGGCAAGCAAGCCATTGACGGCGACACCGGCCAGGTGGGGCCGGGCATCGCCTGCCAACTGGGCATCCAGCAGCTCACGTACATCTTTAAAATCAGGGACATAGACTTTGAGCGCAAGACCGTCACCGTGGAACGGCTGCTCGAAGAGGGCCGCGAGATCGTGACGACGAGCCTGCCGGCCCTGCTCACCGTGGTCAAAGACATCAACCAGCCACGTCAGCCGCACCTGCTGCGCATCCGCAAGGCCGCCCGCATGGAGGTCCCCACCTGGCGCGCCGCTGACCTGCCCGGCGTCAGGCCGGAGCTATTGGGCCTGGACGGATCGCCCACGCGGGTGGTGCGCGTCTTCAACCCGCCGCCGCGCGGGGCACAGGTGGACCTGGTGAGCGCGGATACGCCGGACGAGGCCGCCGCCATCCTGGCGGACAAGCTGCTGGCCGAGAAAATCATCTAGCGAATTGCGAATTGCAAATTGCAAATTGCAAACGGGAACCTGCAATCCGCAATCCGAAATCCGCAATCTGCAATTTCATGGGAGGATTCCTTTGGCACAACTACTCATCAACACCGACGAATGCACCGGCTGCGGGATGTGCGTGGACACCTGTCCCTTTGGCGCGTTGAGCGTGCAAGGCGGCGTGGCCGTGGTGGACGACAAGTGTACAGTCTGCGGAGCCTGCGTGGACGTGTGCCCGGTGAGCGCGTTGAGCATCCCGGAAGCTGAAAAGGAAGTCAAGCCCGACATCTCCGCCTACCAGGGAGTCTGGGTTTGGGTGGAGCAGTTCCAGGGCCAGGCCCAGTCCATCTCCTGGGAGATGATGGGCCAGGGCCGCAAGCTGGCGGATCAATTGGGCCAGGCCCTCACCGCCTGCGTGTTGTGCGACGCGCCGGAGGCCGACCGCATCGCGCACGAGGCCATCGCCTACGGCGCAGACCGGGTCTTTTTGGTGGCCGACCCCACGCTGGCCGTCTATCGTACCGACCCCTACGCGGCAACCCTCGTCGCGCTGGTGAAAAAGTACCAGCCGGCCATCTTTCTGTTGGGGGCCAGCTCCCGGGGCCGGGACCTGGCCGGGGCCGTGGCGACGCAGCTCTACACCGGCCTCACCGCCGATTGCACCGGGCTGGACATTGACCCGGAGACCCGGCTTCTGCGCCAGACCCGCCCGGCCTTTGGCGGGAACATCATGGCGACCATCATCTGCCCCAACTACCGGCCGCAGATGGCAACCGTGCGCCATCGCGTCTTTGAGGTGCCGCCGGCCGACTACACCCGCCAGGGCCAGATCGTCCGCGAGAAGCCCGTCCTGACCGAGGCCCAGATCGCCAGCAAGGTGGTGGACTTTATCTGCCAGGAGGGCGCGGTGAACCTGGCCGACGCCAAGATCATCGTCTCCGGCGGCCGGGGCGTGGGCGGGCCGGAGGGCTTTGCCCCCATCCGCGAGCTGGCCGAAGTCCTGGGCGGGGCCGTCGGCTCGTCGCGCGCGGCGGTGGACGCCGGCTGGATCCCCTACGCGCACCAGGTGGGGCAGACCGGGCGCACCGTGCGGCCGGACCTGTACATCGCCTGCGGCATCTCCGGGGCCATCCAGCACCTGGCCGGGATGCAGACGGCCAAGGTCATCGTGGCGATCAACAAGGACCCGGACGCGCCCATCTTTAGCGTGGCGAACTATGGCATCGTGGGAGATTTGTTCCAGGTGGTGCCAGCGTTGACCCGGGCCTTCCGGGAGCGGCTGGGCAAGTCCGCCCCAACCTGCGAAGTTTGAGCCATCGCGCGCACCCGTGGGGTAGGTTTCTCACCCGCCGGAGCAGTACCCCTGCACAAAATACGCCGTGGGGCAAGCTGTCGGCTTGCCCTACACCCCAGACACCAAGCCTCCCGCTGGCTTAGCCAGCGGGAGGCTTATCCTTCTTCGCGCCCCGGCCACCGCCCACCAGCGTCAGCCACCAGCACGCGGCCCAAATGAGGATCGGCAGCAGGGGAACCAGGCCCAGGAACAACATCCACGCTGCGGAGGCCGGGCGGGTCGCCAGATCGCAGGCGATCAGGAGGCCCAGCAGCAGGGTCGGCCCGGCCACGAACGCGCTGGATACGCCCCAGGCCCAGCGGCGCGTGAATCGCCCCTGCCGGGCGCGCCGTCGGGCCTGCCAGAAGCCCAGCGGCACGCCCATGGCCAGGTAGACAGGCACACCCAGCAAAAAGACGGCCGCCAGCAGCGTGCCCAGGGAGTCCGGCACGCTCATCTTTCCTATCCACTGACGCTCATGTGCAAGGCGCGCCCCCCGTGGCATGAAAATGCAACCTCAGTCTCCCTACCTCCCCAATCCCTTCGACAGGCTCAGGGCAAGCCGGGAGAACCGGCGCGCTCCCCGGCTTCGCCGGACTATAGCCCCAGAATTGGGGGCCGGGGGGCTATTCGGCCCGGCGCGGGTCTAGCCGCTGCTCGCGCCGCGCGCGGGCAAGCTAACACGAGAGCCTCCCTCTCCCTACGAGGGAGACACCCTGACGGGTGCAGGTGGCCGAGGTGAGGGTGGAAACCACCAGCCGCTGCTCGCGCCACGCACGGGCAAGCTAACACGAGAGCCTCTCTCTCCCTACGAGGGAGACACCCTGACGGGTGCAGGTGGCCGGGGTGAGGGTGGAACCCGCCAGCCGCTGCTCGCAGGGGCGGGTCACGTGTGAGAGGGCGCGGGGTGAGACAGCGCCGCGTAATCGGCCGGCGTGTCCACGTCGGCCAAGCACGCGGCCTCGGCCTCATCCAGGTCCACAAAGGCCACCTGGTCGGGGCAGGCATCGGCGAGCAAGCGGCCACCCTGGTCGCCGGCGAGGGCTTGCAGGGCCGGGAACATGCAGCGCGCAAAGAGGGCCGGCGGCCCGCGCTGGTCCCCGCAACGCGCCATCACGATGGGCTGGCCGGTGGCCCGGTGCATGGCGATGACCCGGTTCACCAGGTCTGGGGTGACGCCGGGCTGGTCACAGGGCAAAAAGACCACGGCCGCCGCCTGGGGCACGGCGGCCAGGCCGGCCCGCACCGACGAGGCCAGGCCGGCCGGCCAATCCGGGTTCACGACCACGCACACGGACCCGTCGGACAAGGCAGCCACCTGCCCGGCGATGGTCTCGGCCTGGTAGCCCAGGACGACCACGACCCGGTCCACCTGGGCGGACCGGGCCACGTCCACGATGTGTCCCAGGAGCGTCGGCCCTCCTGAAGGAGGCCAGGGCAAGAGCTGCTTGGGCTGGCCCATCCGCTCAGAAGACCCGGCAGCCAGGACGACAGCGGCGATCACGGGAACCGGAATCGCTCAAAGCGGTCTCGTTTGGCCTTGCAGATGGGGCAGACGGCCGGGGGCTGGTCGCGGGCACAGAGGTAGCCGCAAACCCGACAGCGCCAGACCGGGATCCCCTCGCTGGGGGTCGCCTGAGCCACAGGCGCGGCCCGGGCCTGGGGACGTTGCGCCGGATCCGGGGGGCGACGCTCCGGGATGGGCTGCGGCTCGGCCTCGCCTCGCGCGATCTCGTCGGAGACGTAGAGGGCGCAGTAGCACGCCCCATAGTCCACCAGGTCTGCATCCCGGTAATCGCACGGGCAGATGATGTCCAGGTCTTCCTGCTTCACGCCGGCTGCCAGCCGACAGGGACAGGCCGGGTAGCCGTAACGTTCCTCATTGACGAGCAGGCTCTCCACCAGAGCCTGGGTGAACGCCACGTCGGGGTTCAGGTGATAGCCCGCCGCCTCGGCCTCCGCTTTCAACCGCTCGTACAGTTGAACGATCTCTTCCTGGGCGGGCATCACTACCCTCCAGTGGCCCGGCGAATGCCGTCTGGGTCATAGCCCACGATGACCTTCTCGCCGACGAGAACGGTGGGGAAGGAGATGCGCGGGTTGTACTGCCGTACCTCTTCCTTCACGCGCTCCTTTTCCGCGCCGGTCAGCAGGTCCACGTACTCGTACTCGTAGGCGATTCCCAGATCGTCCAACAATTGCCGGGTCTTGCGACACCAGATGCACGTGCTAAGCGCGTACAAGCGCACCGAGCCGACGTCTCGGCCTTCGACTTGCGTCATTGCCACCAGATTCCTCCTCGATGAATGATGCGTCAAACGTTGCGCATAACGTTTTGACGTTTTATGTCTTGCGCCGTTTCCAGTTGACCTCGAAAATCGTGCCCACGCACGGGTCCACGCCAGAGAACTGGATGTGATCGGAGATGCGCACCCCGGTGCGCTTCTCCTCCAGCCAGATCAGATACTCGCCGCCCCGGGGCTGCACCGTGGGCAGGAAGTAGGTGCCATCCGAGCGCACTGCCTCCGCAAAGTCGTAAACCGTGCCATCGGGGTCGCGCACCTTGACGGTGATCCGGCCGGCCCATTCGTCCAAACCGGCGATCCGCCCTCGTACCTTGAATGGCTTGCCGCAGTTCGGCTCGGTGAGCTTGACCTCGCCATCGCCCATGAAGGGATAGTCGGACACCACGGTGGCCGGCGGGGGCTGCGTGGGGGTGGGCGTCTTGGGGATCACCCGACGCCAGTTCACCTTAAAGTCACTGTGCGCGCAATAGTTGTCCACCACGATGGGATCAGACGGCGGGGACAGCGGCGTGCGGTCCTGCCAGCCCTTGACGACCATGACGCGATAGGTGCCTTTCTGGCCGGTGAGCAATTGCAGCCGGTACACGCCCTTCTCGTCCGTGCGGGCGACCTGGGGAGCCGGCCCCCACTCCCCGCCCTCGAACCACACGAACAGATAGGCCCCGTCCATCACCCGCCCGTCCACGTCGTGGACGTAACCCCAGACCAACGCGGTGCCCTTGCAATCGCCGGGGCCGGCCTCCACCGCCCCATCTTGCTGGAACTGGAGGCCCGGCGCAAGCGTGGCCGTCGGCGTGGCCGGGGGCCGGACCGTGCGGGTGGGGGTGGTCACCGGCCTGGGGGGCGTGCTGGTAGGCGTGGGCGTAGCCGGCGGCGCCACAAAGCGGAAGTCGGTCAGCATCTCCTGGTAGGCCGGCCAGGTGGTCGGCCAATCGGCGACCGATGCCGCGGCCATCACCACGTAGGGCTGACCGGCGTGAAAGACGACCAGCAGGTACATCTTCAGGGTGAGATCTTCGCCGGTGGGGATGAACGACACCAGCACGCTGGCGGCGGCCTCATTGTCCAGCGTCTCCGTCTGGACCTTGCCGATGAGAAGGTCTGCGCCTTCCAATCCGTCCACCACCTTGCCCAGGACAGCCTGGGGCGTATCCGCGCCATCCCGCCGGGCTTCCCGCCGCACGGCAAAGAAGCGGCCGTCGGCCAGATGGCGCATCCCCAGCTCCTCCCGGCGCGCGGCAAAGGTGACGTGGTCCGCTTGTTCCTCGTAGGCCCAACCGGCGGGATAGCGCAGGCGAAAGCCCAGGGCTGCGCTTTCGTAGGGTGATTGGACGACGAGGCCGGCCGGCGAGGTCGCGGTAGCAGTCCAGGCCGGGCCGGGCTGGGTGGCTGTCGGCGCCGGTCGGGTGGGGGATGGCACGGTCGGCGATGCCGTTGGGGTGGCCTCCGGCACCACCGTGGGCCAGGGACTGGGCGTCGGGGTGGCCGGGGCATTAAAGCCGAGCAGCGCCCAGGTCGCGCCGGTGGCCCGGCTGTAGATCACGACACCGTCAACGAGGATCAGGAGGCAGACCAACAGCGACAGGCCGGCCGCGACGGCCGCGCCGATCCGCAGCCACGAACGGGGCCGGGGAGCTTTCTCTGGGGTCAGTGGCGACACCTCTGGAACGGTGGCGACCTTTTCCACCGGCGGCGGGGGGGCCATGGGGACGCGCGTGCCGCAGAGCGCGCAGGACTCCCGGCCGGGCGGCAATAACTGGCCGCAGTGGGCACACCTGGGTTCGGCCGGGGGCAAGGGGTGGTCATTCGGCTGCCAACGGCCCTGCTCGTGGACGTACCAACGGCCCGTCTGCAATCCGATGGCCCAATGCCGGCCCTGGGCATCCTGGTATCGCAGTCGTGCCACCTGGGTCTCGAATATCTCACGACTGATGGCCCCGGTGACGAACTTTTCCCGCAGTTCGTGATACCGGGCCTCCATCTCCTGGACACTCATCTCTCCGCTCCTGCTGCTGGCCTTTGGCCTCTGGCTATTGGCCTTGGGCCTCAGTATGCCTCGAAGATCACCTCCCAGTGTTTGCCCCGACAGTCAATGCCGGGTGCTACCATGCCATAATCTACCAGGGTCACGTTGTATATATTCGCAGAGAGGGCATAGTTTCCACAACGTCCTTTGCTATCTGTCGTCATGGGATAGTTCCAGGAAGCTGGATCACCTCCGTCAATCCGGACGTTGATGCCCGGGATGCCCCGGCCGTTCTTATCGAGCACGATCACCTCAAGGATATTCACGCCAATTTTTTCCTCAACGAGGCGCGTCTCCTTGAGGCGGAATCGCAGCACCGCCGACGTGGGCGAGGCCGGGGGCTGGGTTGGGGCACGGGTAACTGTGGGCAACGGCGGCGGCGTGACGACCGTGGTTGCGGCAGGCGTCCGCGCACGGGTGGGTGGCGGTTGAGTGGCCGTGGGCGTAGCCGGCACCGTGGGCGGCGCCGTCGTGGGGGACCCGCCCTCCGTGGGCGTGGCGATGATGTAGGTGATCGTCTGAGTAGGCTCCAGGGTGGGCGAAGGGCCAGCGGGGCCACCCAGCAGGTTCATCAGGCCCACCGGGCTGCCGGGCCAAAACAGGGCCAACGCGACCGTCGCCAGGCAACAAACGATCAGCAGCCCCACCAGGCCGACCACGAGCCAGTTGAGCCATCGCGGCCGGGCCGGCGCGGCGGCAATGGGCGGGCGTGGCGGCGGCGGGGGAGGCACGGCGAACGGTTCGCGGGCCGTCACCGGCGGTGGGGGAGGCGGGGCGGCCGGCCGGGGCCGCCGATAGCCGCACCCGGCGCAGAAAGGAGCGGCCACAGGCAAGGGGCGGCCGCACTTGGGACACGGCTCGGTCTGCAATTCGGTCAGCTCGGCGGCGGAATACACCGCCGTGTCGCCGGGCAAGCGCAGGCCGCAACGGTCACAGAAGGTGGCCCCGGCGATGAGGGCATGGTCGCAGCGGGGACATCGTTGCTCAGACGGCGGGTGGAGGTCGGCCTCTGAGACGGGGGGCGGCGGCGCGGCCGCGATCCGGGTCTCCGCCAGCGGGCTGCCCCGGCGCATCTTGGGCGGCGTATCCTGGACCCATCGCTTGCCGTCGTAGCGATACCATCGGCCGCTCTGGGCGCCGATCATCCAGGTTTGGCCGGCCTCGTCTCGCACGATGAGTTCCTCCAGCCTGGCCCGGAACTCGTCCTGATCGATCACGCCAGCCGCCAGCCGCCCCATCAGGGCATAGAACTTTTCCTCAGCAGTTTTAAAGTCCAACGTCATCTCTCCCGGTTCAGACATGGCATCCGTCGGTGACGGCGCATGGCCCTATTATAACACATTTGACGCAGCCTAGCGAGAGCGTGGGGACTGGCAGGCCCGACAGGTCTATCCCTGACCGGCCGGCGCGTAGAAGCAACGCTTGGGGGAGACGACCTGGCCCTCCGCTTGCAGCGCCTTGAGCAGCCTGGCGACCTCTTTCTCGCTCAGGCCGGTGAGTTCAACCACTTCGCCGGCCTTGAGGGGTTTGCCGGCCTTTTTCATCGCGTCGAGCACCAGGGTTTTGTTGTCAGCCATCGTTGTCCTCCTCGTGTCTGGGTGTTATGCCACGCCGGGTATGCGGCGGGCTTATTATAGCACATCTGGCGCGGGTAGACTAGCCAGTGGACCCGCGCATGTGGGCCGGGGTTGGTGCGGCGCCGGGGGCATACGAAAAGGCCAGCAGGGGGGCCTGCTGGCCTTTGGGTTGTGCTATGCCGCAGGGTTGCCCTTGACGCCCCCAGCAAAAGGGCGTATACTTTGACCAGAAAGCAGCCGAAGAGCATCACGCATGTTGGAGAGGGTCAACAGGCAGCCTTTTTCGGAGGACAACCATGTCAGAACCGGTAGCTGATGTCCAGACGGTGATGAGACGATTGGGTTTCCTGGAAGATCAAGTCCACCAGTTGCAGCGCCTGGTGTCTACTCAGTGGGCTTCCCTGCTGCCGGGCGCGTCCACGGAGCACCCCTACGTTATCCGGGTGGACACCATCTTGAGCGGTGAGCCGATCATCCGGGGCACTCGCACCCCCGTGCGCGCCGTGGCCGAGCACTGGAAGTTCGGCGATGCCCCTGAAGAGATTGCCCGCAAGCTGCCACACCTGCACCTGGCGCAGATTTTCGACGCCCTGAGTTACTACAACGACCACCGTGACGAAATCGAACGGTACATCGCCTTGAACCGGGTGCCCGCTGATGACTGAACGGGCCGATCCAGACCTGTTCGCGCTCTACGTGCGCCTGTACTTTGACGAGGACGTTTCAGTGGGCGTGGTGAACAACCTGCGTCAGCGGGGGTTCGACGTGCTGAGCGCTCGCGACGCCCGTCACCTGCACCTGGATGACGACGCGCAACTGGCTTTCGCGGTCGCCGAACGGCGGGCACTGGTTACCCACAACCGACACGATTTTGAGCAGCGTCACGGACGCTACCTGGCTGAGGGACAGACTCACCATGGCATGATCATTGCCAGACGTCGGGCCAGCGACGCGGCGGTCGTCGCCCGGTTATTGGCGCTGCTCGACTCTGTGACGGCGGATGAGATGATCAACCAACTGCGCTACATCTGAGTCGCCTTGCTGTCTCCTGGTCATGAGCAATGCCACGCAAAGGCCAGCCGATTGGACCGGCTGGCCTTTGCGAATCCAGTAGACGTGGGGAGGGGGAGAAGGTTCCCCCACCAAAGACCCTTCGGGCTTCCAAGATCGGCCGGGATGCTGCCCGGGCAGTGGTTTTGGTGACCCGTGCCCGCCTGCTACCCCAGCTCTTCCAGGGACCGCCTGATCTCCCGCAACTCCTGGTCTGTGAGGCCCCACAGCTCCGCCGCCGCCTGGTCCACCTGGGCCTCGATGGTCTCTAGACCTGTCAGGTCTGAGGCCGCCAACTGGTGCGCCTGCTGCGAGAGGGCAGCCAGCCGGGCGTGGACCGGGTCCCCCGCGTCGAATTGCGGCACGGCGATGTGCTCCAGTACATGGGGGGATGGGTGCAAAGCCACATACGCCTGGACGACAAGGCGGCTGGGCGCAGAGTTGAGAACGGCGCATACAAAGTGTGCTTCGTCAGCAGATTCGCAGGCGATGAGGATGAGCGTGTGGTCAGGCACCAGTACCTTGTCCTCAAGGTACTCACTAGAGTGCGAGGACACAACCGCTGCGTTGAGACCGGGGGCTACTTCGCGCCAAACCACCTTGTACGGGGCAAAGGTGTACGGCGCGACGTTGTACATGGTGTAGAACGGGTCTTTGGCCGGGTCAAAGTATTGCTTGAACCCGCTCCGACTCCTCAAGACAGGTTCAAACCGCTTGAGGTAGCCATACAGGCGGGGGTACTCCACACGCATCTTGCTTTCCGCGTACCCTTTGCGTGTTTCGGGGTCTTGCACCACCAGGATGTGCGCGTTGGAAGTCGCCCGCCAGCGTTCCACCTCGCGCCCGCGCAGGAGGGGATACACCAGGTCTGGCTCAACGGCCGCCTGCTCACCGGCGACCGCCCGCTTGCCCACGTCTTCCAGGTTGGCAATCAATAGCAGACCGTCGGGACGCTGGCCGATGATTCGCACCCAATAGACACCGTTGGCCCAGGTGCAACTGCCGGCCCGCGCCTGATACGCCGCCGGACCGATAGCCTTTTGCAGCGCCTTGAGCGCGGCCTTGCGGGCCGTCATCCAGGGCGAGGTGGGGTTGTCGGCGTCCACCGGCTGCGCCCACAGGTTGGCCCGCGTGGTCTCGGCCAGCACGGTGTCCAGAGGCTTGTCAATGCTCACGTTCGCGCTGCCCGTGCCCCGGCCCCAGAGGGTATATGGCACCGGGTAGCGAGTCGCTTGCCTGCGTTGGCAGACCATCACGCTGGTGCGGTTGCTGGCTCCCTCAAAGGGCTGCAGGCGCGAGAGGTCGTCCACGTAGAGCACGCGCAGGGGGTCGCCCTTTTCGCCCAAGCGGAAGCGGCGAAACCCGTCGCCGGCCCCTTTGGTCTTGAAGACGGTCTGGGTGATGACGAAGCCGAGCTTGCCCTTGGGCTTGAGGTAGTGGTCTATGGCGGCGTAGGCAAAGAGCATGGCCAGGTCCTTCTTGCCTCCGCCCAGGCGGGCGGCGTGGCCTTTCAAGCTGAACAGGCCATAATCGGTCCACAGCCGTTTGGTGGCCTCCCGGTACTCGGCGCTCAGGCTCTCCCAGTTCACCCAGGGCGGGTTGCCCACCACATAGTCGAACCGGCCCACCAGCACCGGGGCAAAGGCGTTCTTGATGAGCCGCGCCCACAGGCCGTTGCGGCCCTCCCCGGCCAGGTAAAAGAGTCGCCGGTACAGCCCCTCCAGCACTGTCGCAGTCATAGGCTCGGTGACGGTCAGCTCGCGGCGGGCGCGGGCCAGGAACTCGTCTGGGGCGTATTGGCCGCGCACGCAACGCTCCAGCAGGGCCGAGAGGGCGCCCATCTCGCCGGCGGCCACCGTCTCGCCGGGGATGTCAAAGTGGCCGACGACGGTGTGGAGCCGATAGGTGGTGCCGAAGAAGTCGGCCTGGGCGGTGGGGGTGAGGATGCTATCGCACATGTAGACCGGCAGGTCAATCGGCCCGCGCCGATAGCGCAGCAGATCGCCCAGGGCCAGCAGGTAGTTGGTGCGCGCGGCGATGACGCTGAGAGGGTTGAGGTCAAAGCCCACGATGTTGCGCAGCGCGGCGTCGAGCACCTGGTCAGGAGGGATGAGGCGATCGGCGGCGTACTGGCGCAAGCGCCGCAAGGCCAGGATGAGGAATGTGCCGCTGCCACAGCCGGGGTCAATGAGGCGTTCGGCGGGGTCGCCGTCGTAGCCCACCTGGTTCAATAGTCGCTCGGCCAGCCAGTCGGGGGTGTAGTATTCGCCCAGGTCGTGGCGGAGCTTGCGCGGCACCAGGTATTGGTAGAGCTTTTTGAGCAGGTCGCGGGTGTGCTCTGGCTCCAGGGTACTGGTGGCCGGCTCAAAGTCGGCCAGGGTCCGGGCCAGGGCGCGGATGCCGTCGGCCAACGTATCACCCTTCCCCCCCTCACCCCGGCCCTCTCCCCCCTGGGGAGAGGGAGCGGACTCCCCTCTCCCTGCCAGGGAGAGGGGCCGGGGGTGAGGGTCGGCGCCCCACGCATCCAGGTACCACCCGAAGAAGTCGCCTTCCAGGAAGTTGTTGATCCCCAGGAGGGCGAAGGTGCCGCCGTTCTCCAGGTCGGCGAGTTCCCGGCGCAGGGCGTCGTCAGGCAGGGCCGGCAGCGCGGCGACGAAGGAACCCACCAGCGCGCCGCCTTGCAGTGAGGCCAGCTCCACCGCCAGGAACTTCATCAGCAGGGCGTAATACGTGTGGACAGCAAAGAAGAGGGGTTTCAGTTGTAGGGGCGAGCGGCCGCTCGTCCCTACGGGCGAGGTCATCCGATACAACGCCGCCAACTCTGGCGCGTCCTTCTCCGCCTGACCCAATTCCTCCCCATAGACGATGCCGAAAAGCCGGTCCCATTCGGCGAAGAACGTCGCCACGCGCGGATGATCGCGGTGCGCTTGCAGCGCGGTGTAGAACAGGTTGACCAGGCGCGGGGCGATCTCTCCCTCTGGGCCAAAGTCGGCGGCCAGGGCTTCGGGGGTAAGAGGCTTGCGCGAGAGGGAGCGCAGGTAGAGCAGCAGCAGTTCCACGCTCTCCCGGCCCACCGGCACCGGGCCGACGACCTGGAAATGGCCTTTGACCCCCTCCCCGATCCCCTCCGCCGACCCTTCGACTTCGCTCAGGGCAAGCATCGGGGGAGGGGCAGGAGTGGGGGTTGGCAGCGGCAGGTCCCGCTTGCGCCCGCTGGCCGAGTAGCGCAGGAACATGATCTGTTCGCCGTCCAGCCCCACGCCGATCATCTTCTCCAGCGCTTCGGCCTGCCTGGCCGGGCTCCCGGCGCGGCGGGCCTGGTCTGTCAAATAGCGGGCGATCTGCTCGGCCAGCCTGGCCGCAAAGCCCTTCTCGGCCAGGCGGCCCGGGCGCTTGTACTCGATGGTCACGTGGCCGTAAACGGCGTCGGCGGAGCCGCTGAATACGGTCTTTTCGTATTCGGGCCGAGTCGTCAGTCCCAATGCCTGCAACGTCGCGCCCAGGGCGTGCTCCACGCCCACGCGCACGTCTTCTTCGGTGCGCGCTCTTTGGGCTACCTGGCGGATGGCTTGCGCCAGTTGTTCGGCGGCCAAGTGTTCACCCATTGCCATCTCCTGTCTGCCGTCGGTCGCGAGCGTTCACAAGCGCCCCTATTATAGCCCACCGGCGGCCCTCATACAAGAGCCGCCGGTGGGTTTTGCGCCAAAGTCAGGTTGAGTTTGATCCAAAACCCCCGCTGGGTTTTGCGCCAAAACCACGTTGAGCACGGTGCATGTTCAAGTTGAGCACGATCCATGCTCCCGTTGAGCATGGATCGTGCTCCCGTTGAACATGCGCCAGGATCAAGTGGCACACGCTCCGTGCTCCCGTTTGGCACGGATCGTGTGCCCGTTGAACCTGGCCGGAGAGAAACCAGGTCTTTGGGAAAAACCTGGTTTCTTCCAACTATGCCACGGTCAACGTCGCCTCCAGCGCGCCGGCGCGCACGTCCTCGCCGCCGCGCATGACCGCCCGCACTTCCAGGGTGTAATCCCCGTTTGCGATCCGGGGCCGGCCTTCCGCTCTCGCAGCAACCCCGTAACCCGCGTGCCGCCCCAGGCCACCGATATTGTAACACAACTTTTCTGTGTCCGCAAGGGGCTTTACAGTGAGCTTTGCAATGCCATGAACACCTGCTCCCGGCTCAGCGGCAGATCGCGGATGCGAACGCCACCGGTGAGGTGAGCACGGTGCGTGACAGGTCGTATCCTGCCTCGGTCAGGATCTCAGCGAGCGTCCCCATCCGGGCGGCCTCCTCCAGGAATAGCCGAATCGCGGTGCGCAGGTGCGCACGGGCTTGTTCCGTCGTTGCCCCGCAACTCGAGACGTCCAACTCCGGGCAATAGGCGACCACCGTATCCCCTTCCCGAATCAGTTGCTCCGTGAAGATCAGATCGTACATCTGCCCCTCCTTCCCCCTGTTGCCTGGCACGGCAGCCAGGATAGGTACAGCGACATTATACCACTTCTCGGCCCTCGTGCAACGCCATGAACACCCGCTCCCGGCTCAGCGGCAAATCCCGGATGCGCACACCGGTCGCGGCGGCGATGGCATTGGCGATGGCCGGGGCCGTGGGGATCATGGTGTGCTCGCCCACGCCCCGCGCGCCAAACGGCCCGTCCTCCTGCGGCACCTCCACGATGTACGGCATGATCTCGCCCGGCGCGTCCAGCGCGGTGGCGATCTTGTAGTCGGTAAAGCCGGCGTTCACCGGCTGGCCGTCCACGAGCTTTAGCTCCTCGAACAGGGCGGAGCTGAGGCCCTGAACCACGCCGCCCTCCACCTGGTTCTCCACCAGCCCGGGGTTGATGGCCCGGCCCACGTCGTAGGCGGCGGCCACGCGCAGCACCCGCACCTCGCCGGTGCCCTCGTCCACCTCCACCTCCACGGCCTGCGCGCCGGTGGTCCAGTGGACGACGGCCTTCTCGCCCTGGCCGGTCTCCGGGTCCAGCGCGCTCACGTCCGGCGGCACAAAGTGGCCCCGGCCGATGATGGGGCCGCCGTGGAGCCGGCCGTCGGGCCAGCGCACCCCGTTCGTCACCACCTCGCGCAGGCTCCACGGGGCGCAGGCCACGATGGGGCAATAGACCTGTCCCCCGGCAATGGCGATGTCGTCCGGTGTGACTCCCAACGCCGGGGCCACGAGTTCCTGAATCTGCCGACGCGCGTCCTGGCAGGCGGCCACCACCGCGTTGCCCATGCTCCAGGTGAGCCGGCTCGCCACGGTCTGCCACTCGTAGGGGCTGGACTCGGTGTCGGCAAAGCTCACGCTCACGCTCTCCAACGGCACGCCCAGGGTCTCGGCGGCCATCTGGGCCATGACGGTGTGGGTCCCCTGGCCGATCTCCGTGCCGCCGATCAGCACCAGCACGGAGCCGTTCTCATTGAACTTGACGATGGCGCTGCTGCTGGCGTCGGGCGGCATGGCCGGGGCCTTCCACATGGCGGCGATGCCCTTGCCGCGATGCTTGCCAGGTGCGCTCGGCTCCGATGGCTGCCCCCACTCCACGCCCTCGGCGGCCAATCGAATGCAGTCGTCCAGGCCGGTGGGGTGCATCCGCTCCCCGGTCGCCAGGATCGAGCCTTCGCGGACGGCGTTCAGTCGCCGCAACTCCACCGGGTCCATGTCCAATGCCTGCGCCAGCTCGTCCATCTGCTGCTCGATGGCCCAGTGGATCTCGGGCATCCCAAAGCCGCGCATGGGGCCGCCCACCGGGGCGTTGGTGTACGCGCAGAGCGAGTCCGTCCAGACATTGGGGACCTCGTAGGGGCCGGTGGAGGAGTAGCCGGCGGCCCGGGTGATGTTGACGCCGTACTCGGCGTAGGCCCCCGCGCTCCACACAAACGTGTTCTTCATCGCCAGGATGCGCCCGTCGCGCGTGGCCCCGATCTTGACCGTGGCGACCAACGCCTGCCGCACAAAGGCGGTGTGGAACTCTTCCTCGCGGGTGAGGCGCAGCTTGACCGGCCGGCCCCGCGTGCGCAGGGCCAGGGGCACCACGCACGCCTCGATGCTGACGCCGGCCTTGCTCCCGAACCCCCCGCCGATGGTGCGCGTGATGACGCGAATCCGATCATGGGGCAGGCCCAACGCCTTCGCCAGCAGCGCGCGCTGGGCAAACGGCGACTGCGACGAGGTCCAGAGGGTGATGCGGCCGTCCGGCGTCTGCTGGGCCACGGCCACGTGGGTCTCCAGCGGGACGTGCTGGATGTGCGGCACGCGATAGGTGCCCTCGCAGACCACATCGCAGGCGGCAAAACCGGCCTCCACATCGCCCTTGCGGACGCGGAACCGGTTGGCGATGTTGGTGCCCGGCACCGGCCAGATGAACGACGCGCAGGCGTATTGGCCCAGGTCCGGGTGCAGCAGCGGCGCGTCCGGCTCGATGGCCTGGAGCGGGTCGCTGACCACGGGCAAATCCTCGTAGACCACCTCGATGAGCGAGACGGCCTCGTTCGCCACGTCCTCGCTCACAGCGGCGACGCCGGCCACCGGCTCCCCCACAAAGCGCACCCTGTCCACGGCGTACAGCGTGCGATCTTCCAGGTACAGCCCGATGGTCTGGGGAAAGTCGCGGCCGGTGACCACGGCCTTGACGCCGGGCAGGGCTTCAGCCCGCGAGGTGTCTATGGAGACGATGCGGGCATGGGGCCGGGTGCTGCGCTTGAGCTTGGCAATCAGCAGGTTGCCACCAAAGGGGAGGTCGTCCACGTAGGGCGCGGCGCCGGTGACCTTGGCCAGGGCGTCCACGCGCCGGGCGCGCGTCCCCACCACCGGCGGCGTCTCCGTCCACAGCCCCAGGTCCGTAGCCACCTCGGTTTCGACAAGCAGTTCCTCGTCAGTCACGTTCCCTCCTCACATGATGCATGATGCATCCTGTACCGTGCATTCTGTACTCAAAGCGGCTCCCAACGCCTCCGGCTCCGCGCGCGCGATGACCGCCGTCTGGCTGCCGTGGAAGGCCACGAACTCACGCAAGGCCCCGGCGACGACGGCCACTCACGCCCATGTGCGACTCTACGACCACGACCCGGTCCCGCCCGCCATAATCCTGGTGCAGGGTGATCTGGGCCGCCGGAAAGTGCGCATAGGCCAGAGCGGTCACGGCCTGGCCCTGCTGCCAGCCGATCTCCAGCAGGACCGCGCCGTCGGGTCGCAGGTGAGCCGGGGCCAGCGCCAGCAGGCGGCGGATGAGCGCCAGGCCATCCGGCCCACCGTCCAGCGCGATCAGCGGCTCGTAGGCGGCAATGTCCGGCGGCAGCCCGGTCAACTCGGCGGTGGTGACGTAGGGCAGGTTGGCAACGATCAGGTCCACGGGAACGGGAAGGGGGGCCAGCAGATCACCGTGGAGGAAGGTGATGCGATCGTCCAGATCATGTCGGGCCGCGTTCTCCTGGGCCAGTTCCAACGTGGCCGGGGAGATGTCGGTGGCATAGACGTGTGCCGCAGGCAGGTGCGCAGCCAGCGCCACGGCGATGCACCCGCAGCCGGTGCCCACGTCAACGATGGTGAGCAGGGGGCGTCGATCTCGCTCGGAAATAGCCCCCTGGCCCCCAACTCCGGGAGAGCGCGCTGGTTCCCTCCTGGATTGGGGGGGCCGGGGATGAGAGCCTCCTTCGAGCCAGGGAGGTTGACGCCGCCGGGCAGCGGCCAGGGCCAGCTCCACCAGCAACTCGGTCTCCGGGCGAGGAATGAGCGCGCGGGGATCGGTGCGAAACTCCAGGCCGTAGAACTCCTTATAGCCGCGCAGGTAGGAGACCGGCTCGTGGGCCTGACGACGATCCAGGAGGACGCGATAGCGCTCCAGCGCCGCAGGGGGCACCTCGGCGGTGAGCCGGGCATAGAGCTGCGCCCGGGTCAGCCCCAACGCGGTGCGCAGCAATGCCACCGCCTCCCGGCGTGCCTCCTTACCGCTGGTCGGGGTCAGCCGTATCGTTCCCAGGCCAATGGCTTCCCTCACGAGCATGATCGTCCCCGGCGCAACCCCATCCCTGGTCCCGTGCCACACAGGCTATGCCGCCACCCCCACGGCCTCTCGCAGCCGCTCGGCCTGATAATAGGTCGCCACCTCGTCAATGATGTCGTCCAGATCGCCATCCAGGACGGCGGGAAGGTTGTGCCGGGTATAGCCCACGCGATGGTCGGTGACCCGGTCTTGGGGAAAGTTGTAGGTGCGGATCTTTTCCGAACGGTCGCCAGTGCCCACTTGCGCGCGCCGGGCATCGCTGCGTTCCCGATGCCGCTTCTCCTCCTCGAGGGCGTAGAGCTTGGCCCGCAGGTGCGCCATGGCCTTGATGCGATTCTTGAGCTGCGAGCGCTCGTCCTGCGAGGTGACGACGATGCCGGTGGGCAGGTGGATCAACCGCACCGCCGTGGTCACCTTGTTGACGTTCTGGCCGCCTGGCCCACTGGAGTGAAAGAACTCTTCGCGCACGTCCTCCGGCCGGATCTCGATCTCCACTTCCTCAGCCTCCGGCAGCACCGCGACGGTGGCGGTGGAGGTGTGGATGCGGCCCGACGCCTCGGTGACCGGGACCCGCTGCACGCGATGGACGCCGCTCTCGTATTTGAACCGCGAGTACGCGCCCCGGCCCTCGATCTCAAAGATGATCTCCTTGAACCCACCGATGCCGCTCTCGTGCGCATCCAGCAGGTTCACGTTCCACCCCCGGTTCTCGGCGTAGCGGCTGTACATGCGGTACAGGTCGGCGGCAAAGAGACCCGCCTCGTCCCCCCCAGCGCCGGCCCGGATCTCCACGATCACGTTCTTCCTGTCGTTGGGGTCAGAGGGCAACAAGAGCGTCTTTAGCTCCTCGTACAAGGTGTCCAACTGCGCCTGGAGTCGGTCCACTTCGCTCCGGGCCAGGTCCAGCATCTCCGGGTCGTCCTCGGTTTTCAACAACTCCTGCGCGTCGGCCAGCTCGTGCTCGGTGGCGCGATACCGGCGATACGCCATGACCACGCCCTCGATCTCGGCCTGCTCCTGAGCCAACTCGGCCACGCGCCGATGGTCCAGCACGATGGCCGGGTCCGCCATCAGCGCGTTCAATTCCTCATAGCGCCGTTCGATCTCGGCAAGTTTCTCCAACATCGTCGTACCTCCCGGTCCCTGACGGGGCTTCTTGCGGGAAACCCCCGTGGTTCAGGACCTTGCACCCATCCTCAACCTGCCCTTGCGAAGGTTACGAATGCGCCGGTGATCGGCCGATAGAACGCTGATGCACGCTGAGCGGCGCAGATTTTCTCTGTTGATCTGCGTGTATCGGCGCCACATCTGCGCAATCTGCGTCCTGGTTCTCTATGCCTGAGCAGTCACCACCTGGAAAGCAATTATACCACAGGAACGCACCGATGTCAGCGGAGCGTCCCGGGTGACCGTCACTGTTCGGGAACCCCCGTCCCTATCCCGTCCACCAGCCAGCGATACGCCTTCTCGACGCGGTCCCAGTTCCCCTCTCGGTCCAGCGCCCAGAACCGGCCGATGACGCCGACCACGCGCTGGCCCAATGCCTGCGCCTTCCGCTCGATGCGCTCGACGTACAGTGCGCCGCTCTCGGGCCGCTCGCCGCGCCGGCCCAGCAAGGCATGGATGTAGACCTCCGGCGCCCCCTCGCGCTGAGCCAGGTCCATGAGGGCTTCCAGGTGGGCCACGTCGCCGTGGGAACTGTAGAACGAGACGAGGCCCAGCAGGTGGAGCCGGGTCCCGGCGTCTCGCGCGCCGCGCACCGCCCACAGGAAGGCCGGGTTCTGGTAGTAACTGCCCTCGGTGATGGCCCGATTCACCCGGACCCGGTCGCTGTAGATGAGGCGGCCGGCCCCCAGATGCAAATGGCCCACCTCACTGTTGCCCACCGTGCCGGGCGGCAACCCCACGGCTTCGCCGGCCGCCGCCAGCGTGGTGAACGGATGCTCGCGCTGGAGCCGGTCCATCACCGGCGTCTCGGCGGCCCGGATGAGGTTGCCATAGTCGTCGTCGCTGTGCCCCCACCCATCCAGGATGAGGAGCAACACGCGCCGGCGGCCCTCCGGCACATCCCCCACGATGAGGCTATGGCCGGTCTCCCCACCCAGCTCCCCAGCCAGACGAGGCGACCAGGCGGCGGCCGGCGACGTCACCCCCAGCAGTTGCAGCACCGTGGGCGCCACGTCAACAAGACCCCCATCCGTCCTCAACTTCGCACTATCTAAAGCCGCGCCCACCAGCACGCACGGCACCGGGCTGGCCGTGTGGCCGGTATCAATGGCCCCGTCCGGGTAAAGCCAACGCTCCACAGTACCGTGGTCGGCGGTCACGATGGCCGCCACACCGGCCGCGCCGGCCGCATCCAGGATACGGCCCACCTGCTCGTCCACGGTGCTCACGGCCTGCTGGATGGCCGCCGCGTTCTCGCTATGCCCCACCACGTCCACGTTAGCCAGGTTCGCCACCACCAGATCGTAAGTTGGGTTATGTAAAGCCTGCACGACGGCATCGGCCACCTGGCGGGCTTGCATCGCCGGGACCGTGGTGTAATCGCGCACGTGATCGCTCTCGATGATCACGCGGTCCTCGCCGGGGAACGGGTCGCGCCGCCGGCCGTTGAAGAAGAAGGTGACGTGGCTGGCCTTTTCCGACTCGCTGATCTTGATCTGGCGTAGCCCGGCCCGGCTCACCACCTCGCTCAGCGTGCCCTCGATCCCCTCCTCCGGGGGAAAGGCCACCCGGACGCCCAACTCTTCCAGGCGCGGGTGGTAGCGGATCAGGGTGACAAAGTGCACGACCATGTCCCGACGCGGAAAGCGGTCGAAACTTGGGTCCACAAAGGCCTCGGTCAGCTCCACCTCGCGTTCGCCGCGCAGGTCGTAAAAGATCACATAGTCGCCGTCCTGGATGCGGCCCAGGGGCTGCCCGGCGGCGTTGACCCGCACCAGCGGTTCCATCCGCTCGTCGTCCTCGCCCCGGGCATAGGCCGCCCGCACAGCGTCGGCCATGGTTTCGATTGGTGGCATATGATCTCCTCCCATAGGGCACGCCGTCAACGGCTTCGAGGAGCGGCGCGCCCGTGAGGCCGATCCTACCACATCTGGGCATGGGTGGCAAGCGTCGGAGGGGCCACCGACAGCAGCCCACCGCGGCCACCCCTGGGGTAGCCATTCGCCGCCGGGGGTCTTGCGTCACATGGCCGATAGGGTATAATTCGCATCTGGAGGTGAACGTTATGACCCAGATCGTGTTGGTCCGACACGGACAGACAGAGTGGAATCGGGAGGAACGGTTCCGAGGACAGGTGGATGTGCCGTTGAATGAGGTGGGGCACGCCCAGGCGCAGGCAGTGGCCCGGCGGCTGGCCGACTGGCCGATCCGGGCGGTCTATTCCAGCCCGTTGAGCCGGGCATGGGAGACGGCCCGACCCACGGCCCAGGCACACGGCCTGGCGGTGCAGCCGGAGCCAGGGCTGCTCGACATCAACTATGGCGCCTGGGGCGGGCTTTCTGCGGCCGAGGCCCGGGCACGGGATGCGGATTTACTGGCCCGGTGGCTCACGGACCCGGGCCGCGTCCGGTTCCCCGACGGCGAGGGCCTGGCGGACGTGCAGGCCCGGGCGATGGCGGCCATGCGCCGGCTGGCGGATCAATACCCAGACCAGATGGTGATGGCCGTGGGACACGTGGTGGTGAACCGGGCGCTGATCTTGGGCGTGTTGGACACGTCGCTTTCGCACTTTTGGGACCTGGGGCAGGATAACGGGGCGATCAACGTGATCGAATGGCGACGTTCGCGATGGATGGTGTCATTGCTGAACGATACGTGCCACCTGGCAGACGCCCGTCTCTGGGCCGGGCCAGCGTAACCGCCTGGTACAGGTGTCCTCACGTTGACCCTGCTGGCTTCCTACTCGCCCAGCAGTGCAGACAGCCGGGCCGAATGCGCGTGGCAGATGGCGACGGCCAGGGCGTCGGCGGCATCATCCGGTTGGGGGATGGTCTCCAGGTCTAACAACAGCCGCACCATCTCCTGCACCTGGGATTTGGCGGCCTGCCCGTAGCCCGCCACCGCCTGTTTCACCTGCAAAGGGGTGTATTCGTGGACCGGCACGCCGGCTTCCGCCAAAGCCAGGAGGGCCACCCCGCGAGCCTGGCCCACCGCGATGGCCGTGCGCACGTTGCGAGCAAAGAACAGCTCCTCCACGGCCGCTTCCGTGGGCCGGTGATGGGCGATGAGGGCCAGCAGTTCGTGATAGATCGTGCGGAGACGCTGGGGCAGGGGGACGTGCGCCGGGGTGGTGATGACCCCATGGGCGATGGGCGTCAGGCGTTGACCATCGTAGCGGATCACCCCGTAGCCGGTGATGGCCGTGCCGGGGTCCAGGCCCAGGGTCACTTGGGAGAGGGGCGCATCGTCGCTCATAGTTGTCTACCCACAGACCCGAAGGGTCTCAAAGACCCTTCGGGTCCTACGTGTGTCCCCCAGACCCGAAGGGTCTCAAAGACCCTTCGGGTCTACGTGTGCTACTCGGCCACGATGAGCCGCGTGCGCTCGATGGTCTGGATGGCTGCCGCATCGTCCAGGACTTCGATCACGGCCTCTGGTCGGCCGGCCCCGCCATCGCTGATCCGCAACCGCATCCCGATGGTACATCGCTCCTCCTGCCAGCGGTAGAGCCACAGGTCCTCGATGAGCGGGCGCAGATCGTATTGCCGGATCTCCCCGTTGCGACGTTGTTGGCTATGGGGCAGGCTCGCGGCATCCAGCAAGCGCTGCAGTTGTTCGCCGATGACGCCGGGCAGGACGGTCGTGCGGATGGTGACACGGTACTCGGCGGCCCGGATCTGGGATTGCAGCGAGGGCAGGCGGGGGTTGATCTCCTCCACCCCCATCACCCGCATCCCGGCCGGCAGGGCCGCGTCCATCCTGCGCATAAAGACGGCCGGGGGCATCCGTCGGCTCAGGAAGAGGTCCAGCAACTCGGCCTCGCTGAGATAGCCCACCGGCAGCGGCGCACCGATGGCGATGCGGGGTTTGGGGCTATAGCCCTGCGAGTAGGCGACGGGAATGTCGCCGCGCCGCAATGCCCGTTCCCACAGGCGCATCATGTCCAGGTGTGAGAGGTACTTGACTTCCTCCCCTCGGGAATAGGTTGCGCGCAACCGTTGCACTTTCACGATATTTCCACTCCTGGCGATGTGGGACCAGCCGGCAACTGGCCTCACTCGGGTGGATCGCCTCGGGGGCACGCGCCGCAGCCGTGGCACGGACCGGTGTGGCAATCGGACGTGGGCTGGCCGGTGATCAGGCGTTCAGCTTCCGCAGCCAGGAAAGCCCGGCTCGGGCCGGCATTCAGGTGATCCCAGGGCAACGTCTCCTCCATTGACCGTGCACGCCGGGCGTAAAAGTCCAAATCCAGCCCGGCGGCGGCACAAGCCTCGCGCCACCGGGCCAGGTCAAACTGCTCGGCCCAGGCCTCCAGCCGCGCCCCCCGACGCCAGGCGCCCTCCACCACCGCTGCCATCCGCCGGTCGCCCCGGGCCAGGGCAGCTTCCAGCAAGCTGGTAGCCGGGTCGTGCCAGCTCAAGTGGATGTTTCCTCGCCGCAGGCCCCGCTGCAGCAAGTGATGTTTGTCTTGCAACGAAGCCGCATCGTCCAGGGGGTGCCACTGGCACGGGGTATGGGGCTTGGGCACAAAGGTCGCCACGCTCACGTTCACGTAGGCCCGATTGCCGTGGCGCTCCCGGCCCAGGCGGTAGACCCGCTGCACCAGGTCCACGATGCCCTGCACGTCATCCATCGTCTCCGTGGGCAGGCCCACCATAAAGTAGAGCTTGAGGCCGGTCCAACCAGCGTCAAAGGCCGCCGTGACCGTGCGCATGATCTGCTCGTCGGTGACGCTTTTGTTGATGGCATCGCGCAGCCGTTGGGTGCCGGCCTCCGGCGCAAAGGTCAGCCCGCCCCGGCTCGCCGAGGGAGAGACACCGCTGGCCGGGACGCGGCTGAGCAATCGCGCCAGGGAGATCGAAAAGGTGTCCATCCGCAGCGAGGGCAGGGAGATGGTCACGTGGCGGGGATTCAGGCGCGCAACGAGCTGTCCCACCAGCGACTCGATGCGGCGATAGTCTGTGCTGCTCAGGGAGAGCAAGGCCACCTCGTCATAGCCGGTGTGGGCCAGGATCTCGTCCACGGCGGTCAGCACCTCGGCTGGGGCACGCTCGCGGACCGGGCGGTAGATGGCCCCGGCCTGGCAGAACCGGCAGCCCCGAGCGCAACCGCGCATGATCTCGACGGCGGCCCGGTCATGGATGGCCTCCACGAAGGGGACGACCGGACGTACCGGGGGCGGTGGCAGTGGGTCCACCACCCGGCGGACGATGATGGGTCGGGCCACGCGCTCCCGGGGCGTCACCGCCGCTACCGTCCCGTCATCGTGGTACGACACGTCGTAAAAGGCCGGCACATAGACCCCGTCCAGGGCGGCCAGCCGGCGCAGCAGGTCCCGCCGCGCGACGACCGGATCGGCCGCCACGCGACCGCCCGCATCCTGCCAGGCGACGTAAGCGTCCACCAATTCCCCGGCCACCTCTTCGCCGTCGCCCAGCACGAACAGGTCGAAAAATGGGGCCAGGGGTTCTGGATTGTAGGTGCAGCTCCCCCCACCGATGATCAGCGGATGATGCGCGTCGCGCTCCGCCGCATATATGGGCAGGCCGGCCAGGTCCAGCATGTTGAGGACGGTGGTATAGTTCAGCTCATAGGGCAGCGTGAACCCGATGATGTCATAGTCGGCCAGCGGGCGGAACGACTCCAGGCCATAGAGCGGCAGGCCGGCCGTGCGCATTGCCGCTTCCATATCCGGCCACGGGGCAAAGACCCGCTCGCACAGCACCCCCTCCTGGCGGTTCCAGAGGTCATACAGGATCTGCACGGCCAGGTTACTCATGCCCACCTCGTAGATGTCGGGGTAGGCCAGAGCCACACGCACCGGCGTGGCATCCCAATCTTTCACGATGCTGTTCCACTCGTGGCCGGTGTAGCGTGCGGGCTTGGTGACGTGAGGGAGGATGGCGTCGAGACGTTGCTTCAAGGTGTGTTCCGTGTTGTGTGGTGCGTATTGTGTAGTATTGCGTATTGCGTATCGCGTATTTCGTATTGCATGAGGAAAGGAATACGCAATAAGCAATACGCAATACGTATCTAGAAGTCAATGGGCTGGCCGACGTAGGTGTAGCGATAGAGACGGCGCAAATCCTCGCCGTCGGGCACACGGGGGCTGGTGAGGAGCGTGGTATCGCCCTGGGCGTTCTCGACCAGCTTGTCCAGTCGGCGGTCGAAATCCTCCCTGGACAGGCCCAGGCCCTCAAGCGCGGTGGGGCAATCCACGCGGCGGCTCAGCTCCCGCACGGCGGCCACCAGGGCGGCGGCGGGGTCGCCGGGCAGGCCCAGGAACCGGGCGATGGAGACGTAGCGGTCCGGGTATTCGCGGGCGATGTACTCCATCGTATACGGCAGGAATAGCCCGACAGCCCGGCCATGGGGGATGTGGAACACGGCGCCCAGGGAATGCCCCATGGCATGGGCCATGGAAGCCATGGAATTGATGAACCCCAGGCCGGCGATGCTGGCGGCGTTGTGCATCCGTTCCCGCGCTTCCACGTCGGCGCCGTCAGCGTAGGCCCGGGGCAGGTAGGCAAAGATCAGCTCAATGGCCTTGAGGCACAGGCCATCGGCGAAATCGTTGCGCCAGGTACTGACATAGCCCTCGATGGCGTGCGTCAGGGCATCCATGCCGGTGTCAGCGGTCAGGCGAGGAGGCATCCCCAGGGTCAGGGCCGGGTCCACGATGGCGAGGTCCGGCGTGTTCTCCGGCGATCCCAGGCTCAGCTTGACCTGGTTCTCCGTATCCGTCAGCACGATGCCCCACGTGACCTCGGCGCCGGTGCCGGAGGTGGTGGGGATCGCCACCATGCGCGCTTTTTTGCGCAGGCCGTATTGCTCCAGGGGCGAAATGCCTTGCGGCTCCACGTCGGGGCATTCGTATAACACCCACATGGCCTTGGCCGCATCCATGCACGAGCCGCCACCCAGGCCGATGATCCAATCGGGGCAGTACTCCTGGATGGCCCTGGCGCCACGTCTCACGGTTTGCAGCGACGGGTCTGGCTCCACTTCGGCAAAGACCTGATAGGCCAGGCCGGCCTGCTCCAGTTGGGCGGTGACCCGGTCCACCAGGCCCAATTTGACGATATTCTCATCGGTGACGATAAAGGCTCGCTGGCCCTTGAGTTCGGCCAGCCAGCTCAGGGCATCTTCTCCGAACACGATCTCTGGGCTACGGAAAAACCACACGGCAGACCTCCTCGTCTAATATGTGCCCGGCGGCGAGCGCAGGGGCAGGCCCAGCATCCTGCGGACCACATTGCAAGTCCAATGATTGCTCACCCTGGCGAAGGTTTGCGATCAGGCGCATTTGTCACCTTCGCCAGGGCAGGCGAGCAGTCACAAACTAACTATCCGCCAGGAAGGTGGTCTCGATCTGAGTGCAGCACTTGACCAGTTCCTGGGCGGCCTTGACGCTGCGCATGATCATGGACATGTTGCCCTTGAGTTTGAGTTTGCGCACCATCAGGCCCTTCAGGGGGTCTAGCCGGGCCTCGATAACCTCGCGCCAGGTATTGGCCGGCGCGCTCATGCGGAATGCCGCATCTTTTTCGGCCGGGTCTTGCAGCATAAAGGCCTCGCGGCATTGGCCGTGCCACAGGTCCATGTACAGGTAGACGGTCTCCTTCAGGTTGCCGGCCGGCTCGACCACAAAGACGAAATCGCCCTCCCAGGTCTTGGCGGCCTCGCGATAGGCTTCGCTGGCGTTCAGTTCCGCGCACAGCGCCTTGATCCACTCATCGGACGGAAATGGGATTGCCATGCCTTGTATCCTCCTTATTCAACGATGATTCTGGCCCGGACGCACGCCGGGCGATAGGAATAGAAAACGCCACCGGCCGCCTGCGTTCAGCAGGTCCCAGCGGCGTATGGTATGCTCCAGATAGAAGGGAAATCCACCATATCCCTTCCGTAAATAGCCCCCCGGCCCCCCATTCTGAGGCTATAGTCCGGCGAAGCCGGGGAGCGCGCTGGTTCCCCCCAGGCCTGCCCTGAGCCTGTCGAAGGGATTGGGGGGGTTGGGGGGGCCGATTTGCGTGCCACGGGGTGCGCCCCGCGCATGGGCAACTCCCTGCGAAAATAGAAGATACCGTTCAGCCTGGCGATTATAACACAGGCGGCGAGATGGATCAAGTTCGGGCCATGGGCTGACTTTTGCCGCGCCAGAGGCAAGCGGGATCAGGTCATCTTGACCACGATGTCGCTGATGATGTTGGCGGCCTCATCGCCCCGGTCAGCGGCGTTGCTCAGGTGGCGATAGACCTCACGCATCTTGAGCATGTAGACGATGTGATGCACGTCTTCCGGCCCGTGGAACAGGTCCGCGAGCGCCTGACGGTACAGATGTTCGGCCCGGTTCTCCAGCTCCTTGGCCCGGGTCGCATGGGTCAGGGCCAGGTTCGGGCGCTCCTGGAGGTGCTGCACCGCCAGGTAGATCTCCTCCGCCGCCTTGTTCAGCACGCTGGCGAACTCCCGCAGGTGATCGTCGGGCTTGATCTCCAAGACGTGCATCTCATAGACCGTGGTATGGGCATAGTCAATAACATCGTCAATGGCCCGGCTCAGCGCGAACAGATCCTCCCGGTCAATCGGCGTGACAAAGGTGCGGTTCAGCTCGTCAATGAGGATGCGGCGTTGCTCGTCGGCCTCTTTTTCCAGCCGGCTGATCCGCTTGCCGCACGCTTCGTCGGCGGCTTGCATGTATTCTTCCAGGGCGGCCATGCCCTCGGCCGTCAGCCGGGCATGTTCGGTGAGGATCTTGAGGAAATTGCTCTGCCGTGGTTTAAAAAAGTCTCGAATGCCCATCCGCCCTCCCAATCAGGTTCCCAGCAGATGAAAAACTGGCCCGACGAGCAGGTACAAAGCCGCCGCGATCCCGGCCGCCACCGGGATGGTCACGAACCAGGAGACCAGGATGTTTCCGGCCACACCCCAGCGCACTTTGGATGGTCGCTCCGACGCGCCCACGCCCATCACGGCGGAACTGACCACGTGCGTGGTGCTGACTGGCCCGCCCACCAACGCCGCCCCGATGATGACCGCCGCTGAGGTGGCCTGGGTGGCGAAACCGTGGACCGGCCGGACGCGAAAGATGCCCACCCCCAGGGTGCGGATGATCCGTTGCCCCCCGGCCGCCGTGCCCAGGCCAATGGCCGCCGCGCAGGCGAACACGACCCAGAACGGCACCTGGAAATCCGGCAACAGGCCCAGCGTCACCAGGCTCATGGTGATGATGCCCATCGTCTTTTGGGCATCGTTGGCGCCGTGGCTCAAGGCCAGGGCCGTGGCCGTGACCACCTGGCCGCGTTTGAACCAGCGGTTGATGCCCGGTGAGGCCCCCCGGGCCAGGAACAGGATCGCCTTCAGCATCAGGTAGCCGCCGACAAACCCGATGATGGGCGAGGTGAACAGCACCAGCAGCACCTTGCCCAGCCCGTCCAGGTGGATGACCGCCGGCCCCCGGGCCACGAGCACCGCCCCCAACAGCCCCCCGATGAGGGCATGGGAGGAACTGGTGGGAATGCCGAACCACCACGTGACCAGGTTCCAGACGATGGCCCCCAGCAACGCAGCCAGAACCACGTCAATGGTCACGGCCTGCGGGCTGACGATCTCCTTGCCGATGGCCGTCGCCACGGCCACGCCCAGGAGGAACGGCCCCACAAAGTTCGCCACGGCGGCGATGACCAGCGCACCTCGCGCGGACATGGCCCGCGAGGCGATCATGGTCGCCACCACGTTCGCGCTGTCGTGAAAGCCGTTGACCAAGTCGAAAAATAGAGCCACCGTGGTCACCGCGGTGGCGATCAGCAGGGAGGATGCCGGCATCTTTTACTCGCTGAACCGGATGCTGTGGGTCATCTCTTGGAATATCGGTCGCACGTTCTCCCAGGCCGGCTCAGCCGCCATGTACAGGATCACATAGCCCCGTTCGCCGTGCTGGACCATCCAGATCTCGCCCCGGACAACCTGTTCGGTTTGACGGAGCAGGCCAACAAAGTGGGCGCCTGTGGCCTCTTCTCCGCTGATGGTGAGGCGATCTTCCTGAAAATCATCGAGCCTCAGTCTGTCCCCCAAGAACCTGGTTCGCAAGCCGGCCAGGTCCAGCGGGACCGCGCGAGGGCGGGCATGGATGGCATAATTGAACAGTTCCCCGCCGTCCGGCCTGGTAAAGCGCACGCCATCGCCCAACAGACGATCCGTCACAGGCTCCTCCGTCCAGCCCGCCGGGACGCGCATGGTCAGGCCCCAGGCGGGCTGGCTGAAGGGTCGCCAGGACACGGCGGCCGGCGTGCCCGGGGGCGGGATGTGCGGCGTGGGGATGAATGGGGTGGTCGCAGCAGCCGGGGTGGGCGATGCCCGGCGCTCGTCTCCCCTCAGCGCACAAACGCCGCACACGCAGCAGGCCGCCGCCACCAGCAGGACCAGACAACCGATCAGGAACCACCGCCGGCCCCCTCGACCCGGCCCGGCCTTTTCCTCTTTTTCGTCCTTCTCGCCTTTCTCCTGCCGGGCCTTGTGCTCGGCCGCCTTGTCCTCGATGCGTTCCGTGATCTTCTGGCCGATGACGTCCCAGTCTTCCTCGCCCTCCATGCCGGCCCAACGAGCAGCCCGACGTCTGGCCTGCTCCTCCATCTTCTGGCCGATGGTCTCCCAATCCGCGTCCGGCGTGGTCCCGGCGATCCGGCTCACGGCCCGCCTGATGCGGCGCTCGATATGTTCGCCCGGCTGCGCCGGACTCTCGCCCGGCTGCGCCGGACTCTCGCCCGGCGGCGCCAGCTTGTCGGCCGGCAGAGATGCCGGCTCCGGGGGAGCGGCGGGTGATGGCGTCGGCAGCTCCACGCCGGCCGCGGCCATCGCCTGGCGCAAGGCCCCGGCCAGATCGCCCGCGCTCTGATAGCGGTCTGCCGGCGACTTGGCCAGGGCCTTGAGGATCACCCGCTCCAGGGCCTCGTCCAGGTCCGGGTTGATGGTGCGCGGCAAAGGCAGGGGGTCCTTGATGTGTTTGAAGATGACGGCCACCGGCGTGTCGGCGGTGTAGGGCAACCGTCCAGTGAGCAGTTCGTAGAGCACCACGCCCAGGCTATACACGTCGGCCCGGTGGTCCACGGTCAGGCCCTGGCCCTGCTCTGGGGCCATGTATTCCGGCGTCCCCACGCTCAGCCCTGACCGGGTGTATTGGGAGCCTTCGGCCATCTTGGCCAGCCCAAAGTCCGTGAGGATGACCTGGTTATCATCCGTGAGCATGATGTTGGCTGGCTTGACGTCGCGGTGGTAGATGCCCCGGGCGTGAGCATAGTCCAGGGCGGCCGCCACGCGCTCCACGATGCGCAAGACCTCCGGGTGGGGCAAGAGGGCATCGGCCCGACGCAGGCGTTGCTTGAGCGTGCCGCCGGCCAGGAACTCCATGGCCATGTAGTAGACATCGCCCTCGACGCCGAAATCATAGATCTGGACGATGTTCGGGTGGCGCAGCCGGGCCACGGCCCGGGCCTCGCGTTGGAACCGATTGCGAAAGTCCTCCTCCTCAGCAAAGTACGCATGGAGAACCTTGATGGCGACATAGCGGTCCAGGCTGGGCTGATAGGCCTTGTAGACCTCGGCCATCCCGCCTTTGCCCAGGCGTTCCACCAGGCGATATTGTCCCAGGCTAACGCCTTCCAATCCACTGCTCATGGGTTGCTCCAGGTGAAAAGTGCGGGAGACCCGGTCCCCTCCCCGCGAGGGCCATTATACGCGGTACGAACGGGAAAATCAAGCGGGATCCGCGTGGGCCTCCCGCTCACTAACGGTAGTCCTCCCTCGGTGGGCTGAAGGCGTCCACCACCACCGTTGGCGCCAGGGTGAACGCGCCGTGGGGCACGTTGGAGGGAGCATGGTAACTGTCGCCCGGCCCCAGCTCGTGGCTCTCCCCGGCGATGGTCAACCGGATCCGCCCGGCGACCACGTATCCCACCTGCTCGTGAGGATGGGTGTGGTTGGGGACCTCCACACCGGCCTCGAAGGTGAACTCGCAGATCATGACGGATTCGCCATCGGCCAGCGTGCGTCGGACCAGGCCCGGCAGCACCTCCACGGGCACAGCATCTGCGCGACGATAGATCATCACAGCCTCCTTACGTAAATAACGCCCTGCCTGCTCGTGGCGGCGACCGTCGGGAGTGTACCCCGCCGCGCCGGGCGCGGGGTTTCAAAGCCCACGCGAGCAGCAGGTCTCCTCATGTGGCCGGGACCAACCGGCCATAATACACCCGGCAGTCATAGTCGAAGGCCACCCGGCCGTCCTCCTGGTGCTCCGCAAAGATGGCTTGCAGCGCATCCAACATGGGGGCATAGTTGGGATGGCCTGGCTCTGGCGTGTAGGACGAGGACAGGAGCCGGCCCCGCACCCCCTCCAGGTCAAAGACCTGCCGGTTGTCAAAGTTCGCCTGCTGGTATCCGCCCGGCGCGAAAAAGGCCGCCAGGGCCTCCCTGTCAACGTGCTTGTGATCCACCACCTCATAGTCAACGGCATACGTCCGCAACAACTGCTCGTAGGCGGCCATGAACGGCGTATCTCCGCGGCGCCGTATGTTCCAGACCAGCACCACCCAGCCCCCGGGCCGGAGGATGCGGGCGAACTCCCGGCGCGTCGGCCCGCGCTCGAACCAATGGAACGACTGGCCGGCGGTGATGAAATCCACGCTGGCGTCGTCCAGGGGAATGGACTCGGCCCGGGCATCCACGCTCACGAATCGGGGATAGCCGGCGAGCAGCCGCTCGGCAGCCTGGCGCATCTCGCGGTTCGGCTCCACACCATACACCCGGTTGCCGTGCTTCAGGAACAGCCCGGTCAGCATCCCGGTGCCGGACCCCACATCGGCGATGACCGAATCGGCCGTGAGCTGGCACTCCGTCTTGAGCAGATCCACGATGGCCGGCGGATAGCCGGGCCGATACCGGATATAGTTCTCCACCCGACTGGAGAAACGCCGGGTGGGGTCTGTTCTGCCTAATGACATGGGGGGTCTCCTCCCTCCCTTGAAAATAACCTCTCCCCCGGCCCACCTGCACCCGCCAGGGTGTCCCCGGTGCGGGGAGGGGAGTCTTTGGCCCCCGACTCCCCCTTCCCTCATAGGGAAGGGGGCCGGGGGTTAGGTCACCCCCGGCGCGGGTTTTAAACCCGCGCCGGGTTGGTATTTTCGTGCCACGGGGTGCACCAAGCCTGGGCTTGACTGGGTGGGCAACTACTCCCTCACAACTATGGGCAGGTATAGATAGAGCTTCAAGGCCACCATCACCTCGACCGTATCGCTGACTGGCGTGGTCATGCCACAGTTCCAGGCCCGGATCTCGACCGTGTGCGTGCCGGTGGCGTCAAAGACGTGGCTGAACGCCAGCGGGTCATCGCCGCCGGCCTGGGGTGGTATAACCGCTCCGCCATCTACGTAGATGGTGTACGTGTAGGGCCTGGTGGCATCGTCCGGCGCGATGTCCGCGCTGAACTGGACCGGCGCGCCGGCAAAGAACGGGCCGTTGGCGGGCGCAGTCAGCGTGACCGCAGATACCGGCTCACAAGGGTTGGTGATCAGGCAGCCGCTCAGATGCACGAACGTCGCCAGAGCCGCCTTGACGAAATCGGTATAGTAGGCCATATCCAGGTATTGCAACCGGTCGTTGGCCGTATGGTAACGGGGGTTAAAGTCGTGATAGCCGGGATAATAGTCCTCGATGCCCAGGATGGCCGTGTAGCCGTAGCTCCAGAAAGAGGCCTGGTCGCTGGCCCCGGTGCCATTGGCGATGATCTCCGGGATCAGGTTCAGATCGTAGGCATCTATCACGTCGGCGAAGAGCTGGGCCAGGGCCAGGGTGGCCGGAATGCTGGATTTGGCGTGCAGGTCCATGTCGGGGCTGCTGGCCGGCGTGTTCCAGGCGATCATGTCCAGATTGATGACGCCGAGGATATTCTCGCCGCGATTGTAGCAGCGTTGGGCGTAGGCCGCGCTGCCCTGGAGTCCCTGCTCCTCGCCGGTCCAGAAGGCAAAGCGCAGGGTGCAGCCCCACTGGTATTGCGTGAGGATGTCGGCGGCGATGAGAACGGCCACGGCGCCGCTGGCATTGTCGTCGGCGCCGGGAGCGGGGGGAGCGGAGGGCATGTCGTCCAGGTGGGCGCAGATGATATAGATGTTTTCCGGGTGGGTGAGGCCGGGCCGCTCGCCGATGACATTGGGCGGCTTGCCAGTGCGCCAGGTGTGGTACTCCACGTTCAGCCCCCGGGCCGCCAGACGCTCGCCCACGTACTGGGTGGCCTTTTGGACCGGCACGCCGCTGTCCGTGTGGCGGGTGGTGATGGTGTAGGGCGCGCCGCCGACGAGGACCGGCCATTCGCCGCTGAGGCCGCCGGTGTACGAGTAGACGACGGTGGCGCTCACCTGGTCCATCATCGCCTGCACCAGCGGGTCAGGCTGGATGGCGGTGGGGATGGCCGCGGCCGGGGCCGGGCGGAGCGGCTTGGGGTCCAGGGTGAGAAGGCGCAGCCTGGCGCCGGCCTCGGCCAAGCGCTCGGCCGCCGGCGGCTCGGCCCGCACGAGCGCCTGGCGGCCGTCGTCGAGGAGGAGGCAGCCGTAGTCGCTCCAGCGGGGCCGCGGCCGGCCCGGCGCGGGGTAGACCAGGTAATAGGTGGCCCCGGTCGTATCGGCATCGAGGACGCGGGCCGGGAGGCTGGCCTCGGCCAACGCTTTCAGGCCGGCCGGGTCTGCGCCGGCCAGGAGATACGCGCCCGCCGCCCCATCCAGGTGAGCGTAGGCCGGCAGGCCGGTGGACTCGAAACGGGCGAGCGATCCGGCGTCGGCCAGGGCCACGTGAACCAGGGCTGGACCGACCGGGGCCGGCTGGGCCTGGCCGGCGCCAGCCAACGAAACCAGCAAGATCAGGAACAAGAGGCCGGACAGAACGCGGTGCTTCATCGCCCCCTCCCCAAACGACCGCATTCTACCAGAAGGCTGGCCCGGTGTCAATCTGGCCTGGGCCTGTCGAGCGAGCAATGGGCGTTCCGCGCCTTTTCTTTTCTGCGCCCTTTTGGTATAATACGCCCGGACTGCTCGGACATTCGCTGCCGGGAGGACTCGTGACAGACCCCACCCCCGCCGACCGCATGGTCACGCCCAAGCGCCGGGAAGAGGACGCGGCCATGGACGCCACGCTCCGGCCCCGCCGCCTGGATGAATACATCGGCCAGGACAAGGTCAAGGATAACCTGAGAATCCTGGTGGACGCGGCCAAGGCCCGCCAGGAGGCCGTGGACCACGTGCTGCTCTACGGGCCGCCCGGGCTGGGCAAGACTACGCTGGCCGCCATCGTGGCCCACGAGATGGGCGTGAACATCCGCACCACGTCCGGGCCGGCCATCGAGCGCCCCGGCGACCTGGCCGCCATCCTCACCAACCTCCAGAAGGGCGACATCCTGTTCATTGACGAGATCCATCGCCTGGGCCGGGTGGTGGAAGAAGTCCTCTACCCGGCGATGGAGGACTTTGCCCTGGACATCGTCATCGGCAAGGGGCCAGCGGCGCGCAGCATCCGCCTGAAACTGCCGCCGTTCACCCTGATCGGGGCCACCACGCGCATCGCACTCATGACCTCGCCGCTGCGGGACCGGTTCGGCGTCATCTACCGGCTGGACTTTTACGACGAGGCGGCCATGCTCGCCATCGTGCGGCGGTCGGCGCGCATCCTGGGCGTGCCGATTGACGAGGCCGGGGCGCAAGAGATCGCCCGGCGCGCCCGGGGCACTCCCCGCATCGCCAACCGCATCCTCCGCCGCGTCCGCGACTATGCCCAGGTCCGCGCGGACGGCATCATCACGGTGGACGTGGCCCGCGAGGCCCTGGCCCTGCTGGACGTGGACGCCCTGGGCCTGGACGAGATTGACCGGCGCGTGCTACGGACCATCGTCGAAAAGTTCGGCGGCGGGCCGGTGGGCATCGAGACCATCGCCGCCGCCATCTCCGAAGAGGCCGACACCATCATGGACGTGTACGAGCCGTACCTGCTGCAACTGGGGTTCCTGGCGCGCACGCCGAGGGGCCGGGTGGCGACGCCGGCGGCCTACGAGCACCTGGGGCTAAAGCCGCCGGAGGCCGAGCCAGCGCAAGGGCGGTTGTGGTGAGCCGGTCGCAGGATGCAAGACGCAGGATACAGGATACAGGATGATGGAAACTCACAACTTGAAGCTCGGCACTCGGGACAAGATCGCGCAGGTGCAACGATTGCGGGCGCAGGCCCTGCTGGCCGGCGGGCAGGACCGCATTGACCGCCAGCACGCCCGGGGCAAGCTCACCGCCCGCGAACGCCTGGAGCTCCTGCTGGACGAGGGCAGCTTTCACGAGCTGGGGATGCTCGTCACGTCTCAACTGCTGCCGGCGGAGGAGCGGATCCTGGGCGACAGCGTGGTCACCGGCTATGGCACGATTGACGGCCGGCTGGTCTACGTCTTTAGCCAGGATTTCACCGTCTATGGCGGCAGCCTGGGCGAGGCCCACGCGCAAAAGGTCTGCAAGATCATGGACCTGGCGCTGAAAAACGGCGCGCCGGTCATCGGCCTGAACGACTCCGGCGGGGCGCGCATCCAGGAGGGCGTGGTCTCCCTGGCCGGCTACGCCGACATCTTTTTGCGCAATACGCTGGTCTCCGGCGTCATCCCCCAGATCAGCGTCATCATGGGGCCGTGCGCCGGGGGCGCGGTCTATTCCCCGGCCCTCACCGATTTCATCATCATGGTCCGGGGCACCAGCCACATGTTCATCACCGGGCCAGACGTCATCCGGGCCGCCACCCACGAGGAGATCACGTTCGAGGACCTGGGCGGAGCCGACGTCCACAACACCGTCAGCGGCGTGGCCCACTTTGCCGCCGCAGACGAGGCCGAGGCCCTGGCGATGGTCAAGCGTCTGCTCAGCTTCATCCCGCAGAACAACCTGGAAGACCCACCGTACCAGGAGACCGACGACGATCCGCTGCGCATGGACGACGCGCTGGACCATATCGTGCCGGACAGCCCGGCCAGGCCCTACGACATCAAGGACGTGATCCGCCATGTGGTGGACGACGGCGACTTTTTCGAGGTGCACGAGCACTTTGCGCCCAATTTGGTGGTGGGCTTTGCCCGGCTCTACGGCCGCGCGGTGGGCATCGTGGCCCAGCAGCCGATGCACCTGGCCGGCGCGCTGGACATCAACTCCTCGGACAAGGGGGCGCGGTTCGTGCGCTTCTGCGACTGCTTCAACATCCCCCTGGTCACGTTCGAGGACGTGCCGGGGTTCCTGCCCGGCGTGGCCCAGGAGCACGGCGGCATCATCCGCCACGGGGCCAAGCTGCTCTACGCCTATTGCGAGGCCACCGTGCCCAAAGTCACTGTCATCACCCGCAAAGCCTACGGCGGCGCCTACGACGTGATGAGCTCCAAGCACGTGCGCGGCGACATCAACTACGCCTGGCCCACGGCCGAGATCGCGGTGATGGGGCCAGAGGGCGCGGTGAACATCGCCTACCGCAAAGAGATCGCCGAGGCGGAGAACCCGGAGGCCGCCCGCCAACGCCTCATCGCCGAGTACCGCGCGCAGTTCGCCAACCCGTATATCGCGGCGGCCCGGGGCTACATAGACGAGGTGATCCTGCCCCACGAGACCCGGCCCCGGCTCATCGCCGCGCTAGAGATGCTCCAGAACAAGCGCGACGAGAACCCGCCCAAGAAGCACGGAAACATGCCGTTGTGAGAACGTCGATGCTGGGAAAACAACGGATTTCCTCAAGTAACCAATGCCTACACTGAGATTCGCAAAGGGCTACGTCCCGACGCCCAAAGAGCTTCATCGGCTATTGGATGAGACCCCAGCCACGTCTCACATCTGGACGACTTTGCTGAGGCGATCCGGCAGTTATCCTTGTACGAACAACGGTACAAGATGGATTCGGCCGATTTTTATGCCAGGTTCCAGCGTAGCGAAATGGGCGACAGCATAGATTTCATGCGCTGGGCCACGGCCTACGAGATATACGACGAACTCCGGGGAGAATTGAGTATAGCTCTGAACCTGCTCTCCCAATATATGACATCGGAGGTGACACCATGTCGTTTCGGCCTTCCACTGTCCCCGCAAACAAGACCCAGATCATCCGTGAACTTGACTACCTGCCCCCAGAAAGCCTGGCAACCGTCGCCGAGTTTGTGGCGTTTCTGCATGCCAGAGCGGACGAACAGCCCCGACCGCTCCGCCGCCCTCGGCGCGTGGTCAAACTAGGCGGTTTGTGGCAAGGGTATTCCTTTTCCGAGGAGGATATTCGGGCTGCGCGGCGTGATGCCTGGGTCGGCTTGGGACGAGGTTTCGATGTCTGAATACGTCACCGATACACACGCGCTCATCTGGCATCTGACTGGAGATACCCGGTTGTCACCAACAGCCAACGCCGCTTTCACCAGTGCAGATAACGGCACCGCCGTCATCTGGATTCCTGGCGTGGTGCTGGTGGAGGTTGTGTATCTGGTCGAAAAGCTGCGCTTTCCAGCCTCGCTGATCACCCAGATGTTGGACTTGGTGGACCCGCCCAGCGACAACTACGCGATCGTTCCATTGGACGCCGGGGTGATCCGCGCATTGCAAACGATTGACCGTGACACTGTTCCTGATATGCCCGACCGTATCGTTGCCGCAAGTGCCCAATATCTCGGCTTGCCGCTGTTGTCCAAAGACTCGAATCTTGCCAGAGTGCCCGGCATCTCGGTTATCTGGTAGCCGTCCTACAGCGACGCCCCCTTGACAGGAGATACACCGGTGACCAACGAGCCTGACCACTGGAGAACCCCCTCCCTGGAGGAAGAGGCCCATCGCCGGCTGCGCGGGGAATTGTCCACCGGCGACCTTCGCGCGGACTATGAGGCCGCTGTGGCCGAGATGAGCGCGTTCGAGCAGCAATACGGCCTGTCCAGCGAGTGCTTCTACGAACGCTACCAGGCCGGGGCCTTGAAGCCCACCGACGATTTCCGGCGCTGGGCCGTGCGCTACGAGATGTATCAGGACCTGCGCCCGGACCTGGAAGCCGACCTCCTGTTGCTCATGGGTCGGGCCGGCCAGCCGTTAACGTGATGCGTCGAACGTCATTCGTCCATTCGCAGATTCGCTGAGAGGATACATGTTCCAGAAGATACTGGTCGCCAACCGGGGCGAGATCGCTGTACGCATCCTGCGGGCCTGCCGGGAATTGGGCCTCCAGACCGTGGCCGTCTACAGCGACGTGGACCGGCATAGCCTGCACGTGCGCTACGCAGACGAGGCATATTGCATCGGCGCGGCGCCCCCGCGCGACAGCTACCTCCGCGCCGACCGTATCATTGACGTGGCAAAGCGGTCCGGGGCCGAGGCTATCCATCCCGGCTATGGCTTCCTGGCCGAGAACGCCGACTTTGCCCAGGCCTGCCTGGACGCTGGCATCGCCTTCGTGGGGCCAACGCCGGCCGCCATCCGGCGCATGGGCGACAAGACCTGGGCGCGCCAGACGATGATCGCGGCCGGCGTGCCGGTGGTCCCCGGCACCCACGAGCCGCTCACCGACGAGCAGGCCATCGTCGAGGCCGGGCGCATCGGCTACCCGGTGCTCATCAAGGCCGCGGCCGGCGGTGGCGGCAAGGGCATGCGGCGCGTGGACGACCCGACGCGCCTGCTGCCAGCCCTCCATGCCGCCCGTCGCGAGGCCCTGGAAGCCTTTGGCGACGACGCCATCTACCTGGAAAAAGTCGTCGAGGGCGCGCGCCACATCGAGTTCCAGATCCTGGCCGATAACTACGGCCACGTGGTCCACCTGGGCGAGCGCGAGTGTTCCATCCAGCGCCGGCACCAAAAGCTCATCGAGGAATCGCCCAGCCGGGCCGTGGACGCCGACTTGCGCCAACGAATGGGCGAAATGGCCGTGCGGGCCGTGCGCGCCGGCGGCTATACCAGCGTCGGCACCGTCGAGTTCCTGCTGGACCGCAACAAGCGCTTTTACTTCCTGGAGATGAACACCCGCCTCCAAGTGGAACACCCCGTCACGGAACTGGTCACCGGCATTGACCTGGTGCGCGAGCAATTGCGCCTGGCCGCCGGTCGTCGTCTGCCTTACAAACAGGAAGACATTGTCGTGAAGGGCTGGGCACTAGAGTGTCGCATCTGCGCCGAGGACCCCTACAACAACTTTCTGCCCTCCACCGGTCGCATCACCGATGTCTACGAGCCGAGCGGCCAGGGCATCCGGGTGGACAGCGGCATCTTTGCCGGGTTTGAGGTCTCCATCTACTACGACCCCCTCATCGCCAAGCTGCTGGCCTGGGGCGAGACGCGCGGTGAGGCCATTTTGAGGATGAAGCGCGCGCTGAGCGAATACAAGATCCTGGGCATCAAGACCACCATCCCCCTGTATCAGCAACTCATGAATAGCTTCAGCTTCATCGGCGGGCAGTTCGACATCAACTTTATGGAGAGCGACTTTGCACTGCGCGGCGAGGGGGAGGGCCGGCACGCCGATGTGGCCGCCCTGGCGGCGGCCGCCCACGCCTACCGTCGCCGCCAGGCCTCCCTCGTGCGTGGCTTGTCGCAACGCCGCGCCGAAGCCAGCCCGTGGAAAGCCGCTGCCCGCGCCCGGAGGTGGAGCCGATGAAGTACACCGTCACCGTGGAAGGCAAGGAACCCCGCGAGATTGAGGTCTGGGAGACCGAGGAAGGGCTATTTGCCCGGTTGGGCGACCAAACCCATCGCCTGGATGCCGTCAGCATTGACGGAGGAGGCTTCTACAGCCTGCTGGTGGACCAGCGAAGCCACGAGGTCTTTTTGGAGGAACGTGAGGACACCTACGCCGTGGTCCTGCACGGCCGGCTCTACGAGGTGACCGTGGAGAGCGAACAGGCCCGGCGCGTCCAGACCGTCCGCCCGGCCCAGGCCATTGGGGGCCGCACCGTGGTCAAATCCCCCATGCCCGGCCTGGTGGTGAGCGTGGCGGTGAACGAGGGGGACACCGTGGCAGAAGGGCAACGGCTGGTCATCCTGGAGGCGATGAAGATGGAGAACGAGATCCGCGCGCCCCGGGCCGGCATCGTGAGCCGGGTGGAAGTGGCCGTGGGCGACTCTGTGATGCAGGGCCAGGTCCTGCTCACCCTGAGCCAGTACAGCCAGGAGTGATACGATGGCTCGCAGTAACCACCCAACCCTTATAAGGAGATAGCATGACCGATCTGGATTCCCGCCCCGGCGCGCGCCACCCGGTCTGGTCCGGCCCGTTGTTCCTGATCATCGTGGTCGTCGTGCTGGCTGTGGACCTGGCCGCCTACGTCTACGAGCTGCGCCAGCCCAACCTGGGCTTTGCGCTGACGCCGGACGCCGTGGTGGTGGCGCTGGACCCCGGCGGGCCAGCGGCTCAGGCCGGGATGCGCGAGGGCGACGAGCTGTTGCTCTTGAACGGCGTCTCCCCCCATCAGGTGGATGACTATGGCGCGATACGGAGTGCCATCGCGCCGGGGCAGCTCGTGCCGGTATCGGTCCTGCGCGAGGATGGCGAGGCGACGTTGACCCTGGTTGCCAAAAGGCGGTCCGTGCTGCTGGAAGGCCATGTGGTGAGCTACCTGGCTGCGGGACTGTTTCTGATACTCGGCGCCCTGGTCTACCTGGCCGTGTGGGGCGCGCCGCTGGGCTGGGTCTACTTTTTGTTCATGGCCGCGTGCGCGCTGTGGCTGGCCTGCACCGTGCCCATGGGGAGCCGGGGGTTCAGCATGTTGCAACGCCTGAGCATCGGGCTGGCGCCGGGGCTGTGCGTCCACTATACCATGTTGTTCCCGGACGAGCGGACGTTGGGGCGCTGGCGCCGGCTCCTGTTGGCGGCAATTTACCTGGCCGGCCTGCTCCTGGCCCTGGCAAATGCGCTGCTCTTGTTCGCCGGCCTGGAGCAATCGTTCCGCTGGACGTTCGACCTGCTGCTGTGGAGCGTGGCGGCCGGGTTCGGAGTGGGCGTGGCCGTATTGGCCTGGACGGATCGCCGGGCCGGGGCCAGCGAGGTTCGCGTCACCGTCCGCGAGATGGCCGCTGGCGTGGTGCTGGCGGCCGCCCCCGCCATTTTGCTGTTGGGCCTGGACCTGGCGACCGGGTTCCGCGCCGTGGACACGCGCGTGCTCATCCTCTCGGCCCAGGGCATCCCCTTTGCCATGGGCTATGCGGCGCTGAAGGGCCGGTGGGCGCCGTTGGACACGCTCGTGCGCCGGTTGCTGATCCTGGCCTTGACCCTGTTGGTCGGCCTGTTGGCCTATGCGGCCGTGGTCTGGGGGATCGTCCTGGCCTTCGGCCTGCCGGTCAGCGGCGAGGCCCTGGCGGCCGGGTTCGCGGCCGCCATCGTCATGGGCGTGGTCGTTGTGCCATTGGCGGCCGGGATGCGGTGGCTGGTAGATCGCTGGTTCTTCCGGCGATAGACCGGGCAAGGAAAAACAGCTTACCTGCCCGAACAGGGCAACGGGGCGCCGATTGGCGCCCTTTTGCTCGCTCTGGCGTTGATGTCACCTGTGCCTCAATTCCACCCTTGACGAATACGTACATCGGTGCTAGAATCGAGCGCATTGGAGCACAGACTGATGAAAACAACCCCGCTGACGACAACCCCTCGCCGAATGGTCTCTCATGGGGTGTCCAGCCAAAAACGAACGCAGCAAGCGCGCCTCTCCCTGCGGTCACTGGCCTTTCTGGGGTTGGCATCGTGGACCGTGATCCTGGCGGGGTTGGCCCTTGTGCTCGTGCCCTTTGTGGATATGCAACAGACCGCGCGCAACCTGGTGGCCCTGGTCGCCGTTCCCAACGCGCCGGCCGCCGAGTCGCCAGCGCCGGCCGTGATCCCGAACTCGCCGGATCCCACCGGCACGCCGTCCAGCAACCCCAGCCCGGCGCTCAGCCCCGCCCCGACGCCAACCCCCACGCCAACTCCCACACCAACCGGCCCCTGCCCCCCACCACCAGGCTGGGAGCCGTACACCGTCCAGGCCGGCGATACCCTGACCGCCCTGGCCCAACGTCGGGGCACCACCGTGCAGACCATCGCCCAGACGAACTGCCTCACCGGATGGATGATCTACGTCGGCCAGACGATCTACCTGCCGGTTCCTCCCACGCCGTCGCCTCTCCCAGCCACCGAGGCCACTCCTACGGTGTCGGGCACGGCCACACCGGCCCCCACCGCTACCCCACCGCCGCCGCCACTCCCGGCCGGCGCAGCCCCCCGGTTCGAGTTGCCACCAGAGGTCATCAACGTGATCCTGTTGGGCAGCGACTCCCGGATGCAGGGAGGGCTGGGGCGCACGGACACCATGATCCTGGTCTCCATCAACCCCATCTCCAAGACCGTGGGCATGGTCTCCATCCCGCGAGACCTGTGGGTCTATATCCCCACGCACGGCTACGATCGCATCAACACCGCCTACGTGTGGGGCACGTTGAGCAAATATCCCGGCGGTGGGCCGGCCCTGGTCAAGGCCACCATCGAGTACAACTTTGGTGTCCCGGTTCACCATTACGCGGCCATTGACCTCAAAGGCTTTATCAAGGTCATTGACACGTTGGGCGGTGTGACCATTGCCGTGGAATGCCCGTTCCCGGACCTGGAGCTGGAGCCGGGCATCCGGCACATGGACGGACAATGGGCTTTGGCCTACGCGCGCTCGCGCATCACCAGCAGCGACTTTTCCCGTTCGCGGCGGCAGCAACAGGTCCTTCGGGCGATGTGGGCACAGCTCCTGCGCCCGGAAACCATCCCCCAGATCCCCACCTTATGGGCCACCATCCAGGATAGCGTCGCCACGGACCTGAGCCTGGAGCAGATCATCGCGCTGGCGCACCTGGGCACGCAGATCAATACCCGGCAGATTCAGAGCCTGTACATTGACCAGCACCAGGTCAAGGCCTGGGTCACACCGCAGGGGGCCCAGGTGTTATTGCCCCAGCCTGACGAATGCCGCGCCGTGTTCGCCGAGCTGTTCGCGCCGCCGGGCGAATTCGAGCTGATCCATGCTCGGGTGGAGATCCGCAACGCTGGCTGCACGCGTTTCCAGGCCACGGAGCTGGCCGCTGTCCGGCTGTACTACCTGGGATTCGACAACGTCCAGATCGGCCCTGACCAACCCGAGGTCCGCCCCCGCACCATCATCGTCAACTATACCAACGACACCGAGGCCATCGCCTGGCTACAGCAGGCGTTCAACGTCCCGCCGGAAGACGTGTGGTTCCAGGAGCAAGAGAATCCCCCGTTGGACGCCCTGGTGTTGTTGGGACGCAACTTTAACCCCTGCCAGCGCTGAACGCAAGAAACCCGTTTTCTTGGAGAAAACGGGTTTCTTTGACTCCACCGGCGACGGCTATTCTTCGGCGGGTTCCTCAGCCCTGCGAGTCCGCTGGCGTTTGGGCTTCTCGGCTGAAGAATCCCCGGTCTCTGCGGGCAACTCGGCCACCGGGGCCGGCGCAGGCGGCGGCTCCAACACCGGCTCACCCGCAATCCGTGGCGGGAGCATGGTTCCCACCCGGCTCAGCACCACCGCCCCCAACGCGATACAGACGAGGCCCAGGGCCAGCACCCAGCCGATGCACGGCACCGCGCTCAACAACATGAGCAACACCAGGCCCGCCACAAAGCTCAAGTACGGATTCGTTGGCCGGCTGATCACCGCCAGCACCCGATCACCCACGTATTGCGAGATGGCAACCGCACCCAATAGCACGCCAGCCATCACTGCCGCGCCGGGGATAAAGAGCAAGATCACGCCCACCAGGATCACCGGGATGCCCAGGATCGCCCCCACGATGGTGACCGTGAGGATGGCGCCCACGATGAACAGGATGATCGCCGGCACCAGCAGCACGATGGTCACCAGGATCGCCACCAGCAGGGTCAGGAACCCGACGCCCAGGCTGATGGGCCACATCTCCACGGCCGTCTGCTGCACCCGGGACAGATGCGTCGGCACAAAGGCGATGAGCAAGATGCCCAGGGCCGCGATCGCCAGGAAGGAGATGATCGCCTCCAGCACGTTCCGCAAAAAGCCCCAGAACCCAAACTCGGCACCGCTAACGCTCACCAGCGGCGTGCCCCACCAGCCACCCCACGGGCCGGTGATCACCGGCGGTGCCGGCGTGATCGGGGCCGTCCAGCCCTCCCGGCTGCCACTCACCGTTCGGCCGAGCACCTGGGCGCCCTCATCGCGCCGGATCTCGCCGCCGTAGCTCACCAGGTCGCCCCGGATCACGGCGGTGCTGGTCAGACGCACGTCTCCCCCATAGACCACCACATCGCCATCTACCTGGCCCTCGATGCGCGTATCCCCGCCCATCGCCACCAGATTGCCGGTTACCCGGCCGCCCTGGTGAACGCGGGCGTTGCCACCCATCACCACCAGGTCGCCTTCATAGACCTCACCGCTCCGCACGTTCACGTCTCGGCCCCAGTATTGCGCGCCCGGCACACAGCCGACGGCCAACAGCAGGACCACAACCAACATGGCAAATACCCAACATACCCGCTTTTTCATGTGACACCTCCTCGTATGATGCGCTTGCCAGGAAGTGCGACCCTGTGCCTGGCGGCGAGTGAGCGCAGAGACTCCTGTGGACCCACCCGCCTGGAGCATGGTCATCACGCCCTCGCTGCTCGCTTGCCTACTTGCTCTCCAATACCAGTTCTCCCATGCCCATCTCAACGGTGATGGTCAGCCGGTCGCTTGCCTGGTCATAGCTGGCATTGGTGAACACCTGCCCGCTCTGGCTAAAGCCGGTGACCCGGGTAGATGATAGCCCGCCTCTCAGCTCCACGCGCGCACCCACCTGGCGAGGCACGCGAATGACCACCCGCGATACGCCACCCTCCACATGGACTCGTGACTGCCCTGTGAATGCCCCGTCAAACGACAGTTCAAATTTGCCAGCCCCGCCCCGGAACGTCATCTCGCGAAAGCGAGCGTTGCCCAACCCGGTCAGCGATAGCTGTGCGGCGCCGGCCATCACCTCCAGGTCGTCAATGACCTCGGGGTTCGGTGCGCTGAACGTGACGTCCCCATCGCACGCGCCAGCGTTCAACGTCAGTTCGCGCAGGCGCAGGCCGCCCAGATCCACCTGCCCCTGAAACGCGCCCAGGTTCAACTCCAATGCCAGGGGCACAGCGTGGCTCAACGTGATGTCCCATTCGTTGCGCACTGGTTCGTTGAAACCCCAGCGGATGTTCTCTGCTTTCGGACGCAGCTTCACCACCTGTACGTTGCCCCGCGTCGAGGTCTCCAGGTGCGGACCGAGTTCCTCCACGTTGTAGACGAACCGACCTTCCAGCAGGTCCGTTGCGCCGGGCCTCAGCGTGAACTCTCCAGCGCCGAACGCGATCTCCATCTCGGCTGAAGTGGTGGACGGAACCACGGGCACGTTCTTGCGTTCCGCGCGCAATTCGCCCACCTGGACCGGCTGGCCGGGTGCCCAACGGCTCCAGTCACCCCAATCCGGCCCCTTGCAGGGAACACAGCAACAGCAGCACCCGCAGGCCATCAGAGCTACCACCAACGTCGTTACCACCAGTAATATCTTCATTTCCTCTCTCCAGCCCATGTTAGCAGGCTTCCGCCTTCATCCTTCCCGCCCTCATTCATCCTTCTGCCTGCACTACGCCCGGCCACCACACACGACCGATGAGCCAACCCCACGACAATGTCAACGCATAGGTCAGGCTGCCCAGGAAAATGAAAACGACCGCGCCCAGCGCCATCAACGGCAACAAGGCCCCCACAACGGCAAGCAACGTCTCGAACAACATGGTTGTCCAGAACTCGGCCTGCCAGAGAATGGCCTGCACCGTATTCACCACCTGGGGGTCCCGGAGCCAAGCGGGCACCAGGATGCTCAGGCTGTAGGCCACCAGGCCCCAGATAACCAGGCTGATCCCCAATGCCACCAGCAGCGGGAGACCCAACGACAACCCGCCGCCCAGCAGCCGACGCCGGGTGAGCCATCGCCAGCGAAGCGGGCGGGCGGGTGCCGGCGCTGGCCCCACCGAATCGAGGCGCGCCAACACGGCCGCCGCAAATTCGGGGGGCGGTTCCGCCAGCGGCATCCGGGCGAACAGCGACTCCACCTGCTGCATGACCATCCACTCGTCATGGCAGGTTGGGCATGTCGCCAGGTGTGCGTCCAGGTCCGCAGGCAACGGGCCATGACGTCGTTCATCCAGGTAGAGGGCCAACGCGCGCTCAGCATCTCGACAACGCATGTTCTCGGCCCTCCTTTCTAGCGTTTCTGGGGATGGGGATGGGCGAAGGAGCCGCCACCGGGGCCTCGCTCGCGCGGAACAGCGCACATAGCATCTTGCGACCCCGGTGGAGCCGCACCTTCGCGGCCCCCTCGGAGATGCCCACCACCTCACCGATCTCCCGACACGAGAGGTCATACCAATAGAACAACGTGATCACCAACCGATAGTCTTCTGGCAACTGAGCCAGGAGCCGCTGGACGAGCTGTTCCTCCTCGCGTGTCAGGGCCACAGCCTCCGGCAGAGGCTCCCGGTCTACCAGTCCTTCGTCCAGGACGTGATCCGCATCCAGGGAAACGAACTGCCCTCGCCGCCGGCGTAGCCGGTCAATGCAATGATGGCTGGCGATGGAGAACAGCCAACTGGAGAACTTGCGCGCCGGATCGTAGGAGGGTAGGTTGACGTAGGCCCGCAGGAACGTCTCCTGCGCGGCATCCTCCGCCTCCTGGGGATTCCCCAGCATCCGGTAGGTCAGGTTGTAGATGGGCGCTTGATAGGCTTCCACCAGCCGCCCAAACGCGGCGCGGTCCCCGGCGCGGGCCGCCACGGCCCAGGCGTGTTCTCGGGCCACCTGTTCGTCGGGGATCAGCCTGCTCTGGGCACTGGGAACCGGGTCTGTCCCCAGCGAATGCTCCATCGTGTTCTCCTCGCGCACTCCTCGCTTGCCTATACGCCGTTCAGTTCGGTTGGTTACAAAAGTGCCAGGCGCATTTGACAGTGCCTGGCACATCCTAAATGATCAAGACGCTAACGCGAGGGGTATCCAAACCAGCCAGGCGATGCCAAAGGCCCACACATAATACCTGACGACATTGCCCGGGGCGCCGGGCGAGATCGAATAATCAGGATACGGCGGCGTGAATGACATGGTTGTCTCCTTACGTAAATAAACGTGGAGCACGCTTCGCGTGTCAGCTTGCCCGCGCGCGGTGGTTTCCACCCTCACCCCGGCCACCTGCACCCGTCAGGGTGTCTCCCTTATAGGGAGAGGGAGCCTTCCGCGCACGGCCGATTTTCGTACCTCGGGGTGCGCCGGGGCGCGTGAATGCCTCCTCAGGCAGGGCGCGCCTATGGCATCACCGTGAACTGCATCTTGGTGATCTTGCTTCCCGGATCGGAGAACACCGTGAGATCGCCCGTGTAGGTGCCAACGGTGAGCGCCTGCATTTGCAGGGTGATCGTCATCGTCTCGCCGGCCGGGATGTCTATGTAGTACCAGAACGTGGAGACGCCGGTGGGCAGATGATCCCTGCGCTGGATCGGCGGCTCACTGCCCAGGACCGTCACGCCCGCCAGGAGGCTATCGTCGAACCCCAGGTCCTGCAGCGGCGTGGTTCCACTGGCCGTGTTGTGCAACGTCACGCGCACGGTGAACGTCTGCCCCACCCTGACCGCGTCGGGGTAATCCAACGCGATCTCGAGTGGCGCCTCTTGACTGAAATAGAGGCAACACCCCCCACAACCCAGGACACTGAAGGCGAAGACCGCCCCGGCCGCCAGCAATGACAGCGTCACCACCACGATGGCGATCTTGGCGGCGGTCCCCGCCCCACCTCTGGGAGGCGACGGAGGCAAGGGCTGAATGCCCGTTGGCAACGGCGGCTCCACCCGCACGCGCGTGCCGCATTCACCGCAGAACATCTCGCCATCATCTACCCAAGCGCCACAGTTCGGACACTGCATGACCGCTACCTCCTCGCGTGATATGTTCGCCGGGGCCTCGGCCCTGCGCCCACCGGCGGGGGACACACCTGCCACAACCGCCGAGGGTCTGTGCCCTGCGTTTCTCGGCGGTTGCAAACCGCCGAGGAGCACAAAGCCAAGACCTTACATCGCATAGTCTACCATCTTTTTCATCAAGACGCAATCGGGGCAAAAGCAGCAGAACCCCAGGCGAATTAGTGACGAAATTCACAATGTTGACATCCTCCGCCACATCCGGTACAATACAAAGGCTTGATTGTGAAATTTTGCGCATATACCATCGGTTGAGTGCGGAGTTGGGTCATTCACAAATTCGTTGAGGAGGCAGCATATGAACAAAGAAGTGGTCATCGTCTCGGGCGCACGAACGCCCATCGGCAGCCACGGCGGCGGGATGCGTGACATCACCGCCCAAGAGCTGGCCGCCATCGTGTTCCGGGCCGCGGTGGAGCGGGCCGGCATCCAGCCGCAGATCATAGACGACGTGATCCTGGGCTGTATCGGTCAGCAGAGCGACGCGGCCAATATCAGCCGGGTGGCCGCGCTCATGGCCGGCCTCCCGGTGAACGTCCCCGGCTGGACCTGCCAGCGCAACTGCGTGAGCGGCATGATGGCTATCACCAGCGCGTACCAGGCTATCCAGACCGGCGACGGCGAGGTGTTCCTGTGCGGCGGCGTGGAGAGCATGAGCACCGCGCCCTACGTGGTGCGCGGCGCGCGATGGGGCCTCAAGCTCCGTCACACCACCTTCATTGATGCCCTGTGGGAGGGCCTCACCGATCCGGTCTGCGACATGATCATGGGCTACACGGCCGAAAACGTCGCCATGCTCTATGGCCTCACCCGCGAGCAACTGGACAGGTACGCGGAGCAGAGCCACAAGAAGGCGTTCATGGCTACCCGCACGGGCAAGTTCCGCGACGAGATCGTGCCGGTGCCGGTGATCAAAAAAGTGGCCGGCCAGGAAGTGGCCCGCGAGGAGATCACCCAGGACGAGTGCATCAACCCCACGCTGAATGTCCAGAAAGCGGCCCTGTACCCCACCGTCTTCAAGAAGGGGGGCGTGGTGACCCCGGCCAACGCCTGCCCCATCTCCGATGGCGCGGCGGCGGTGGTGGTGATGACCGAGGACAAGGCCAAAGAACTGGGTCTCAAGCCGATGGCCTACATCCGCGCCTACGCCTACGCCGCCATCCCGCCGGAGATCATGGGTTTAGGCCCGGCCTACTCCGTCCCCAAGGCCCTGAAGAAGGCCGGCCTCACGCTCGCGGACATGGACCTCATCGAGATCAATGAAGCATTCGCGGCGCAGGTCATCGCCGTGGGGCAAGAGCTGGGCTGGGACTGGGACAAGGTCAACGTCAACGGCGGGGCCATCGCCCTGGGACACCCGGTGGGCTGCTCCGGCACGCGCATCACGGTCACGCTCATGTACGAGATGGCCCGGCGCAACGCCCGGTATGGGTTGGCGACAGCCTGCGTGGGCGGCGGCATGGGCGGCACCCTGATCATCGAGCGCAAGTAAATGTAGCGCAGCTTGATCATTCTGAGGAGCGCACGGTCGCTCAGAATGACGCAGTACAGACGGAGGAGAACGATGCTAAAAGACCACACCCCCATGTACAAGGACAAAAAAGTTCGCGGTGAGTTCATCGAGAAGGCCAAAGCGGTGTTTGCGGCCAAGAAGGACCAGTTTGGGCTGGAAACCGGCGTGGTGGGCATCGAGCCGGAGAGCGGCGACGTGTTCGTGGGCCGGCTGCTCGGTGAGGTGAACGCGGCCGCCTACGCCAAATACCCGGACGGCTGGATCTATTTCACGCGCATCGAGGACCCCGACGCCGGGTTGCCATTACGGACGTGGTAGCCATACGTCACGCGTCAAACGTCATACGTCAAACGCAATCCATTGATTGAAGGAGGGAACCATGTACATCTTTAAAGCAGCAGTGGTTGGGGCCGGCGCCATGGGCGGCGGGATCGCCCAGGTGATCACCTTCTCCGGCCTGCCCGTGGTCCTCAAGGACATTGACCAGGCGATGTTGGACAAGGGCATGGAGACGGTGCGCCACATCTATCAGAGCCGGGTGGACAAGGGCAAGATGAGCGCGGGCGACATGCAGTCCAAGTTGGACTTGATCACCCCCACCCTCACCTACGACGGCTTTGAGGACGTGGACATTGTCATCGAGGCCGTGCCGGAGATCATGAAGATCAAGCGGCAGGTCTTTGCCGAGCTGGACGAGGTCTGCCCGGAGGCCACCATCTTTGCCTCCAACACCTCGGCGTTGAGCATCAGCGAGATGGGCGCGGCCACCAAGCGGCCCCATAAGGTCATCGGGATGCACTTTTTCAACCCGGCCCACGTGATGAAGTTGGTGGAGATCATCCCCGGCCTGAGCACCTCCCAAGAGACGGTGGACGATGTGGTGATGTTCGCCGAGAGCCTGCGCAAGCTGCCGGTGGTGGTGCAGGAATGCCCCGGCTTTCTGGTGAACCGCCTGCTCATGCCCTACCTGAACGAGGCCACCCTGTGCCTGCAAGAGGGCGCGGCCACGGCGGAAGAGATTGACACGGCCGCCCGCGAGTTCGGCTGGCCTATGGGCCCGTTCCAGCTCATGGACATGCTGGGCCTGGACATCTGCTACCACACCGGCGCGTACCTGTACCAGGAATACGGCGAACGTATGCGGGGCGCCATCCTGTTCGAGGAGCTGTTCAAGGCCGGGCGCCTGGGCGAAAAGACCAATGCCGGCTTTTACGGCTACGGCGGCCAGAGCGATGAGCCGGTCAAAGAGATGATCGCCCGGCTCCAGGCCGAAGGCAAGGTCCAGACCGGCACCGAGTTCAGCATGGACCGGCTGATGATGCCCATGATCAACGAGGCGGCCGAGTGCCTGCTGGAGAATGTGGCCCGGCCCAACGACATTGACCTGGCCATGATCGCCGGCACCGGCATGACCAAAGGCGGCGAGCGCATGGGTCCCCTGACCCTGGCCGACGAGATCGGGCTGGATGTGGTCCTGGAGAAATTGCAGGGCTTCCAGGCTCGCTACGGGGAGCGGTTCCGCCCCTCGCGCCTGCTCAAGACCAAGGTCCGCGCCGGCCACCTGGGGAAAAAGACCGGGCGCGGGTTCCTGGAGTACGCATAGCCCCAAAGGGCAATTCCCAAACCCCAAACCCCAATTCCCAAACCCCAATTTGAAAGGAGAGAACACATGGCAGAGCGACAGTTTGTGAAGATGAGCATTGAGGATCGCATCGCGGTACTGACGATTGACAACCCGCCGGCCAACTCGCTCAAAAGCCCGGTCCTGGCGGATCTGAACGACGCCATTGACGAGGTGGCGGCGAACCCGGAGGTCAAAGCCGTCATCATCACCGGCGCGGGCCAGTTCATGTTCGTGGCCGGGGCTGACATCGGTGAGATCGGCGAGCTGCTCAAGACCCCGGAAAAGTTCGATGAGGTGCTCCAGATCGCCAAGGCCATCTTCTGGAAGATCGAGCACCTGGGCAAGCCGGTGATCGCGGCGGTCAACGGCACGTGCCTGGGCGGCGGCAACGAGCTGATCATGGCCTGCCACATGCGGGTCGCCTCGGACCGCGCCCGCTTTGGGCAGCCGGAGATCAACCTGGGCATCATCCCCGGCTTTGGCGGCACGCAACGCCTGCCCCGCCTGGTGGGCAAAGGCAAAGCCCTGGAGCTGCTCCTCACCGGCGACATGATCAGCGCGCAGGAAGCCCAGCGCATCGGCCTGGTGAACAAGGTCGTGCCTCAGGGCGAGGAGCTGAAAGCGGCCAAAGACCTGGCGAAAAAGATCGTAGCCAAGGGCGGCAAGGCCGTGCAGTTCTGCATCGAGGCTGTCTACGAGGGCTATGAGCTGCCGCTCACTGACGGCCTGGACGTCGAGATCGCAAAGTTCGAAAGCGTGGCCCGCACCCATGACGCCGTGGAGGGCATCACCGCCTTCTTGCAGAAGCGCCAGGCCAAGTTCGAGGACAGATAGCAGGCCAGTAGACAGGTAACAGGGGTTTCCTTGTCTACTTGTCTGCTCGCGTAAGAGGTTCGCGCGATTTGACATACCCCTCCCTAGTCGCGCTCTTCGAAGAAAGTGTCCGGGCAGCTCCGCGCAAGGTCGCCACGTTGTGCCGTGATCATACCCTGACCTACGCGGAGCTGCACGGGATCGCCAACCGGCTGGCGAACAGCCTGACCACGTTGGGGGTGGAGCCGGGCGACCGGGTGGCCGTGATGCTGCCCAACGGTCCGGACTTTATCGCCGCGTACTATGCCACCCTACGTCTGGGCGGCATCGTCGTGCCGATCAACACCCTGCTCCGGGAGATCGAGGTCACCTACGAGCTTCAGGACAGCGAAGCGAAGGTGCTCATCGTCTGGGAAGACGTGGCAGAAGAGGCGATGCACGCCTTCGCCAAGTCCCCGGCCTGCCAGTATTGCCTGGTGGTCGGCGAGCGCATCCCGGAAGGGGCCCATTCGTACCAGGGGTTGCTGAGCGGCGCATTGCCCACGTTCGAGCCGCGCCATCGGGAAGGAGACGATACGGCGGTGATCCTGTACACCGCCGGCACCACCGGCCAGCCCAAGGGCGCGGAGCTGACCCACGACAACCTGAGCAGCAACGCCATGGCCTCGATCACCCTCATGGGCCTGCGCCCGGATGATGTGGTGATGGCCGCCTTGCCCCTGCACCACAGCTTCGGGCAGACGTGCTGCATGAACGCAGCCCTGGCCGCCGGGGCTACCCTGTCTTGCATGACCGAGTTCTCAGCCACCGAGATGCTGGACCGGCTCACGCGGGAACACATCACGGTCTTTGCGGGCGTGCCCACCATGTACTACTACCTGACCCGGCACGTGGGCGAAGCTCCCCTCCACCATAGCCTGCGTCTGTGCATCACCGGCGGCGCGCCCATGCCCCTCTGGATCCTGCACGAGTTCGAGCGACGCTTCGGCGTGACCGTGCTGGAGGGCTATGGCCTGTCCGAGACCTCGCCGGTGGCGAGTTTCAACGTGCGGGGCCAGCCCCGCAAGGTCGGCTCTATCGGTGTGCCCATCCCCGGCGTGCAGATGCGCATCGTGGACGAGGCAGGCCAGGAATTGCCCCCGGGCGAGATCGGCGAGATCGTCATCCGTGGCCCCAACGTGATGAAGGGCTACTATCGCCGGCCGGCCGAAACGGCCCAGGTGATCCGAAACGGCTGGTTCCACACCGGCGACCTGGCCTATATGGACGAGGACGGCTACTTTTTCATCGTGGGCCGCAAGACGAACATGATCATCAAGGGCGGCTTCAACGTCTACCCCCGCGAGGTCGAGATCGTGCTGGAGAGCCATCCGGCCGTGCTGGACGTGATGGTGGTGGGTGTGCCCGATGAGGCCCTGGGTGAGGAAGTCAAGGCGCTGGTGGTGCTCCACGAAGGCCGGAAAATGGAGCCGAGCGAGCTGATCGCCTACTGCCGCAGCCGCATGGCCGCGTACAAGTGCCCCGGCATCGTAGAGTTCCGCGAGAGCCTGCCAAAGAGATTGGAAATGAGAGATTAGAGAAGCGGGTTGCAGCCCGTGACTTGCGACCTGCGACCTGTCAAGGAGGCAAGAAGATATGGATTTCACGTTTGCACCAGAGTACGAGCTGTTCCGCCGCATGGTGCGCGAGTTCGCCCAGAAAGAGGTCGCTCCCCTGGCCGAGGAGATAGACCGGGAGGAACGTGTGCCGTGGGAGACCATCAGAAAAGCCGCCAAGATCGGCTTGATGGGCGTGCCCTTCCCGCAACAGTACGGCGGGGCCGGTGGCGGGGAGATCGGCTATTGCATCCTCATGGAGGAGATCAACAAGGTCTGTGGCTCCACGGCCACGGTCATCGGCGCCCACACGGGCATCGGGGCCATGGCGTTCTACCTGGATGGCACGGAGGAGCAGAAGCAAAAGTACCTGGTCCCCTGCGCCAAAGGCGAGTACATCGCCGCCTTTGCCCTGACCGAGGCCAATGCCGGCTCGGACGCGGCTGCCATCCAGACCCGTGCCGTCCGCGATGGGGACTATTTCATCCTGAACGGCTCCAAGATCTGGATCACCAACGGTGACATCGCCGACGTGCTCACGGTCTTTGCCGTGACAGACCCGGCCCTGGGCGCCCGAGGTGGGGTGACCGCCTTTATCGTGGAAACGAAATGGCCGGGCTTTCGCGTGGGCACCAAGGAAGAAAAGATGGGCATCCGTGGCTCATCCACGGCCGAGTTGTTCTTCGACGATATGCGCATCCCCAAGGAAAACGTCATCGGCCAGTTTGGGGCCGGTTTCCTGACCGCCCTCAAGACCCTGGACGTGGGCCGGGTGAGCCTGGGGGCCGGCTGCCTGGGCGGCGCCATCGGCTGCCTGGAGATGAGCCTGGACTTTGCCAAGAACCGCTACCAGTTCGGCGCGCCCATCGCCCAGAAGCAGGCCATTCAGTGGATGATCGCCGACATGGCCACCGAGATCGAGGCCCTGCGCAGCCTGGTCTATCGCACGGCCTGGATGATGGACACCCAGGGCCTGACCCGTGAGTTCAGCACCATGTCCGCCATGTGCAAACTCTACGGGTCCGAGGTGTTGGACCGGGCCGTGGACAAGTGCGTCCAGATCCATGGCGGCATGGGCTACATGAAAAAGTTCCCGGTGGAACGCGCCTACCGCGATGCCCGCATCACCCGCATCTTTGAGGGCACCAACGAGGTGCAGCGCCTGGTCATCGCCACCAACCTGTTCCGCAAGGTCGGCGTGCGCATCCGGTGAAGGATGAAGGCGGAAGGCGGAAGGATGAAGGAGGAAAATATGAGAGTTATCGTCTGCATCAAGCAGGTTCCCGATACCACCGAGGTCAAGCTGGACCCGCGCACCGGCACCCTGATCCGTGAGGGCGTGCCCAGCATCATCAACCCAGAGGACAAGAACGCCATCGAGGAAGCCCTGAAACTGCGCGAGGCCGGGCGCGACGTCGAGATCGTCATCATCAGCATGGGGCCACCGCAGGCCGATGCGGCCCTCCGCGAGGCGTTGGCGATGGGCGCAGATCGGGCCATCCTGCTCAGCGACCGGGCCTTTGCCGGCTCGGACACCTGGGCCACGGCCAACGCCCTGGGCCTGGCCATCAAGCACCTGGGCAATTATGACCTCATCCTGTGCGGCCGTCAGGCCATTGACGGCGATACAGCCCAGGTCGGCCCGCAGTTGGCCGAGTACCTGAACGTCCCCCAGATCACCTACGTGCGTGAGCTAGAGTTGACAGACGGCCGGGTGCGCGCCAAGCGGACCCTGGAAGACGGCTACGAGGAGATCGAGGCCCCGTTGCCGGCCCTGCTCACCATCACCAACCAGGCCAACACGCCACGCTACCCCCACGCGGCCGGCATCTTTCGCGCCTACCGCGAGCAGACCGTGGAAGTGTGGGGCGCCAAAGAAGTCAACGCGGATGAGGAGCAGGTGGGGTTGAAAGGCTCGCCCACCCAGGTCAAGCGCAGCTTTGCCCCGGAGCCAAAAGGCGCGGGCGAGATGCTCACCGGATCGGATAAGGAGAAAGTGACCGCCCTGGTGCAACGACTGCGGGCCAAGAACCTGATCTAACCGGCTTCCTGTTTGGTTCCGGCGGGGCCGGGTCAGGGTCCGTGGATCGGCGCGCGGGTACGCGAGGGCCTTTTTGTCCAGTATTGAGCCTGGTCAATACTTGACAAAAATAGTAAACTGTGT